>Ga0193706_1001173_pt1 | contig 12126 bp, 11 predicted proteins | sample U3c1metaG_FD_160130 | JGI IMG/M metagenome (GOLD analysis project Ga0193706, IMG submission 160130) | Soil microbial communities from a riparian zone of the East river system, Colorado, United States - U3c1 | ecosystem: Environmental > Terrestrial > Soil > Riparian zone | place: USA: East River... | reverse complement strand
ACGTAATTATTTTGCGTATAGGAAGGATCAGCTTTGTTACAACTACCAAATATAAAGGGCGCTGCAGACAATGCAAGAATAAATAAGATCTTTCTGTTCATTGATATTATATTTTAGTTTTTATTTTGCCCGGTAAATTAATTGATTTTATTCTCTTTGCTTTTTAATTCATGGTACGTTTGTTCATTCATCTCCCATTTATAATGCATCCTGAAATAGGAAAAAAACAGGATACACCCGATCACCGCAATTATAACTGTAATAAAACTCCCTGTACTCGTATTGGATATCTTTGTGTACCAGTCAGGAAAAAAAAAGTAAATGACAAAGATGATCAGCAATATCGGCAGGCTGAATATAACTGCCATGGGCAGGCCATTCATTATTTTAGCGGTAACCGTATTTTGTTTTTCCCGCTCTCTTTCCCAGTACACCAGGAATTTTTTCTCTTTTTCAGACAGCATAGCGCAAAATTAAGGCAAAAAGAGCTACAAGCTTCAAGCCACAAGGGACAAACATGCAAAATAAAAGTTACTTCTTGTAGCTTCTCCCCTTGTAGCTTTTCATGAACTATAAGCTACAAGCTATAAGGGACAAGCATGCGAATATAAGTTGCCCCTTGAGGCTTCTCTCCTTGTAGCTTATGCCTGAAAAACTATATAAGATCCTTGAGGTCTCTGCGTTTTGCTATGTAACGAATATCTTGTAGGTTTGTTAACAACAACTTTCGTGAATGAAAATAGAACACCTGCTGGTTCAGCATTTTTACAACAACAAAGAAGTTACACTCCAAGGAATGGGAACCTTTAAGCTTTCCCCTGATTTTGTAATGCCCATGGAAACGGATAAAGATGCCGTAATGCCCGAGAATGCCATTTCCTTTCAATACAATTCAAGGGCAACGGAAGACGATGCACTCATTAATTTTATCGTTCAGCAAACGCATAAAATAAAACCCCTGGCTTCCGCCGACCTGGATTCCTACCTGGCATTGGGGAAACAATTCTTAAATATCGGCAAACCATTCATGATCGAAGGGTTGGGGCTGCTGGAAAAGAACCAACTGGGCGAATACCAGTTCTCGCAGGGAAATGTGGTAAGCGCCAAGCCCGAAGCCAGCGCCACCGTAAAAGATAAATCAGAAGACGCAGACATCTCTTTTGCCTCCGAAAGAAAAGCATCACCCGTTAATAAAAAAGCGATCTGGATAGTGGTGGCCATCATAGGCATCGGGATGGTTGCGGCTGCCGCCTGGTATTTTTTAACCCCGAAAAAAGAAACCACTGAAAAGATCGCTGATATTCCTGTAATAACACAGGATACAACTACTGCTGTTTTGCCTGACACTACTGTAAAAAAAACAGATTCTATTGCGACAGTTACTGCACCGGTATCACCCGGCGACGACTATTCTTTTAAAGTGGTTATCAAAAATTATCCTTCCCGCCAGCTTGCAGAAAAAGCATATAACAGGCTTACCAGCTATGGCCATAAATTACTGATGTATACAGCCGATTCGATCACTTATAAAGTAGCGATGCCTTTTACGAGGCCACTTGCCGATACTGCCGTTACAAAAGATTCGATCAGGACAAAATTATTTGGCGGCAACCCTTATATTGAACTCAAATAGTTTTCACCGCATCCATGAAAAATAAAACGCAAACCCTCTCCATCATTTTCTGGATCATTGCTGCGGTGGATATCATTGGAATAGCAGCAGACATTTCCATATTACACTATGTTGCCAAACCCTTTTTAGTTCCGGTGCTGATGATACTGCTCACTACAGCAACAGGCGTTTCAAAGGGTAAAGGACTTATGCTTGCCGCTTTGTTCTTTTCATGGCTGGGTGATATGTTCTTATTGTTCGAATCAAAGCAGGAGCTTTTCTTTATTTTCGGGCTGGTGTGTTTTTTGACCACGCACATTTTTTATATCATTTATTTCCTGCGCATAAGTTCATCAGCGCCATCCCTGCTAAAAAAACAGCCTTTATTGATCTTAGTCGTGGTCGCTTATGGCTTTGGACTGGTATGGCTGCTCTTCCCGCATTTGGGTGAGCTTAAATTACCGGTGATCATCTATGCGATCGTTATCTGCAGCATGTTGCTTTGCAGCCTGCGCATTTTTTTAAAGCTGAACAGGGCAGCCGCCATTCTTTACCTGTGTGGCGCCGCTGCATTTGTATTGTCGGATTCCTTACTGGCCATAAATAAATTTTATCAGCCATTTGCATATGCCGGGGTATTTATCATGCTTACTTACTGCATGGCACAATATTTTATTGTAAGAGGATATACAGCACAGCAAAGCGAATCGTTATGATGACAAAAGAACAATTACTGAGTGAACTGCAGTCCAATACCTGGGTAATGATAAAGCCCTCTCCCATCCAGGGCATTGGCGTGTTTGCACTAAAGGATATTCCAAAGGGCTGCCGGTCCATGTTCTCCAAAGCAAGAAAAAGCCACGAAGAATACATCAGCGTACCCAAAGCCGAAATAGAAAAATTACCCGAACATTCCAAAACACTGGTAGAAACCTATTGCCTCTACGATGAGGAACATTATTTTGTACCCGATTGCGGCTTTAAAAAAATGGACCTTGTATATTTTTTGAACCATGCCGACCATGGCAATATCATCTCCATTAACGATGGCGAATTCTTTGAAGCCGTAAAGGATATTAAGCGGGGGGAAGAACTGGTTATTGATTACGGGGAGATCGTGGAGGAATAACATCAAATTAACAGTACTCTTAACTTTTTTAAATTAATTATTTAAGACCTGGGCGCAACCTATTGGCTATGCAATTAAAAACAGCTTCCATAAATTTAAAAACTATTATTTCCATTGCCGTAATAATCTTTTGTTTATGTGGTATTTCCTTCATATCAGCCTTACCCTCTGACAGTGGTCCTCAACCTTTCTATGTAAGTGACATATTTTATGGGATTATTTGTTTCCCTACGATAGCAATATTTACGAATCTCTTACCAGTTCGATCCTCATGGTCTTCTTGGGTTTTCTTATAAATTCAGTTTTCTATGCTTTCACAATTGAACGAATAATTTTTATCTTAAGGAGGCTAAAAAGAAGATAAAGAAAGGTAAAGAACTGGTTACCTGCAAAGGTTAATAAGTAAGCATAGATACTGGTCTGACCGTAATTCTCTATTCTCCATCATATGTAGAAAAACTCACCCTCATCAAACTATCAAAAACCACTACCGGCATTGACGCTCTCATTGCACTTTTATTTTTTGTGAAAAAGTAAGCATCAGTGCTTAAGGAGTCGAAATGATGAATAATTGTATCAGGCTTTCCCAGGATCTCGTATACCTTGCTGGCTTCCATACCCGGCTCGATCTTTCTAAATAATTCCCTTTCCTTTTCGCTTTCGCCAGAGCAAGACCATATACTAATACAAACCAGGAATGCTACAAAAAAAGCTTTTTGCATAAACTTTATAAATGAGAAGTATAAATATAAAATAAAAAAGGGGACAAGATAGAAATCAAGTCCCGTTATTAATCCAATATCCTATGAAAAACCAAATAGGTATAATCATTTATCATACCAAACGGTTGTGAGTATTAAATTTCAACACGTTGTGGGTCAATCTTCCCCATATAAAAATCTGCTGTCATATAAGTTGGGGAAAGAATTATACTAATAAGCTACAAGCGTCAAGCGTCAAGCTTCAAGGGGACAATTTTGCCGCATGCTAGAGTTTTTACAAAAGCAAAAGTATTTTAAGGTAATACGTTACTCCCTTGTGTCTTCTCCCCTTGCAGCTTCTCCGGATCATGGGCAACATGGATCGCTGCCAGTTTATGAATACGTATGATCTTTAAATAATTTAAAACGCGGATAATGCCGTAAGTAGGATCCAGCTCATACCAGCGGAAACCAAAATTGGTGGCAGATGGATTTTTATGGTGGTTATTATGATACCCCTCTCCCATCATCAGCAGGTCGAGCTTAAATAAATTGGTGGATGTGTTCTTCATTTTAAAATTGACCGAGCCGTATTTATGGGCAAACCAGTTGATGATGGTACCCTGTATGGGCAGCATGATGATATGAACGGGTAATAACAAATACCACCAGGCAGAAGGCGCATAAGTTACATAGATGGATACATATATGGCTATCCATCCCAGTCTCGATACCAGGGAATTGGCTATCTTATCCAGCAATGGCCAGTCAGGCACATTCTTTAAGAACCTGGGTTCTACATCAATGGTTCCGAAATAAATGCCTTTTGATACCTGTCGGCCCCGCCACATCAGCTCAAAAATGTTCTTGTCGTACTTGGGTGAATGGGGGTCCTTATCCGTATCTGTATACGCATGGTGCATGCGATGCATCACTGCGTAAGCCCTGGGGCTTACGTAGGATGAGCCCTGCGTGATATAGGCACCTACATAAAAAAATCTTTCCCAAAACTTACTCATACTAAAAGCCCCGTGCGCCGCATATCGGTGCTGGAGGAAGGTTTGCATGAAAAGGGAGGTATACCAATGGATCGCGAAGAAGAGAAGAATAACTAACATGACTAAGCCAACAGCACTGTTTCTGAATAAGGAACACCAAAATTCTGAATACTGACCTGCAAAAGGTAGGCTTATTCGACAACACTTCTCCCTTTTATTTTGCAGCTCTCATTATTTTAACTTTCCATGCCGGAATATTATTGGCACTTAAGCACTTAAAGATTTCTTCTTTTTACACGCAAGTAACTTCAATTCCCCATGTTCCGAATTGTTATAATAATTTTAAGTGTAATAGATAAAATTATTACAACAATGCTTATTACAACAATGCTTATTACAAAATGATCTGTCCATTCAAAATGCCTGTTAGTGAAAAAAATATTTGCTTTATTCCCTGGCAAATTTTATTTTTAAACCTTAACCCATCAGTTCTCTATCGCTTCCGTTTCCCTTTGATATTTTTTTATTCATATTAAAACACTCAAAGATGAAGCAATTCCGATTTTCAGCAGCAGTTATTGTTGCACTGGTTGTTATGTTCTCCTGCAATTCAGGTGATGAAAAAAAAGTAGAAGATGCGCCTGATACCACGGCGGTAAACACACCGCAACACACCGCACCCGCAGGCCCGGTAAATATTCTGACCGTAATGCACAAGGTTGCCAATTTCGACAAATGGCTGCCCGCTTACGAAGGCCATGACTCTGCACGCAGGGCAAACGGTTTACGCAACTATATTGTTGGCCGCGGTTTAAAGGATTCAAATATGGTGTTCATTGCCATGTTTGTTGACGACACGGCCAGGGCAAAAGCTTTTGGCGCTTCGCCTGACCTGAAGAATGCCATGAAAAAGGCAGGCGTTGTGGGTATGCCCACCAGTGAAATGTTGAGTACCACGATGCTTGACACCACTACTACCAGCGCTCCCCGCGTAAGGATCAACTTCAAGGTAAAAGACTGGGACATATGGAAAAAATCATTCGACGATAATAAACAAATGAGAATGGATGCGGGTCTCATAGATCGTGCCGTTGGACATAGAATAAATGACAACCATATGGTGAGCCTGGTTTGCGTAGCAACTGACATGAAAAAGGCCGAGGACTTTGGAAAATCACCAGGGTTGAAAGAAAGAATGGAAAAGGGCGGCGTTGAAGGGCCACCAACGATCTTCTATTATAATGTAGTTAAGAGATATTGATCCTCTATTTTTATAAAGAACTGCCGGTAATTCCGGCAGTTCTGTTTTTGAATGAAGCGGAGAGTTTTTTCACAGAGGACACAGAGCGCTGCGCTTATTTTTACACTATCAATCCATCACCTCGTAAACCATCACTGCCAGTTCCTTATTCTTTAAACCCGCTTCTCCTACCTGGCGGCAATTGAACGAGCCTTTTACTTTTTGGTAAGAAGATTCGCTGATCAGCACCTGGTTCTCTCCTGCCAACGATTGCAGGCGTTGCGCCGTATTCACGGCATCCCCGATCACGGTATAGTCAAGTCTTTTTAATGTAGCCGAACCAATATTGCCGCTGATCATCTCGCCGCTGTTGATGCCGATGGAAACCTTAGGCGAAAAATCATTGTTGCCAGGCAGGGCTTTTACTTTATTACGTATGGCAAGGCATGCATCGATAGCCCTGTCGAGGTGGTAATCGCCTTTAAAAACGGCCATCACGCAATCGCCGATGAACTTATCCACTAATCCATTCTGTGCGATGATCGCTTTTACCATCACGTCGAAATATTTATTCAGCAATTGCACCACGGTATCCGGTGCTTCTTTTTCGCTGATGGATGTAAAGCTGCAGATGTCTATGAATGCTACTGATGCTTCAATGGTTTCGTTGGCAGTGAGTGAATGCTCATATTCGCGGCTGCCCATGAAGTTGAGCACGTTCTCGTCCACGTACATTTTCAGGATATTATTTTCCTTGATCGCCTTAAGTGTTTCCTTCACCTGGTTCACGTGTTTTATGGTCTTTTCCATCGTTATCTCCAGGTCTTCGAAATTCACCGGCTTTGTTACAAAGTCGAATGCACCCCGGTTCATGGCTGTGCGGATATTATCCATGTCGCCATAAGCAGATACCATCACCGTTTTGGTGAGGGGTGCTTCATCACTCAGCCTCGTAAGTAAGGTAAGTCCGTCCATTTCGGGCATATTGATGTCACTGAGCACAATGGAAATGTCGGGATGCAGGTGCATCTTCTCCAGGGCATCATTGCCATTGATGGCAAACACGAATTCATAGTGCTGCTCCCTTATCTTCTGCCGGAACTTTTGACGGATAAGCGTTTCCAGGTCTGCTTCATCATCTGCTACCAGGATCTTTGTCATGCTGTTATTATTTTAAGTTTTTCTTTTAAAGTTACAAAGTCAACCGGCTTGGTCAGGAAATCATCTGCTCCCAGTTTCATCGCCTGGTTATAATTCTCCTGGTCACCATACGCGGTGATCATCATAACTACGGGTGGTGGCGTTTCATATTTTTCCTTGATGTGCTGTAGTAACTGCAGTCCGCTCATGCCCGGCATATTGATATCGGAAAGTATGAGCACCGCTTCGTGGTCATGTGTTCTCATATAGTCTAATGCTTCTTCTCCCGAATAAGCAAAGGCGAATTGTACTTCCCCGCTTTTGATCTCGCGGCGGAAGCGCTGCTCAAATAAAGCCTGCACATCCCTTTCATCGTCAACGACTAAAATTTTCATGTTTGTAATTTAAGTTTTATACTGTCTGAACTGTGATTTATTTGATTCAATGATTGCCGTGATCAATGCCTAACCTGTTCCTACAAATAAAATCATGAAAACCATAGTTCAGACAATTGGTAAAATAATAATGAACTCCGCGTATTCTCCTTCTTTGGTCTTCACTTTCAATTCTCCCCCATGTCCCTTGGTAATGATATCATAACTCATGCTCAAACCCAGGCCCGTTCCTTCGCCGGCAGGCTTGGTAGTAAAGAATGGCTGGAACACCTTTTCCAAAACCTTTTGCGAAATGCCCATACCGTTATCCTTTACAATGATCCTGACCGTATCGGTTGTTCTTTCTGTACTGACAGCAACAACAGGCTCATAATTATCCCCGGCCTGTTTTCTTTTTTGCAATACAGAATAGAAGGAATTGGTGAAGAGGTTCAGCAAGACCCTCCCGATATCCTGCGAAACGATATTGATCTTTGAAAGGCTGTTATCAAACCTGGTTTCTGTTTTTGCATTGAAGGTTTTGTCCTTTGCCCGCATACCATGAAAGCTCAGGCGCAGGCATTCATCAGCAAGGTTATTAATATCTGTTGATTCTTTCTGACCACTGCTGTTACGGCTGTGCTGTAACATTCCTTTTACAATAGAATCGGCACGCTTACCATGGAAATTTATTTTTTCTTCGTTCTCTGTAACATCCTTCGCAAGTGATTTCACTTCATCATAATTGCCCTTCTGAATTTCATCATTCATTTCTGCCAGTAATTCTTTGTTCACCTCGGAAAAATTATTAACGAAATTCAACGGGTTTTGAATTTCATGGGCAATACCTGCAGTGAGTTCACCGAGTGAGGCCATCTTTTCAGATTGGATCAACTGCGATTGTGTTGCTTTCAGTTCTGATAAAGTACTTTCCACCTTTTCTTTTTGTTGGGTAAGTAAAATATTAGCAGTTTGCTTTTGTCGATTGTTGTGATAAAGAATAAAGGCGATCAGTAACAGAATTGTTATTCCTATTGCGAGGCTATAGAATTTTACTTTTGTTTCATATTCCCGCTGTGCCTCCATTTTGGCATCCTGGATCTGTTTTTGCCGAAGCGATTCATCAAAACTGATGCTCTGTACCTGCCGTAATTTCTCCTGGTTGAACAAACTGTCTTTAAATGCGCTCGCTATTGAAAGGTATTTATATGCACTATCCGGTTGTTTTTTTTCTGCATGGAGATCACTTAAAAAAGAGGCTGCTTTCATTTCACCTGCGGGCAGCTTAAGCTTCTTAAAGGCATAAAATGCAAGCCTGCCATAAGAGAAGGAGGAATCTATTTGTTTATTTTGATGATATAATTTCCCCAGGTCTAAATAGCATTCTGCAATGATATCTGCACGACCTGAGGATCTTGCATAAGTTATAGCCTCAATAAAAAATGGAAATGCTTCTTTATAGCGTCCAACTTTTGCTAATGTGCCTGCGAGTCCACCGGTTGAAACAGCAAGGTTCTGATTATTTTTTAAAGAAAGAGCCGACTTATAGGAAAGTTGGCGGTAATAAAGTGCAGAATCTAATTGCCCCAGGTTTTCAAAAGCTGAGGCTAAAAAATTTACATACCCGATCTGCCTGTAATACGCAATATCTTTTTCATTTTTAAAAAAACCAGAATGCACAAGCTGCCGGTTTTTTCGTGCATAAGTTAATGCCTTTGAGTAATCGTGAGACTCGGCGTAAATAAAACAAAAAAGCCGGTTCGTGAAAAACACCCTCAGGGTATCATTATACTGTTCGGCTACCCTCAGGTTTGTTAAAGCCAGTTCAAGGGCTTTCGTAAAATTGCCTGCATCTATGGATAAATTTGCCAAGTGCGTGCGTGCGCCAAATTGCCCTCTTAAATAGTTTAATTTTTGGGACAAGTCCATCGCATCCTGCGCCATCCAGGCAGCGGAGTCTTTTTTTTGTTGAAATATATAGAGCCATGCCATGGTGATCAACAGATCCACCCTTCCGGAATCCTTCTCTGCATGAATCAACGCCTGGCGTAAACTATCGATCTTGCGTACATCCTCGGGAGTCGTACTGTATACGGCACCCAGGCCCTGATGCTGCGCCTGTAAAAAAAAGCTGCAATTGATCAGCCAGATAAAAAGGATCCATTTTTTCATTTACCCAGATTTACATTATAGGTATAACCATGTCAGGCAACCGGCAGTTGAATAATAAACCTACTTCCTTCACCCTCTTTCGTTTCCACTTTCAACTCACCGCCATGAGCTTTTACAATATCATAGCTTAACGATAATCCCAGCCCTGTTCCCTGCCCGGTGGGTTTAGTGGTGAAGAAGGGTTGAAATATTTTTTCCAGTACTTTTGGTGGAATGCCGTTGCCGTTGTCCTTTACTTTTACTTCTACTTTGCCATTAACCTTCTTTGTCCTTACAAAAACAGTAGGTTCATAATTTTCAATTCCGGATCTCTTTTTTTCATCAACCACATAAAAAGCATTCGTAATTAAATTCAATATCACCCTTCCAATATCCTGCGGAATGATATTGATGTTGCCAATACTTTCATCGTAATCAGTCTTCAACGTTGCATTAAAAGATTTGTCCTTCGCCCTCAAACCATGATAGGCCAATCTTAAATATTCATCTGTCAGCGCATTAATATCTGTTGGTTCTTTTTGTCCTGAACTTGCCCGGCTGTGTTGTAACATGCCTTTTACAATAGCATCTGCACGCTTACCGTGGTGATTTATTTTTTCGAGATTTTGTTTTACATCTGAGGCGATCGCTTTTGCTTCATCGATATCTCCTTTGTCGAGTTCTGTATTCATCTCTTCGACCAACTCACTGCTTACCTCCGAAAAATTATTTACGAAATTCAGCGGGTTTTGTATCTCATGGGCAATGCCTGCGGTGAGCTCACCAAGTGAAGCCATTTTTTCTGATTGGATGAGTTGGGTTTGGGTGGATCTCAGGTCAGTCAATGTTTTCTCCAGCACTTTGTTGGTCTTTTGTTTCTGGCGGTTGTTACGGAAAAGGATCAGCCCGATCAATAACAATATCCCCAGGCCTGCCAGGAGCATATAAACCCTTACCCTGCTTTGATAAAGCCGCTTTTCCTTTGCCAGGTTTTGTATGCGAAACTGTTCGTTGAAAGTAAGATTTTGAAATTCTGCCAGGTTCCTGATCCTTACCCTTGCCAAACTGTCTTTGGTTATGAGAGCCAGTTCCATGTATTTGAAGGCGCTGTCAAATTGATGATTCAATTTGTAACTCAGGTAAACATTTTCATAGGCATTGCCCAGGTTCACTTCACGGCCTGCAACTTTTCCAAGCGTCTTTGAAATTTCCATTATCTTCAGCGAATAATAAAGCGATGAATCCTTATCTCCTTTTTCAAGATGATACCTGCTTAGTCTTGAACAAACCCTGGTGAAACTGATACGGTTATTATTTTCGCTGGTTGTCTGCAGGCTTTTATAATAATAGGCTAATGACATAGCATGATCTCCAAGCGCTTTGTAAATATCTCCCAAATGCATCTCAACAGTTCCAAGGTATGTCCTGGCAAGCACAGATGTATTTTTATTAGATTCCAGGGCTGACCGCTCAGCCTCTTTTTCATAATAAAGTGCTGAATCGGGTTTGTTTGCGTCTAAATAACTTTGTCCCAGGTTTAAATTGGCAAGCTGGATACGGGGCGAATAATTGATCTCTTTGCCAATTCTCAATGCTATTTTGAAATGAATGATCTGTTGCTCCAGGTTGTCTGTTTGAAGCATAAGGAGCGCATACATGTGATGTGTGTAAGAAAGCAGCAAAAGCCTGCTATTGCCCTCAAATGCTGTAAGAAAATAATCCCATGGCTTTTCCTTTTCAGTTTCAACATCTTCAGCAATTACGAAAGCCTGTTGAAGACACCTGAGTGCATCAGGATATTTTCCCAATCCCATTAATTGATAACTTTTATTGACCAGGGCAACCCCTTCAGCAATTTTATTATCCTTGCGCTTTGCAATTAATAACTGCTGCTCAGTATAGAAAAGGGCGGAATCCCTGTTTAATTCCTGGTAATAGAAGTAAACCCTGCTCGCTGCTTTAAACCGCAAAGGCCCATCCGGCGCATTGTTAAAAGCTGTTCTCAGGCTATCTACATTGCTTAACTGTGCGTTTGCCAAAGCAGGTAATAGCAGCAATAACACTATTTTAAAAAATATTTTCATCCTGTTTTTTAACTAATTGGTAATTGAATGATAAATGTTGAGCCTTCTCCCTCTTTCGTTTCTACTTTTAAGTCCCCGCCATGCGCCTTAACGATATCATAACTCAATGATAACCCCAATCCAGTCCCCTCACCTGTTGGCTTGGTGGTAAAGAAGGGTTGAAATATTTTATCCACTATAGCTGGTGGAATGCCGGGTCCATTATCTTTTACACTAATGAAAACTCTATCTCCTGATCTTTTTGTTGTAACTGAAACAGTCGGGTCGTGCACAACTCCCCCTTTAGGGGGCCGGGGGGTATTTACTGCATAAAATGCATTCGTAATTAAATTCAATATCACCCTTCCCATATCCTGCGGGACGATATTGATCTTGCCAATACTTTCATCGTAATCTGTTTTCAATGTTGCATTGAAGGATTTATCCTTTGCACGAAGTCCATGGTAAGCCAGTCTTAAATATTCATCTGCCAATGCATTGATATCGGTTGGTTCTTTTTGCCCGCTGCTGCTGCGGCTGTGTTGGAGCATTCCTTTTACAATAGCATCAGCACGCTTGCCATGGTGGTTTATTTTTTCAAGGTTCTGAGCAATATCATTTAATAGTTCGTCTTCAAGTTTGTCGTCTCTTTCAGTTTTTGGTTTTGACTTTTCAGTTTTAAGTTCTTCGATCAGTTCATTACTCACTTCGCTGAAGT
>Ga0193706_1001172_pt1 | contig 12130 bp, 8 predicted proteins | sample U3c1metaG_FD_160130 | JGI IMG/M metagenome (GOLD analysis project Ga0193706, IMG submission 160130) | Soil microbial communities from a riparian zone of the East river system, Colorado, United States - U3c1 | ecosystem: Environmental > Terrestrial > Soil > Riparian zone | place: USA: East River... | reverse complement strand
GCCGTTCGCGCCCGGCGAGCACTGGCGGCACATGTTCATCACGCAGGCCCCTCCGCCTGGTCGCCCTGTGCAATCGGCATTGGCGCCGCATTCGCGACACGTGTTCGCACCGGTCAAGACGCAAGTAGGCGTCGGTTCCGCGCATTGCGTGTTGTCACGGCACTGCACGCAGGTGTTGTTCGTGGCGTCACAGATGGGCAGTCCGGGCGCGACGCAATCCGTATCGGCGCCGCACTGTTCACACGTCGTGCCGACGCAAACCGGCCCGCCGGCATTCCCGGCGCAGTGCGTGTTGTTCTGGCACTGCACGCACATCATGGTCGTCACGTTGCAGGCTCGGTTGTTGGTTTGCGTGGCGCAATCCGCGTCCGAAGCGCAGCGGACCTGACAGGTATTGTTGCCCATCGTCGTGCTGATGATACAGCGCTGGGGTGCCGTGCAGTGGGTGTCGTTCAAGCACGAACGACAAGCGCCGGCCGCCGGATCGCAGTGCAAGCGCGGCGGGTTCTGCATGTTGGTCGCGCATTGCGTGTCATTGAGACAAGCCACGCAGCGCGGTCCCATGGGGCCCGTATCGCATTGTTGCGTGGCGGGGCAGGTCGTTTCGCCACACGGAATACGGGTGCTGCCCCCGTCCTTCGACGTGCCGCCGGCTTTGCCTGCCGTTCCGCCAGTCCCGCTCGAACCACCCGAACCACCCGTACCACCAGAACCCGTAACCGTTGAACCACCGCGGCCAGCGGATCCCGCTGTACCGCTGGTGGCGTCGTCGTCGTCTCCACCGCAAGCCGTCGCCAGAACAACTCCGGACGCCAGCGTAACCAAGAGCCAACTAAGTCGATACCTTGTCATGACGCCTCCTTGACCTTTAACAGGAGGCGACTTTATCTCGTGGGTAGAAGTGGGGCAATACCCCTTACCGAATCGTAATCTTCACAGACGCGATGAAGCACTGCGCAAATCTTCCGGAGCTCCGCGTAACGCCATGCGCACGGCAGACGCTCGTCGGCTAACGGTTTGTCTCGACGGCGCTTTCTTCGCAGTCATCGTGCGACACCCCAAACCGCGGCCACGACCAGATCGGCTCGCCGGCGCGTGGGTCATCAAAATGATCGGGCCAACGCCCCTCCCTGGCGCGCCTGCAAAGAAGCGCTGGCGTCCGCCCCACCCCCAGGTTGACCCCGACGTCCCATGGCGATACCTAAGGCGAGAGCTTTCTGGCCCGAACCCTATGCGTCTGGCACATTCCGACCGGCCAGTCGACCATGCCACTCGATCACCCCGCCTTTCATGCCGAGACCGCTTCGGTCGACGATGCCCGCTCGCCGCGTACGGTTAGCTCTCCCCCCGAGGGGGCGGGTGCTTGGCCCGTCCGGTTGCTGCGCGAGCTCGCGATCCATGACTGGATTGTCATAGGGTACCTCATCGTTCTGACGGCGGCGGTGGGTCTCTCCCCGACCTCGCCCGAGCAAGACCGATGCCTCGGCCACGTGACCTCGATGCTCGCGTTCTGTCTCGCCGTCTTGACGCTGGTCCGAGGGGGGCTGCTCAAAGGAGGGGTGGTCGCCCCGCTGCTCTATCGCCTTGCGGTCTACGGCACCGTTCAGATTTCCTATTTCGAGCTGAGGGAGCTTCTCCCCGTCGTCAACCCGACGAGCCTCGATGCCGAGCTGTCCTATATCGACGCGCACATCCTTCATTTCGAGCCGTCGCTGTTTTTGGACCGATTCGTCACGCCGGCGGCCACCGAGTGGTTCGCCTTCTTCTACTTCGGCTACTTCGCCCTCTTGGCGGTGCACGTGCTGCCGATGGTCTTCTTTTCTCGAAGAATGCGGCTCACGGCTGAGTTCGCCCTAGGCATGATCACCGTCTACGCCACGGCGCACACCGTCTATATGCTCGTCCCTGGGTACGGTCCGGTGCGTTTTCTTGCAGACCGCTACCAGCATCCACTTCCGCCGGGGTTCTGGCTCGACGCCGTGCTCAACGCGGTGCAATCGGGCGGCGCGCAGAAGGACATTTTCCCGTCGCTCCATACGGCAGGCCCATTCTTCCTCTCTCTTTTCTCGTTCCGGCACCGCGACAAATGGCCGTTCAAGTACACCTGGCCCTTCGTCGCCTTCTTTAGTGCGAACATCGTCATCGCGACCATGTTCCTACGCTGGCACTACCTCATCGATGTCCTTGCGGGCATGGCTATCTCCACCGGCGCCTTTTTCCTGGCGGGCATCATTTCCCGGCGCGAGATCGATTGCCGCGGGCACAATGGTCTGCAGCCGGTCTGGCTTCCCCTCGCCTTGCGCTTGTGGGGTCGCTCCGACTCCGACCGCGAGTCGAACTGAACGCCGATGGCCATTCGCATCGAAGACTCGACGACGGCCGTCCGGGGATTCCGGTTTGCCGCCCTCGCGTCGGGAATCAAGACGTCGGGGCGCCTTGATCTGGCGCTCGCCGCCGCGGAGACGCCGGTAACGACCGCGGGGCTCTTCACGACGAACATCGTGCGCGCGGCGCCGGTCTTGGTGGCGGCGGAACGGGTTCGTCGTGGACGAGCGCGGGCCATCCTCGCCAACAGCGGATGCGCCAACGCCTGCACGGGAGAAGCCGGCCTCGCGGCGGCACGCGACACGACGGCTGCTGTCGCCCGGGCGCTCGGCGCCGACGCGGACGACGTGCTCCCCGCTTCGACAGGCGTCATCGGGGCGCTACTCCCAGCGGCGCGGCTCGTCGAGCTCGCGCCGGCGCTCGCCGCCGAGCTCGGGCCTGACCGCGCCGACCGCTTCGCCGAGGCGATTCTCACGACCGACCGCGGTCCGAAGGTCGCGCACGCGCGCGGCGAGATCGGCGGTCGCCCCTTCACGGTGTTGGGAATCGCCAAAGGGGCGGGCATGATCCACCCCGCCGTGGCGCCGCTCGTGCCGCACGCGACCATGCTCGCCTTTCTCTTCACCGACGCCGGTGCCGATCCGCGCGCGCTCGAGGGGGCTCTCGCGCGCGTCGCAGAAGAGACGTTCAACCGCGCCAGTGTCGATGGCGATACGAGCACGAACGACGCGCTCATCGCGCTCGCGTCGGGGCGCGCCGAGAATGGGAGTGCCATCGCGCCGCAGCTGGAAGAGGCGATGGGGCTCGTTTCCGAACGGCTCGCGCGCGCCATGGTGGCCGACGGTGAAGGCGCCGAACACTTGGTCGAGATCGTCGTCAGCGGCGCGGCCTCCAACGCCGACGCACTGATCATCGCGCGCACCATCGCCACCTCGCCCCTCGTCAAGACGGCGCTCTACGGCCAAGATCCGAACTGGGGGCGCCTACTCGGTGCCGCGGGGCGAGCTGGTGTCGTGTTCGACCCGAACCGCGCCCGCATCACCATCGGCGGCGTTGCCATCGTCGCAGGTGGGGTCGGTTTGGGCGCAGAGCCAGAGGGGAGAGCGCGCCTGGCGATGGCGCAGCCCTCGTACGCCATCGATGTGGCCCTCGGCGACGGTCCCGGTCGCGCGCGATACTTTGCGTGCGATCTCGGGATAGGCTACGTGCGGTGCAACGCTTCCTACCGCAGCTGATCCTGCTCGCGATCCTCGCCAGCTGCGCGGCTGACCCCGGCTCGATCGGCGCCGTGCTCGCGCAATCGCGCCACGACGGCAGGGTCACCCTGCGCGACGTACCGAGAGGTTATCCCGCCGCCGAAGCCGGCATGACACCGGACGACGAGATCCTTCTCATCGACGGACGCGACGTGCGCAGCATGTCGCCCGAAGCCATTCACCGCCTGCTCGAAGGGGAAGTAGGAACCACGGTGAACCTCACCCTGCTCCGGCACGGTAAAATCGAGCGGGTCACCATCAAACGGGCGCCCCTCGCACGGTCGGCGCTGCGCTGATCGCCTCCGTAGATACAGTGAAAAGGCCATGCTATAGCGACCCGCCGCGAGCAACGCAGTTTGGGACTCTCGCGACGGACCGACCTTCCACGCAATCGAACGACCACTCAACCAACTGACCGAACAAGCAAATCCGCAAGGGCGGACGAGCACGCTTAGAGGAGCCACCATGAGTCGCTATCAATTCACGTCGGAATCGGTCACCGAAGGGCACCCGGACAAGCTCTGCGACCAGGTTTCGGATGCGGTCCTCGACGCGATCTTGACGCAGGATCGCAGCGCGCGCGTCGCTTGTGAGACCCTGGCCAAGACGGGAATCGTCCTCGTGGCCGGCGAGATCACCACCTCCGCGATCGTCGAAATGCCGGCCATCATTCGGCAGACGATCAAAGAGATCGGCTACACGAGCTCGGACATGGGATTCGATTGCGACTCGTGCGCCGTCCTGACCGCCATCGAAAAGCAGTCACCCGACATCTCCCAGGGAGTGAACGAAGGCGAAGGCCTCTATAAGGAGCAAGGCGCCGGCGATCAGGGGCTCATGTTCGGCTACGCCACCGACGAGACGCCGGAGCTCATGCCCGCTCCCATCATGTACGCGCACCTCTTGGCCAAGCGCCTCGCCGACACCCGCAAGCACGGCAAGGTCGACTTTCTTCGCCCCGACGGCAAGACGCAGGTCACCGTCGAATACGACAACGACGTGCCCGTGCGCTGCGATGCCATCGTGGTTTCGACGCAGCATTCGCCGGACGTGAAATACAAGACGCTCAAAGAGGCCGTCATCGACCTCGTGATCGAGAAAGTCATCCCCAAGAAGCTCATCGACAAACAGACCAAGTTCTTCGTCAATCCCACCGGTCGCTTCGTCATCGGCGGGCCGCACGGCGACTGCGGTCTCACCGGTCGCAAGATCATCGTCGACACCTATGGCGGCATGGGCCGACACGGCGGCGGCGCTTTCAGCGGCAAGGACCCGTCCAAGGTCGATCGCTCGGCCTGCTACTACGCGCGCTTCGTCGCCAAGAACGTGGTCGCCGCCGGACTCGCCAAGCGCTGCGAGGTACAGATCGCCTACGCCATCGGCGTCGCGCAGCCCGTCGGCGTGCACGTCACCACCTACGGCACCGGCAAGGTCAGCGACGAGATCCTCGGTCGCTACATCCTGAAGAACTTCGATATGCGTCCCAAGGCGCTGATCGAAGAGCTCGATCTCTTGCGCCCCGGGTACCGCCGCACCGCGGCTTACGGACACTTCGGTCGATCCGAGTTCACCTGGGAGAAGACGACGCGCGCCGCCAAGCTCGCCGACGACTTGCTCAAGCCGAGCAATGGCGTCTCTTCCGCGAAGAAGAAGCCGACGCGGAAGGGGTCCGCAAGCGCCATCGCCTGACCTTCAGCGGCCGCTCCTTTGGCGCTAGGCGGCTCTTCTACCCTAACCGATGCGGAGGTTCCGGCCGGCCGAGCGCACGCGCCGGCGACCGCCGCGTCGGTGCCGGTGGAGCGCGGCGATCAGAGCTGGTCGTAGCGGTTCTTCAGGATGTTCACGACGGCATCGACGTTGCTATCGATGGCGAACTGCTGCATCGCTTCGTTGACCGCAGTCACGAACTCCGAGTTCTTCACGATCTGGTTGGTGGCTCGGGCGAGCGTGTCGTGAGCGAGGTCGTCCATGGTCGACTGCGCGATCGCGTCGTAGATCGATCGATCGATGTCCTTGCGCGGCGGCGTCGCACCCTTGATGGGGCTGAAGACGTTCTGCGCTTCCGACGTGGCGATGAGGTTCAAAAAGTTCACGGCCGCCTGGCGATCGGCGATGCCCCTGGGCAGCCCGAACGAGTCGACGATATAGACGAACGTGCCGCTCGTGCCGGGCAGGGGGACTTGACCCAGCTCGACGCCGGTGCGCCAACCCTTGCTGAGGAAAAAGGCCCTGCCGAAGTCACCGACGATGGTCATCGCGGCTTTGCCGTCGACCACCATCTGCGCCGCGCCGTCCCAAGTGAGCGAACCGCGGTCGGCGTTGCTGTATTCGAGCATGTGCGCATATTCGTTGAGGGTGTCGACGATGCGTTGATCGGCCGGATCTTCGTGACCGGTCAAATACGACTCGCGGAATTCGACGCCGCCCTTGGCAACCAGCAGCCCATCCCAGACGTGGATCTTGATCTGGTGGCCGTCCTTGCTACCGACGGCGAGCGGGATGATCCCTTTGGCTTTGAGCGCTTCGCTCACCGTGTAGAACTCGGAGAGGGTAGCGGGCGGCGAAAGCCCGCTGTCGCTCAAGAGCTTCTTGTTGAAAAAGAGGCAATTATACCGGTGAACGCCGAGGGGAATGCCGTAAACCTTCCCGCTGTAACTGACGAGATCCATCACCGACGCCGGGACGACGTCGGCGAGCTTGTTCTCCCGAGCGATGAAGTCGATCGGCTCCATCTTGGAGTCGAGGTCGTTCTCCCCGTTGTAGACGACCCATTTCAGGAGGCTCCATCCCCCCAGACTTTGGAACGTGCCCGGCGGGTTTCCGCTCGCCATGCGGCTCTGCAATTCTTCCTGCGCCTTGGTAAGCGTCGCCACCGCCGTATTGACCACTTTGGTGTGGGTGAAGCGTTTCGAATACAGATCGAGGAGCGCCCCGAGCGCGTCGATCTCGCCGGGGTTGGTCCACCAGTTGAACACTTCCAGGTTCTGGTCGGTCGTGGCCGCGTTGTCGGTGGGGCTGCTGCCGCAGGCCTCGAGGCCCGCGCAGAGCGTCATCCCCATCAGCCCTATACGCGCGCGATGCATGCCATCTTTCTAACTACGGTCTCGGCGATCAGAGAAGATCGTACCGATTCTTGAGGAAGTTCATGACCGCATCGACGTTTCGATCGAGGGCGAACTGGCGCATTGCTTCGTTGAGGCCGGCAATGAACTCCGCGTTCTTCACGGTCAGGTTCGTCGCGCGGGACAGCGTATCCTTGCGGAAGTCGTCCATCGTCGTCTGGGCGATCGGGCTGTAGACGGTCCGGTCGGCGTCCGTGCGCGGCGGCGTAGAGCCCTTGATCGGGTTGAAGACGTTCTGCGCCTCGGTCGTGCTGAGGTGGTTCAACCAGTTCACGGCCGCCTGGCGGTGGGGGCTGCCCTTGGGCAAACCGAACGAGTCGACAACAAAGATGAAATGGCCGCTCGTGCCCGGGAGAGGCACTTCGCCGAGCTCGACGCCGACGCGCCAGCCCTTGCTGAGAAAGAACCCCCTGCCGAAGTCGCCGACGATCATCATCGCGGCGGTACCGTCGAACACCCTCTGCGCCGCGTCACCCCAGAGGAGCGAATCGCGGTCAGCGTTGCTGTAATCGAGCATGTGCGCGTACTCGGTCAGCATGTCCACGATGCGTTGATCGCCCGGGTTTTCGTGGCCAGTCAAATACGAGTTGCGGAACTCCGCGCTGGCCTTGCTCACAATCAGCCCGTCCCAGGTGTGCGTCTTGACGGCGTGCCCGTCCTTGCTGCCGATGGCGAGCGCGGTGACCCCTTTGGCCTTGAACGCCTCGGCTACCGTGTAGAACTCGGCGAGCGTCGTGGGGGGCTGAAGCCCATTGTCGTCGAAGAGCTTCTTGTTGAAATAGAGCCTATTATAGCGGTGAACGTCGAGAGGAATGCCATAAACCCTGCCGTTGTAGCTGACGGTATCCAGCACCGACGCGGGGATGACCGTGTTGAGCTTGTTCTGTTGAACGATGGCATCGAGCGGCTCCAGCTTGGAGTCAGCCTCGTCCCGGCCGTTGTAAACGACCCACTTGAGCAAGGTCCATCCAGCATTGTTCTGGAAGGTGTCGGGCGGATTTCCCGCAGCCATGCGAGCCGTGAGCTCCTCCTGAGCCTTGCTATTGGTCGGTACCGCCGTATTGACGACGTTGGTCTGGGTGTAGCGTGCGGCGTAGCTCTTGAGGACGGCGTCGAGCGCGTCGAACTCACCGGGGTTGGTCCACCAGTTGAACACTTCCAGCGTTTGATCGGTCTTGGCAGTGTCCTCGGTGGGGCTACCGCCGCAGGCCGTGAGGCCAGAAGAGAGCACCATGCAACCCACAAATGCCAAGCGTGCGCGATTCATGTGTATTTGACTCCTTGAGCGGATACTTCACTGACGCCAACCGCCGCGATCACCACAATGACCCGAACCCGAAGGTCTGAAGGCGTATTGATAGAAACGGTTAAAGGATTTCACGTCATGCACGAGCGGCAGTGGCACTCGCTGTCGCCGTTCACGTCATTTCGTGATCCGGTGTTTCTTCCAGCATTCCGGGCAACGCCACTTCATGACTTTCTGCCCGTTCTCGTCAACGCTACGCGAGAGTCTCCAACCGTGCCGTGCGCTGATGAGCGTGTAATTGGTCTCGGTGGCCGGCGGCTGCTGCCCACAGTCGGCGCACGTCTGGTGTCCGTCCGACGCCGATAACGTCGATGGAATGTGTTGATCGGTTCGTTCTGTCACGACGCCGGGTCTCACATCGTTGCTGGTTAGAGCCGAGCGGTCCGCGCAGAGCGCGGTCGTCGTTCAGTTACTAACGGACAAAGTCAGCGAGAGTTTAGAGCGACGCTTCAAAAGTGTCCCGACGCCGCGGTCGCGCGCCAAACTATTGACACTTTCCGCTTACACAGGCGGCGCCGGACGGACAGGGCGTATTGCACTTCGAACAGTGAGCGGAAGTCGTCAGCAGATTGGTCTCACAACCGTCGCTTGCCGTGTCGTTGCAGTCCCCGTAGCCACTGTGGCATAGGCGGATAGCACAGCGACCGGCGGCGCAGTCCGGAGCGGCGTTGGGAACGACGCAAGGTTGTGCGGTGCAGCTTCCGCAGTGTTCGGGATCGTGGTCGATGTCGATTTCGCAGCCGTCGTCCGGGAGGCGGTTGCAATCGCGATAACTTCGCAAGCAGCCCGCAACGGCGCAGAGCCCGGTGCTGCCGCAGGTCGCCGTTGTTTGGGCAAGCGTGCAGGGAATGCAAGAGTCGGATGCGCATCCGGTCTGCGGCTCCGTCTTGGATACGCACTTGTCGTTACAGAGCTTCTGCTGGGGGGAACATTTCCGATCTTGCAAATAGTCGAGGTCGACGGTGAACGAACAAGCGGAAAAGGCAGATAAGCCCACGAAGAGCAGCACGCCGAGGCACACGTACTTGGGCGAACGCACGCTCAAAACTCCGTTGCCATCGCGAATTGAGCACCCGAAGCCGTCGGTGAGAATCCGAAGGCGATGGGCGGGGCCGGCCATGAAGCTCTCCGTTGCAGCGATGCGCTGGCGGGGAGCGGTTTGGCCGGTCGCGTGAAGTACAAGATGCCGGCGGTCAGCGCCGAGACAATGCCGATGCCGAGCGCCGCGTCCGCCATGATGAACTGCGTGCGTACGGGTTGCAGGTCGTTGTCGGTACAGACCGGACGACAGCTCGTCTCGAGTGTTTTCCTCTTGCTTTGGCCCGAGATGGCGAACGCTGCGAAACCGGCGGCGCCAACGACGGCTACCCCCCCCAAGACGTAAGTCAGAACGGGAGTGGGCCGATAGCTGTCGACGGGCGCGGGCGCCTCGCGCTCGGGCAGTTTTTGCAGCGGCTCCTTCGAAACCGGCCTCACCTCGACGAAGGTGGCCGCAATGACGCGGTTCTTCTCACCTTCGAGAACGAGGATCTCCTGCTGGATCGGATCGAAATTGGCGTACTCGAATCTCAAGGCGTGAGGACCCGGGTTGAGATCGATTGGCGTCCCATCCAAGTGCGAGGTGGCCAGCTTTCCATCGATGGATACACGAACGTCGAAAACGTCCTTTTCGTCATGTTTGACCCTGATGACCAGCGAAGGGATGGTCTTGCTCACCGCATCCAGCCAATCGCCGCAGTCGGCACGTACGACCGCCGGGCAGTCGTCACGCGAACACACGAGGGCTGCATCCCGCGCCTCGAGGAGCTTGCCCGCCTGCCGGAAAGTTTGGGCCGCTTCGTGCTGAACGATACAGGCCTTCTTTGATTCGGACCCGCCTTGCACTGCGGTCGGCGTTTGCGCCGGTGCCACCGAAGAACGCGCGAGCAGCGCGACGATTCCGACAATGTGGAGTGCCGCCCGCCCTCTGCCCAGACTCATCCCGTCCCGATGCTACCCCAAACTTCGACGCTACAAACACTCAACTTTGAACTTCTTGATGCCGTGGCTGTCGATGGTGAAGGGCGGGTCACATGACGGCTTTGGTGCGGAGGGCATCCCCGCCTTGCGCGGCGCGGGCGCCTTGGCGACCGTCGTCTTATGTTGCTCGATCGGTGCTCGTTCGAGTTTCAGAAGGATCTCGGCGTCTCGGTCGCCTACGAGCTTCCTCGTGCTGGCCTGGTGTCCCTCGGCTTCCGCGCGGACTTCGTGCACCGAGCTGTCGGCAGGTAGAACCCGGATGAAAGGGTTCATGGGCAATGGCTCACCGTCGAAGAAGAGCTTGGCCTCGGGAGGCGAGGCTGAGATGCGGACACTGACGCGCGCGGCCGGCGGTTTCTCCGGGCCTGCTTGGACGATCGACGCGACAGGCGCGATTTCGGGGCGAGCCTGCGCTCTGGAACCCTTGCCCGCCAGCGTGCTCACCACACCGATGCCGACGAGCGACGCACCGCCGAGGAGAACTGCCGCGAGTTTTCCGACGCGCTTTCTCGTGTCGACGCCCGGCGCACGCCTGGCGCGGGAATTGGTGTCACCGTGGGCCGTCGTTCCCGACACCAGAAACCCGGCCTTGGCCGAGGCCTCGACGGCCTCGTATTCCTCCGACGACAGCGATGCGACTTTGCTCAGCTGCGCCTCGATGAGCGATCGGGTTTGCTTGCGCTCTACCGCGAATAGATCGGAGACCGCTTTGCCCACCGACCGGTGCGACACGCGCGACCCGATCTCGTCGAGAGCGCATTCCAGATCGGCCTCGAGCTCCGCAGCGGTCGCATGACGCGCGTCGGGTTCCGACGATAGCGCCTTCATACAGATTTGCTCGATGCGCTCGGGTAGATCGGGCCGCACCGTGCGTGGCGAAGGAGGTTTGCCGTTGAGGACGTGGTGCATCACCTGAGCGTCGGTGAGACCTTTCCACATCGGTTCGCCGGCGGCGGCTTCCCAGAGCATGACCCCTGCAGCATAGATATCGGCGCGCCGATCAATGGCATCCCCGGTGATCTGTTCAGGAGGCATGTACCTGAGCTTGCCCTTGATGACACCGGTCTCCGTTTCGGGCCGGTTGGAACTGGCGAGCTTCGCGATACCGAAATCGAGAACCTTGGTTTGACCGTCATAGGTCACGAACACGTTCTGCGGTGTCATGTCGCGATGAACGAGTCCGAGACGCGAACCGTCGAAGTCGGTGAGCTCATGCGCGTGGTGAAGGCCGTTGAGCGCGTCGGCAATGATCCGCAAATGTGTCGCGAGCGGGAGTCCCCCGCGAGCGACGAGAAGCACCTTCGCGAGGGGTTGTCCTTCCAGGTACTCCATGACGATGATGGGAAGACCACGGTCCTCCACGACCTCGTTCGTTTGGACGACGTTCGGGTGATTGAGCCGGGCCGACAGCCTGGCCTCATTGAGGAACATCTTCTGGAGCTCAGCTTCGTCGGACACGCTCCTCTTCAGCGTCTTCAAGACCACCAATTTGCTGAAGCCGCTCGGTCCCCGAGCCACGGCAAGGTAAACGGTCGCCGACCCACCCTCGCCCAGCAGCGACAGGATTCGGTATTTCCCCTGCGGGCCGTCGCTCTGGGCGATCTCGGCGGAATTCAACATGGAAAGCGCACTCTGTCATTGTCCTACGGTCAATGCCGCTGGCCCTTGAGAGCATTGTGCGCCGCGACGATGAGCGTGGGAGAAGCGCGCACTTGCGGTTGTCGTCTGCCCCAGTCGGGATCGATGTGCGTTGGAGTATGGCCATCGAAGTTCGTTGACGTGTTAGCGCGCCAAGCGGCACATCCTTCGAGCCTCAGCGGAGCGCGCCCGCCAGTTCACTGGGCATAACGTCAGGCTCTGCGCCGCCCCCTCGCGATGGCCGCAAGTGCGAGGAGCAGAGCCCAGGTACGCGAGGTCTCTCCGCTCGGCCTACCGGGCAGGCTGCAATCGCAACCGTCCTTGGCACCCTCCGATGGCGACGCATCACCTGCCTCTGCAGCCCCGCCAATGCCCGCACCGTCGGGCCGGTTCGTACCGCCCCCACCTCCGCTACCGCCCGCACCGTCGGGCGCGGCATCCTGGTTTCCCGACGCGCCGTACAC
>Ga0193706_1001171_pt1 | contig 12133 bp, 8 predicted proteins | sample U3c1metaG_FD_160130 | JGI IMG/M metagenome (GOLD analysis project Ga0193706, IMG submission 160130) | Soil microbial communities from a riparian zone of the East river system, Colorado, United States - U3c1 | ecosystem: Environmental > Terrestrial > Soil > Riparian zone | place: USA: East River... | reverse complement strand
GCCGACCGTTGCCGATCCGCGCTGCACGTCGGCGTGACCCGTGGCATCGAGCTCAATCGTTGGGAGCTTCATGTGCGCGGAGAACTTTGCCAGATAGCGGTTCACCATGGCTCGCGCATCCGGGAAGTTCTCGCCCGTGAAGCGATCTTGATAAATAGGTTCCTGGGTGTGGTCTGACACGTCGAACCTCGCGCGCTGGTTGATCGGACGACCGCGCCATCGTATCCCAGGGCGGGCCGGTTCGGCGAGCGTCGTTATCGCGCTGTTTGCGGCGCTCGGCAGCTGCGGGCGCGATGCGCCGCTCGAGGCTCGTTCTCGCGGGGGCGCGGCGCCACTGGGCGCCACAATAACCGGCGCGACGACCGAGGAGCATTTGGCCGAACTCGCGTCCCGCGCGGGAGAAGTGCTCGCCGGCGCCGCTCTGCCGGCGCGCGCGGAGACCGCGGTTCTGGCCGCTGAGCTGGCGGTGGCGGCGGCGCGGCTCAGCCCCGGTGCGCGAGCGCTGTCGCTGGCGAGGTCTGCCGCCGATCTGCGCACGCGGATGTGGCGCGTCGGTCATCGCGCGGACGATGCTCGCGACGCGATCGAGCTCTATGCGAACGTCGCCCGCGACGCCCTCACCCAGGGTTTGCTCGAAGAGGGGTGCGCGGCCGCGCGCGCTCGGACCGCGCTGGCAGGGGAGCTCGCGCACGATCCGGAGCGCCTCTACCGCGAGATGTACGTCGTGCTGCGAACGTTCGCCGCGAGCGAATGCCATGTTTCTTGCGAGCGTGACTTGGCGACGCTGGCCGCGCACCGCCCGGCGAACGCAGTTCTCGCGGGTCTTGACGAGCAAGCCGCCAAAGAGCTCGCGCAGGCACTCGCGTGGCGAGCGACAGCAACCCCTCTGCCCGTCGTATCGTCGGACGAAGGCGGCGTCGTGTTGGCACCGCCGCCGGTTGTCGGCAAAGGGTCGCCGGTCAAGGTGCTCGCCGTCGACGCCTACGGCTCCAAGGACCGCGCGCGCGTCGTCGTCACGCTGAGCGGGCCGACGAGCTACCGTGTGGGAGACCTCGCCGGGCCGCGTCTCTTCCTCGACCTCGATCGCACCGAGCCGTCATCACGACGAGAGATAGCCGTCACCGGGCTGGTCGAGAAAGTGCGGCAAGCGAAACGCACCGAATCCGTGGCAGAGGACGGTACCCGCATCCTGCTCGATCTCTCGCTTCCTGCACAGCGGCGCATCTTCTATTTGCCCGAGCCCTTTCGGGTCGTGATCGACCTGGCGACGCACGAAGCCCCGCCCGCGACCGTGCCCTCCGGATCGCGACGGCAGGTCTTGCGCGTCGCCGTCGACGCGGGGCACGGCGGAATCGACCCCGGCGCGATTGGACCCACGGGTCTGCGCGAAAAGGACGTCACTCTGGACGTGGCTCACCTCGTCGCGCCCATGCTCTCGAGCGAGCTCGGCATTCTCACCATGCTGACGCGCGACGACGACCGAGCCGTGCCACTCGACGAACGCGCCGCCCGGGCCAATGCGTTTCACGCCGATCTTTTCATCTCCGTTCATTGCAACGCTTCGGAGAACGCAGCCGCGCACGGCGTCATGAGCTTCGTGCTCGATACGACGCGCGACGAAATCGCCAACGCCATCGCCGCGCGCGAGAACGCCACGTCGCTTGCCGCGACGACGCAAGCTGCGACGATCGCCTCCGGCCTGCGCCTGGTCGATCTCGGTGCACGTTCCACACATCTGGCCGAGCTTCTGCAGCATGCCGCCATGAACTCCCTGGCCGGCTTTTTCAGCGACGTCACCGATCAGGGTGTCAAGCGGGCCGGCTTCTTCGTGCTCGTCGGTGCGGAGATGCCGAGCGTGCTCTTCGAAACCGCGTTCATCTCGAGCCCGTGGGAAGAACGGCGGTTAGCTTCCCGCGAATACAGGCGCCGGCTGGCGGCAGCGCTGACGAGCGCCGTGCGCGCTTATCGCGATGGCCTTTAGACCACGGTGACACGCGTCACCCGCGGTCGATCCCCGTCCATCGCTCGATCGATTCGCGCAGGAGCGCGACTTCACCCTTGGGAACGAAGTCGCTCGCCCCCGCGTCGAGGGCTTCGCGCCGTAGCTGTTCCTGACTCGAGTAAACGATGAGCCGAATGGGCGCGGTAGCGTCGATGGTTTTGAGCCGCTCGACAAAACGGAGGGGGTCGACCCCGGCGAGCGCGAGATCCAAAACGAGGGCGTCCGGGCGCGCGGTCCCGATCCCGATGAGCGCTTCGAAAGGGTCCGCAAACGCGATGACCTCGAACCGGCGTCCCAGCGCGCGCCGAACGGCAGCGAACACCCCCGGATCGGCGTCGAGTACGGCCACCTTGGGCTTGCCACCCCTCAGCGACTCCGGAACCGGGTACCCATACTTGTGCAGAAAATCCAAAATATCGAGGCGCCGGAAGCGAAGGTGCCTCCCAGGTGTTCGAAAGTGGCGGATCTCCCCCTTTTCTACCCAGTTATGGATGGTCTTCAGATCCACGTGGCAGAACCGGGCGACCTCGCTTGCCGTAAAAAGCTCGGCGGGCGAACTGTCCCGATTTTCCACTATTTCTGATTTCATCCGATTTGCGTCTTTGTAGCCGAATCTGGGCTACCGTTCGAGAAATGCGTCGAGACATGCCGCTCCTTGCCTGCGCAGGAATGCGATGCGGCGGAGGCACCCCAAGGAAGGGCGCCTAGGATCCCTGCTCTGCAGGCTCTGATTGACGGAACGGAATCAGGTGCTTAACCTGTTCCGCTCGTTTCGAGGCAGCGCCCCGTTGCGGGGAAATATCGCCGAGGCAGCACGCGCCGAACCAGGATCTCCCATGAATAAGGCTCAGCTCAAGAAGTTCCGCTCCCTTCTCGAAGAGAAACGCGACGAAATCGTCAAGAAGGCGAAGCAGACGTTGGACGAGGACATGACGCTCGATGCGAACGACCTCCCCGACGAGATGGACCTCGCCTCGAGTGAGTACCTTCAGTCGTTTACGTTTCGCCTGCGGGGCCGCGAAAAGTCCTTCCTCGACAAGATCACCAAGGCGCTCGCCAAGATCGACGACGGAAGTTTCGGCACTTGCGAAGAATGCGGCGAAGACATCTCCATCAAGCGCCTCGAGGCCCGGCCCGAAACGACGCTCTGCATCCGATGCAAGGAAGACCAGGAGCGGATGGAGAAGGACTACGGCTGAAAAGCGTAGTCGCCCTCATGGCTCGCGGCGCGTCGTGTGCGCGACGCACCGGCTTACGCTCCTCGTTGAGCGAGCGCTCTCGTAACGAACGTCAGCGTTCGCGCGCCGTGCGTTTGCTTCGCGGAGCGGACGCCGGAACCGGCGTGCTCTGCAAACCTTCGAGGACGTCCTTCAAATACTTCGCGGTGTGAGATCCCAGTGCGCGCGCCACCTCTTCCGGCGTCCCTTGGGCGACGAGCTTACCTCCGCGTTCGCCTCCTTCCGGTCCGAGATCGAGCACCCAGTCCGCGCATGCCACGACGTCGAGATTGTGTTCGACGATGACGACGGTGTTGCCGGCGTCGCGTAGCCCGGCCAAGGCGACCGTGAGAAGCTCGATGTCCGAAAAATGCAGGCCGGTCGTGGGCTCGTCGAGCACATAGAGCGTGCGGCCGGTGGCTTTGCGCGCGAGCTCTCGGGCCAGCTTGACCCGCTGTGCTTCGCCACCCGAGAGCGTGGTGGCCGGTTGTCCGAGCGCGATGTAACCGAGGCCGACCCGGCAAAGAGCGGCGAGCCGTTCGCGCACGCGGGGAATGGTTTCGAACGTCTCGATCGCCTGCGTGGCCGTGAGATCCAGCGAATCGGCGATGGAGAGACCGCGGTAGAGTACCTCGAGCGTTTCGCGATTGTAGCGGCGCCCCTGACACGCTTCGCAAGTGACGAACACGTCGGGGAGAAAATGCATCTCGACGCGCAACACGCCGTCCCCCTGGCACGCTTCGCAGCGCCCCCCCTTCACGTTGAAGGAGAAGCGTCCCGCTTTGTAGCCGCGCGCGCGCGATTCGGGCAGCCCCGCGTAGAGCTCGCGTAGCAGCGAAAAAACGCCGGTGTACGTGGCGGGGTTGGAGCGGGGCGTGCGTCCGATGGGCGCCTGGTCGATGGAGACGACTTTGTCGAGATGCTCGAGACCTTGAATCCCCTCGCAGGGACCGACGGCGCCCGCCGCTCCGTAGAGCGTCGCGCGCGCGGCGGGCAACAGCGTATCGACGATGAGACTCGATTTGCCGGACCCGGACACGCCGGTCACGCAGGTCATGAGCCCCACGGGGATGGTCACCGTGACGTTCTGCAAGTTGTGAGCGGTGGCGCCGATCAGCTTGATGACTTTGGCGTCGGGGCGCTTGCGTTTGGCGGGGATGGGGATGCGTTTTTGGCCGGAGAGGTACGGACCCGTGACCGAGGTCGGCGACGCCATGATCTCCGCCGGCGTGCCCTCGGCGACGATGTTGCCGCCACGCGCGCCCGCGCCCGGCCCCATGTCAATGATGTGATCGGCGGCGAGAATCGCCTCGCGGTCGTGCTCGACGACGATAACGCTATTGCCGATGTCGACCAAGCGCCGCAGCGCCTCGAGCAAACGCTGGTTGTCGCGCGCGTGCAGACCGACCGAAGGCTCGTCGAGCACGTAGAGAACGCCCACCAGCGCGGCGCCGATTTGGGTCGCCAGACGAATGCGTTGTCCTTCGCCGCCGGATAGCGTCTGCGCCGACCGATCCAGCGTCAAATAATCGAGCCCGACGTCAATCAAGAAGCCGAGCCGTGCCACCACCGAGCGGAGGAGGGGCTCGGCGATCGCGCGTTCGCGCCCTCGCAGCGCGCTGGCCGGTGCGAGCAGCTCTTCGAGGAAGGTGCGCACGTGGCGAAGGGCGAGGGTACCGATGTCGGAGATGTTCTTGTCGGTGAGCCGCACGGCCAGCGCTTCCGGGCGAAGGCGCCGCCCGCCGCACGCGTCGCAGGTGCGGGTAACGGCGAACCGACCGAGATCGTCGTCGCTGATGGCACCTTCGTCGAGATCGGGGTCGGTCGTGTCGGGCTCGTCGGCGGCGTTGCTGGCTTCGGCGTCGGCATTGATACGGCGTTCGAGCCGGGCCACGATGCCGTCGTAGGCGGCGCCGGCTTTTTTGGCCCGCGAATGGCCCGCTTGCCCGAAAAGAATGGCTTGCCGGATCGGCTCCGGGATCTCGCTCCACGGTTTGTCGGCATTGATACCGAACACCTGTACGGCGCGCGCGACCTCTGCGGCGAGGGCAGGGGAGCCGCGCCTTCCCCACGCCAGCACGGCCCCTTCGCGGAGGGTCCGCGTGGCGTCGGGGACGACCCGCGCGGGGTCGATCTTGGTGCGCGAACCGATCCCGTCGCAGGCCGGACAAGCGCCGTGCGGCCCGTTGAACGAAAACATGCGCGGTTCGATGGGCGGAAGCGAGATACCGCATTCGATGCACGCGAATCGCTCGCTCATCCAGATCGGCTCGCCCCCTTCTCCAGGGTCGACGAGCAAGCGCCCCTCGCCGATTTTCAGCGCCAGCTCGACCGAGTCGGTCAAGCGCCCCTTGAGGCCGTCTTTCAGAACCACCCGATCGACGACGACGTCGAGATCGTGCGGCCGGGACCGATCGAGTACGAGCTCGTCGCCGAGGTCGACGACCTGGCCGTCGATGCGGGCGCGCACGAATCCTTCGCGTCGCAGGCGATCGAACTCGAGTTTCAGCTCCCCTTTGCGGGCACGGACGATGGGCGCCAGAAGCGTGAGGCGGGCTCCTTCGCCCATCTCGAGAATGTGATCGACGATCTGCTGCACGGTCTGCGCTTCGATGCGTTTGCCGCAGCGGGGGCAGTGGGGCACGCCGACCCTGGCGAAGAGAAGGCGGAGGTAGTCGGCGATCTCGGTGACCGTGCCGACGGTCGAACGGGGGCTCTTGGCGAGCGCGCGCTGCTCGATGGCGATGGCCGGCGAGAGGCCCTCGATGTTGTCGACGTCGGGCTTGGCGAGCTGCTCGAGGAACTGCCGCGCATAGGCGGAGAGCGACTCGACGTAGCGTCGCTGCCCTTCGGCGTAGATAGTGTCGAAGGCGAGCGACGATTTTCCTGATCCGCTCGGGCCGGTGATGACCACCAGCCGATTACGGGGTAGCTCGCAGCTTACGTTGCGAAGATTGTGCTGCCGCGCGCCGCGAACGATGAGCCGATCCATAGGCACCCAACCATTTCGGTCCGGGTCCGAATTAGCACAGCGCACCCACAGCGTCCGCCGGATTGTAGGGGCGTCTGCGTCGGCGTGGGTTCTCTGGCTTGCAGCGTGCATCGCCGTCGGCAGCGGGCATCGCGAGCCGCGGCGCTGGCGAGAACTTGCATCGTTGGCGCCGTCGCTGCTCTTCTTCAGGCAGAATGACCGCGAGAACCGCGAGGGTGCGGCGGAGGTGCGGACGGACGTGCTCGAAGCGCTAGGGGCTTTTTTGCCGCTGATCCTCGCGCTCGTCCCGCTCGCGGCCCCTGCGCCCGGCTGGCTCGGCGTCGATTTGGCGCCGCTCGTCGCGCTCGCCCTCGCCGAGAAGCTCGGCGAGCCGTGCCGACCGGGCATGGTGCTCGTCGACGCGAGCTACTGCCCCACTTACCACTACGAATGCCAGCGGTTCATCAAGGCGGACGAATCCGATCGCGCCGAGCGCTGCGCCGAATACGCGCGCCGCGGCACTTGCCCGCTGCTCCTCGAGCCGCGACGCTACTGCGTCGATCGCTACGAATGGCCGAACCTGGTGGGCGAAAATCCGCGCGTCTACGTCTCCTGGTTCGAAGCGAAATCGCTCTGCGGCGCCGTCGGCAAACGACTCTGTCGCCGCACGGAATGGATGCTGGCCTGCGAGGGCCAGAAAAGGCTCCCTTATCCCTACGGATTCGTGCGTCAGCCGAGCCCCTGCAACATCGATCGGGGTCCCGTCCCCTTCAGCGACGAGGCCATGCAGAACCCGGACACCCGGGAGGCCGAGCTGACGCGCTTGTGGCAGGCCGATCCGGTCGGTTCGCACCCCGGCTGTGCGAGCCCTTTCGGCGTCTACGATATGAGCGGAAACGTCGACGAGTGGACCGATAACCAGGCGGACGACCCCGATACCCCCGATATTTCGACGCTCAATGGCGGCTATTGGGGGCCGGTTCGCGATACGTGCCGCCTGACGACCTGGGCGCACGGGCCGTCGTTCAGGTTCTATCAAGTGGGATTTCGCTGTTGTTCCGACGCTGATGACGGCATCGAAACGCCGCCGATCGTGCTCCACCCCGGCGGATCGCCCTGACCGGACCGGGATGAGAGGGTCGTCGAGAATCGCCCCCTTCCCCTCTACCGCCTCTTCGACTAGGTTTTCCCGCCGTGGTCGTCACGGCCGAAGGTGCGTTTTTTCAGAATCCCGCTTGCCGCGTCGATCAGTTTGTCCGGGCCTATAGCTCAATCGGTCAGAGCCCCCGGCTCATAACCGGGCCGTTCCTGGTTCGAACCCAGGTGGGCCCACCACGACGTACGGCGGCGACGAGACGAGCGGTGTCTCTCGCCGGTCCGCCTCCGCCCACCGGCTCGTTGCCTCACCACGCGTCGTTGGACGCATCGGTCCCCCCCATCGCGTCCACCCCATCACTGCCCCCGGAATTGGTCATGCGCGCGCCGTCAGCCCGCCTGGCCGTTGAAAGTGCTGCCCTTTCGCCCCTCCACGGGGCAAGCTAGCCAAAAGGAGATTTCGCGTTTGAGCATCAGGGATCAGATTGTCAAACTAGAAGCGCTGGCGGCAGTGGACGCAGAGCTGCACCGCCTAGACGAGCAGCTTGCCGAAGAGCGCGGGATCCTCGCCAATTTGAAAAGCGAGCTGCGTACGCTCGACGAAAAGCTGGTGACGGACCGGGCAAGCCTTTCCGAAATGGACAAGACCCGGGGCGAACTCATGGCGGAAGTCCGCCAGATGACGACCCAGATCGAAAGGTCCCGCGAAAAGCTCTCCCGCTCTCGCAACGAGCGCGAATCCAACGCCGCCCAGCGCGAGCTCGAGGAGCTCCGCAAGCTGCAGCGCGATCGCGAAGACGAAAGCACCAAGCTTTCGACCCTCTCCGAGTCGGCTCGCAAAACGATCGAAGAGACGGAGGCCGCGCAGAAGAAGATCGCCGACGAACTCGGCGGCCGCGAATCCGATATCTCGAAGAGCTTGACCGCGGCCATGCAAGAGCGCGACGCCAAGATCGGCGAGCGCACCCGCCTTGCCGAAGCAGTGCAGGCCATGACGCTCCGCCGCTACGAGCAAGTGCGCAAGCGCAAGGGCAACGCCATCGCCAAGACCATCGACGGGACGTGCCTCTCCTGCCATATGCGCCTGCCTCCGATGCTCTTCCAGAAGCTCATGCGCGGCGACGCCTTCGAGCAGTGCCCGAGCTGCAACCGCATTCTCTATTACGAGCCTCCCGCCGACGAGCGTGAGGGGGGGACCAGCTGAAAAGCTGTCCGACTTGCCACCGGCTTTACCCCGACGACGCGGGATTCTGTCCGCTCGACGGCATCGAGCTGAAGCGCTCCACGCTGGTTCCAGTCGCATCGACCGACGAGGATCCGCGCGTTGTCGCGGTTCTTTGCATGCGTTACCAAGTGCGCCGGGTGGTGGCCGACGGCGGGATGGGGCGCGTCTACCAGGCCCTCGACCTGCAGGACAAATCGGGCGTCGCCATCAAGGTTCTCCACCCCGACGTGTCGCGCGATGCGGTGGCCGTCGAGCGGTTCAAGCGCGAATACGAAGTATCGAAGCTCTTGCCTCACGAGCACATCGTCGACGTGAGGGACTTCCAAGAAACGGAGGACAAGAGCTACGCGCTGGTGATGGAGTACCTCGAAGGCGAGGAGCTGCGCACCCTCATCAAACGCGAAAAGCGTCTGCCGCCCGAGCGCATCGTACGCATGCTGAGTCAGGTGGCGATCGGTCTCGATTCCGCGCACCGCCAGCGGCTCGTGCATCGCGATCTCAAGCCCGACAACATCTTTCTCTGCGGCACGCACGACGGCGACATCGTCAAGGTGCTCGACTTCGGGTCCGTCAAAGACAAGTCGTCCATGGCCAAGAAGCTCACGGTGGTGGGCACGACCATCGGTTCGCCGTTCTACATGGCGCCCGAGCAGGCGCAGGGGCTCGATACCCTCGACGCGCGCGCCGACGTGTGGGCGCTCGCCGCCATCACTTACGAATGCATCACGGGAACGGTTCCCTTTCAGGGGGTCAACGGACCGAGCATTCTCCTGTCCATTCTCACCAAGGACCCTGTCCCGCCCACCCAAGCGGGCAAAGAGAGCCAGAGGCCGATCCCGCCCTCCATCGACGAGTTGATGGAAGTCGCCCTCGCCAAAAACCCCAACATCCGTACGCGCACAGTGGGCGAGTTTGCCGACGCGCTCGGACATGCCTACGGCCTCAGCGGCACGCACATGGACTGGGCCTACACCCCGCAAGACGTCCTCGCGCAAGCGATCCACGCGGCGTCGCCCAAAGTGATGGCCGGTCAGCATGCGCCCGGCGCGGCGACGGCTCCCGCGATACCGGTGGTCATGCCCGGCGGATTCACGCCGTCGCCTGCGGGGGTTGGCTTCGGCGGACCCGATGTCATGGCCATGCAGCCGATGGGGTCCGCGTACCGCACCGCGGCCGAAGACAACGAGTTCGTGATGGGCGTTCCCAAGGCGTTCCCGCGCTGGGCGATCGGCGCCATCATCGCCAGCGTGGCGGTCCTCCTCTTCGTGCTGGGCGCCCTCTTCTTGAAGTAGCGTGTCGTCGCTTCGTGCGAGCGAAGTGCCGCCGTCTGGTCGAGAACGCGCCATCGTGGTACGTTTGCCGGCCATGGATAAAGCCCCTCTAGGGCCGTGGTCGTCCGCCGCGCGAGCGCTCAAGCTGTGCTCGATAGGGCTCTTGGCGGTCGGCTGCGGCAAAGTGAGCGAGGCGGCGCCGAGCGCGGCAAGCGCGCAAAACGCGCCGCCATCGCCGAACGCCGTTCCCAACGCGGCTCAGCCGGCACCGGTCGGCGCTGCATCGTTCGACAACGCGAACTACAGCGTGAAGATCGCCCCCGCCGGACCTTGCAAGAAAGATCAGACTTGCTCGGCCGAAATCGTGGTCCAAGCCAAAGGCGAATACCACATCAACGACAAGTACCCGTACCGGTTCAAGCTCGAAGACCCCCCCGCCACGGGTCTCAAGTATCCAAAGGCGGTCATCGGCAAAGAGGACGGCACGATGGACGAGCACAAGGTGACGCTCAAAGTGCCCTTCGTGCCCGCCAGCGCAGGTGACAAGAAGGTCGCGGGCACGCTGTCACTCAGCGTCTGCTCTGCCGCCAACTGCCTCATGGACAAGCAGCAACTCGACCTCACGGTGAAGGTCGATTAGTGGAGAAGAGCGCGGGGGAGCGGGCACTGGCGCATCTCGACAAGATCGCCACCACCGTCGAGAGCCGCTTCAAGGAAGGGCGCCGCGTCCTTTCGTTTCAAGAATACCTCGAGCTTTTTGCGACCGATCCGGTGCGCCACAGCCGAGATGCCTCGCGCTACGTGCGCGATCTCTTCGACTACTACGGCACGTCGCAAGTCGAACGTCCGTGGGGCACGATGACGCGCTTCAAGCTGTTCGACCTGCCGTGGGAAGTCGCGGAGGGGTCGCGGCGCGACGCCCTCGTCGGTCAAGAAGAAGTGCAAGGGGAGCTCTACCGCGTGCTCTCCAACTTCGCTCAAGAGGGGCGACCCAATCGGCTCATCTTGCTGCACGGCCCCAACGGGTCGAGTAAATCGACGGTCGCGGCGTGCCTCATGCGCGCGCTCGAGCACTACTCGAGCACCGACGAAGGGGCGCTCTACCGCTTTCACTGGGTCTTCCCCAGCCAAAAGACCGTGCGCGGCGCCATCGGTTTCGGCGGACCGAAGAGCGCGGGAAACGTGGGTGCGAGCTACGCGCATCTCGACGAAGATCAGATCGATGCGCGGCTCTTCATCGAGATCCGCGATCATCCGCTGTTCCTCCTTCCGATCGCGCAGCGAAGGCAGCTGCTCGAAGAGCTCTATCCGAAGACGGACCGTTCCAACCGCCCGCCGGAGTGGCTTTTGCGCGGTCGTCTGTCGCACAAGAGCCAGCAGGTGCACGAAGCGCTGCTCGCCAGCTACAAAGGGTCGCTCGCCGAGGTGCTCCGGCACGTGCAGGTCGAGCGCTACTTCATCTCCCAGCGCTACCGCGTCGGCGCCGTCACCATCGGCCCGCAGATGTCGGTCGACGCCGGTGAGCGGCAGATCACCGCCGACCGCTCGGTGGCGGCGCTGCCCACCTCGCTCAAGGCGACCACTCTCTTCGAAGCGCATGGCGAGCTCATCGACGCCGCGGGGGGGCTCCTCGAGTTCAGCGACCTCTTGAAGCGCCCCCTCGACGCCTTCAAATACTTGCAGATCTCCATCGAGACGGGCGAGGCGGCGCTCGGCCAGCAGAACGTGCAGCTCAACTGCGTCATGATCGGAAGCGCCAACGAGGTTCACTTGAGCGCGTTCCGCGAGCACCCGGAGTTTTCGAGCTTCCGCGGGAGGCTCGAAATGGTGCGCGCCCCCTACCTGCGTAGCTACCTCGAAGAAAAAGCCATCTACGACGCCCAGATCACGCCGCAAGTGCAGCGTCACGTCGCGCCGCACGTCACCGAGATTGCGGCCATGTTCTCGACCCTGACGCGCATGCGGAAGCCGAACCCCGATCGCTATTCGCGCGCGGTCGCGCAAGTGGTGGGCTCGATCACGGCGCTCGAAAAGATGGACCTCTTCGCCTTCGGCATCACGCCCGAACGGCTCGACTCCGACGCGCAGAAGCTGCTGAAAGCCAACATCGCCGAGATCTACCAGGAGAGCGACGCCTACCCCATCTACGAAGGGCGCATCGGCGCGAGCCCCCGCGAGATGCGCACCGTGCTGCTCGATGCCGGGCAGAGCAAGGTCTACAAATGCCTCTCCCCGCTCGCCGTCTTGACGGAGCTCGACGAGCTCTGTGAACGCGTCTCGGAGTACGAGTGGCTGCAAGAAGAACAGCTGGCGGGCTCGTACCACGATCACAAGGCGTTTCGCGAAGCGCTG
>Ga0193706_1001170_pt1 | contig 12139 bp, 12 predicted proteins | sample U3c1metaG_FD_160130 | JGI IMG/M metagenome (GOLD analysis project Ga0193706, IMG submission 160130) | Soil microbial communities from a riparian zone of the East river system, Colorado, United States - U3c1 | ecosystem: Environmental > Terrestrial > Soil > Riparian zone | place: USA: East River... | reverse complement strand
GGTGGAGGGAGAACGCCACGCCGGACGAAGGCTATCTCGACCGTTTCTTCGGCGCCATGCCGAGGGCGGATCGCACCGCCTTGGCCACGCGGGCGGCGGTGGCCTGCTTCGCCGCCGGTCTCTTCTTCGAAGACGACTTCTTCGCGGTCGGCGTTCGTTTGGCGGTTGAAGCGCTTCTCTTCGACGTCGTTCTCTTCGCGGATGCCTTCTTGGCCGAGGCCTTCTTCGCGGATGCCTTTTTCGCAGGTGCCCTCTTCGCAGGTGCTTTGCGGGCCGAGGCCTTCGCCGTCGACGACTTCCTTGCCGCGCGCTTCGGCGGCGAGGCCTTCTTCGTAGAAGCCTTCTTCGTCGAGGATCTCTTCGCCGCCCGCTTCTTCGAGCCAGTCCCGCTCACACTCCCGCGCGATACCAGCTTGTTGAAGCGATTGCCTCGGGCCGTGGAGAGGAGGATGGCCAGATTGTCGCGATCGAGCCACTCGAAGAACTCATCCCATTCGATCTCTTCGAGCGTGTCCTCGCCGCTGAAGCCGGGAAAGTCGATTCTGAGAATGCCGGGATCCTCCCCGCCACCCGTCGCCTTGACGCGTGCAGGCCTGCCGTTCCGCGATTCTGCCCACTTCCGGATTTCTTCATGGTCCGTCGTCGCACGTGCTGTCGCCATCGCAACTCCTTTAGTCCGTTCGCGATGCTGCCGTGCATGACGATTGCCAAGGGCGCCTGGGATCGCGGCGAAGCCGGCCGAACGTCCTGACGGAAGAGGCAACACAGGAGCGAAACCTATCCGTCTCGGATCCGTAACGTATATAGCAGCATGACCAGAGCGCTCTCCCTCGCCACCGCGGTCGCGTTGGCGCTCGCCTTCTCCACGCCGGCTGCCGCGCGGCAGATCATCGGCGGAGAGCAGGACCACTCGCAGGCCGCGGCCGGCGACTGCGAGAACTTCTACGCGACCACGTTCACGAACTTCGGTTCGCATGCGGAGGACCAGGAGCAGCGGGATATCTCCCTCGAGGGAATCGCGGAGATTCACGTCACGGCCGCGCAGCAGGGCAATCTCTCGATCCGCGGCTGGAACCGCTCCGGCGCGCGGCTCGTCATCTGCCGCAACGCGGTGGCGAACACGATGCCGCATGCCGCACGCCTGCTCGAGTTGATCGACGTCAGGTCGCATGAAGGCAGGATCAGCGCGGCCGGTCCCGAGATGGACCAGACGCAGGCGTGGTGGGTAAACATGATTCTCTATCTGCCTCGCCGCGCGCACGTCGACATTCGCGCGGCAAACGGGGGCGTGGCGATCCGCAACATGGGCGGGCATGTCACGGCGCAGACGACGAGCGGCGGAGTATCGGTGGCGCAGTCGTCGGGACGCTACAAGATCACGACCGAGACGGGCGGGATCACGCTCGACCGGATCTCGGGGCTGGTCGAAGCGGTCTCGCGCGACGGATCGATCGCTCTCAAGATCGCCGGCGCCGATCGACCGTCGGTCGAGGCGCGCACGGCCGAAGCGGGCCAGATCGTTTGCACTCTGAAACGCTGTACGGATGCAGGAAACTCAGGCGGCGGAAACGTTTTCCGCATGGGCGAGGGCGTCCCCGACATCCGGCTCGCCACGCGTACCGCGTCCATCTTCATCGGGCCTGTAACTTACTGATTCATCGGTCTTTACTACTGCCCGGGCGAGGCATGGGATCTGCACTTTCCGAGGTGGGCCGGATGGCGACGTCCGGGCCAGAAAGCAGAGACCAGCAATGGCCGCCATCCCTGAGACGATCCTCTCGCAGAGCAGCATCCGTTTCTACCGGCATGCACTCGCGATCCTCAAAGAGGCCGAGATCCCGCACCTCGTCGGCGGCGCGTACGCGTTCGCGCGCTATACGGGCATCGAGCGGCACACGAAGGACTTCGACGTCTTCATCCGAGAGGAGGATTTCGGCCGTGCCGCCTGGGCATTCCAGAAGGCCGGCTATGCAGCCGAGCTGACGTTTCCGCACTGGCTCGGGAAGGCCTTCAAGGGCGAGGACTTCGTCGATCTGATCTTCAGCGCCGGCAACGGCGTCGCCGCGGTCGACGACCTCTGGTTCGAGCACGCCGTCCGCGAGGAGGTCTTCGGCGTCGAAGTCGACCTCATCCCTGCTGAGGAGATGCTCTGGTCCAAAGGCCTGGTCATGGAGCGCGAGCGCTTCGACGGCGCGGACGTTGCTCACGTCATCCGCGCAGTGGGCGACCGCCTCGACTGGACCCGATTGATCGGCCGCTATGGTCCGTACTGGCGCGCTCTCTACGCACACGTGGTCCTGTTCGGCTTCATCTACCCGTCGGACCGGTCGAAGGTGCCGGCGTGGGTGGTCGAACGGTTGTCGGAGCGCGTGCGAGAAGAGACGCAGGATCCGGAGGCGGGGGAGAGGGTCTGCTACGGAACGATCCTCTCGAGACAGCAATACCTCAAGGACATCGAGGAGTGGGGTTACGAAGACGCGCGGCTGAAACACGGCACGATGACCGAAGGGGACATCGCGAAATGGACCGCAGGCATCGCAGTCGACGGAGCGAACTAGATGATCGAACGGGAACGCGACACTCTTCGAATCGCGGCAGTCGCCGACATCCACGTCAAGAAGACGTCGGCGGGAGCCATGCAGCCGATGTTCTCGCAGGTCTCCGACTCTGCGGATGTGCTGCTGCTGTGCGGTGACCTCACCGACTACGGCACGCTCGAGGAAGCGAAGGTCCTCGCGAAAGAGATCACGACCGGGCTGCGCGTCCCGGTCATCGCCGTTCTGGGCAATCACGACTTCGAGTCGAACCAGGAGAAGGAGCTCGTCCAGATCCTGAGCGACGCCGGCGTGATCGTGCTCGACGGCGACTCGTATGAGCTTCACGGTGTCGGGTTCGCCGGCGTGAAGGGATTCGGCGGAGGGTTCGGCCGCCGCGCGCTGGGAGCGTGGGGCGAGCAGATCATCAAGAGCTTCGTGCACGAGACCATCAACGAGGCGCTGAAGCTCGAGGCCGCATTGGCGCGCCTGCGCACTCCGCAGAAGATTGCGCTGCTGCACTACTCGCCGATTCAGGCCACGGTCAACGGCGAGCCGCCGGAGATCGTCGCGTTTCTCGGTTCCAGCCGCCTCGAGGAGCCTCTCGACCGCTATCGCGTGAATGCGGTGTTTCACGGGCATGCTCATCGCGGCGCGGCGGAGGGCCGGACGAAGGGCGGCGCTCCCGTGTACAACGTGGCGATGCCCGTGCTGACCGCGAGCTATCCGGAGCAGCCGCCGTTCCGCGTGATCGAGATCCCGCTCAACGCGGAAGCGCTTGCCTAGAGTGGCGCGCGCGTTTCACTTCGTGAGACGCGCCGAGTGCGCCTCTGGCTAGAATCCACACATGCGGCATCTCGGATTTCCAGCCGGCATCACCCGCGACATCCTCGTCGAGTGGTATCGAACCGCGCGCGCGCAGACGGCGGAGATCTTCGACTTCATCACGCCCGATGCGTACTACGACCGTCCCATTGCGCTGCGCAACCCGATCGTGTTCTACGAAGGCCATCTACCGGCATTCTGCGTCAACACGCTGGTCAAGCTCGCGCTCGGGCGCGAAGGCATCGACGGGGCGCTGGAGACGCTGTTCGCTCGCGGCATCGACCCGGAAGACGAGACCGCCTCGCGGGCGCCGGCCGACGTCTGGCCATCGCGTGCGGAAGTGCAGGAGTTCGCCGCGGCGTGCGACGCGCTCGTCGAGGAGACGCTGCTGACTGCACCGCTCGAAGACGACACCGTCCCTGAGCTGCGCCGCGGCGAGGCGGTGTTCACCATCCTCGAGCACGAGAGGATGCACCAGGAGACGTTGCTCTACATGCTCCATCAGCTTCCGTACGCGATGAAGCGCGCTCCGCTGGCACGCGGGAGGACCGATTTCGCCGGCGGCTCGGCCCCGGCCAATGGGCCGGTTCGGATCCCCGCCGGCCGCGCTACCCTCGGTACGAGGGACGGCGTGTTCGGATGGGACAACGAGTTTCCTCAGCACGTCGTGGACGTTCCGGCCTTCTCCATCGACGTGGATGACGTCACGAACGCAGCCTATGCCGAGTACATGGATGCCACCGGCGCCGCCGCTCCGCATTTCTGGCTGCGCGATGGCGACGCCTGGCTCTTCCGCGGGTTGTTCGAGCTCGCCCCGTTGGGGATGAACGCGCCCGTCTACGCCACGCACGACGAGGCGAACGCGTTCGCGCGATGGAAGGGCATGCGCCTGCCGACCGAGGCCGAGTTTCATCGCGCCGCGTACGGCACTCCTGAGGGAGACGAACGGCCTCAACCCTGGGGTGATGCGCTGCCTGAATGGTCGCACGGCAACTTCGACTTCCAGTCGTACGATCCGGTCGCCGTCGGTTCGTTCCCCGCCGGCGCGAGTGCGTGGGGCATCCAGGACCTCGTCGGAAACGGATGGGAGTGGACGTCGTCGATCTTCGACGGATTCGCCGGATTTCAGCCGATGCCCTCGTATCCGCAGTACTCCGCCGACTTCTTCGACGGCGCGCATTACGTGCTCAAGGGTGCGTCGCCGGTGACTTCACGCGAGCTGATCCGGTCGGGATTTCGCAACTGGTTCCGGCCCCGTTATCCGTACGTCTACGCGACATTTCGCTGCGCAAAGTAGACGTTCGGGGACTGCGGCCGCGACGGTGGCCGGGTGCGCGTCGTGCAAGCATTCCAGGCGTCATGCAAATCAAGACCTACAAGCCCAAAACCTTCAATCTCTCCGGCCTCACCGGCATCTCCGACAAGACCCTCGAGATGCACTTCAAGCTCTACGAGGGCTACGTAACGAACACCAACGTGCTCACGCAGAAGATCGCCGCCATCCTGTCCGACGGAAAGGTCGACCAGGAAGAGATGCCTTCGTACTCGGAGCTCACGCGTCGCCTCGGGTTCGAATACAACGGCATGGTTCTCCACGAGTACTACTTCGGCAACATGAAGCGGCAGGGAGGCGATGAGGCCCCGCGCGGCTCGCAGTTCCGCGAGGCCGTCGAGAGCAGCTTCCCCAGCTACGACATCTGGAAGACCGACTTCGTCGGCGTGGGCAAGATGCGGGGTGTAGGCTGGGCGATCTGCTACCTCGATCCAGCGAACGGCAGCGTCTCGAACCACTGGATCACACTGCACGAGACCGGCAACGTGGCCGGCTTCGTGCCGCTCCTGGTCATGGACGTCTGGGAGCACGCCTTTCTCCTCGACTACAAGCCGGCGGAACGCCCGAAGTACATCGAGTCGTTCCTGGCGAACATCGACTGGAGCGCGATCGAGTCGCGGATTCAGGCGGTCAACGTGACGGCGGGGGCGAGGTAGAGCGAACTCGTGATGACAGTCCCCTTTCCACGCGAAGGCGGGGAGAGGGGACTGTAGGTCGCTGGCTCCTGTCCCCGACGCAACCTTTACGCTCCCGCAGCCGTATCTTGGCTTCATGACCACGCTCATCGAAGTCTCCGGGCTTCGCAAGCAGTACACCTCTTCGTTCGGGAAGGCGAAGATCACCGCCCTGGACGGCATCGACTTCCAGGTGGGGGAGGGTGAGCTCTTCGGGTTGCTGGGGCCAAACGGCGCCGGGAAGACGACGACCGTCAAGATCCTCCTCGGACTCACGCACGCGACCAGCGGCACCGCCTCGGTCTGCGGCCTGCCGGTGAACGATCCCGAGTCGCGGCGGCGCGTCGGCTATCTCCCCGAGGGGCACAAGATCCCGAACTATCTGACGGCGCGCCAGGCGCTGTCGATTTTCGGCCGCATGTCGGGGATGGAGAGCGCGCAGATCGAGAAGCGCATTCCGGTGGTCCTCGAGAACGTGCGCATGGGACAGTGGATCGACGTCCGCATCAAGAAGTTCTCGAAGGGCATGACGCAGCGCCTCGGCCTCGCGTGTGCGCTGATCCACTCGCCGCACGTCCTGCTGCTCGACGAGCCGACGGACGGCGTCGATCCCGTCGGGCGTCGCGAGATCCGCGACCTGCTGCGCGACGAGGCGAAGGTCAACGGCACGACCGTTCTGCTCAACTCGCATCTGCTCTCGGAGATCGAGCTGACGTGCGACCGCGTCGCGGTTCTGCGCAACGGCAAGGTGGCCGCGTTCGGCTCCGTGGAGGAGCTCACCCGACAGACCGCGTCGTACAAGATGGTGGCGACACCGATGGACGAGTCGCTCGTCGCGTCGTTCCGCGAGACCGGCGCCGGTGTCGAGCGCGTGAACGGCCACATGGTGCTCTCCGTGACCGACGTAGAGCACCTCAACGCACTCGTCGACCGGCTGCGCGCGCGCGGCGGCGTGCTCTGCGAGCTGACGCCCGTGCGCTCGACGCTCGAGGACGTGTTCGTCGACCTCGTTCGCGCTGACGAGCACACCTCCGTAGGAGCGCACTGATGAAAGTCCTGGTTGCCAACATCGAAGACGTGATGCGCGAGGCCGCCGCCCGGTGGACGCTCATCGCCTACTTCTTCCTCTCCACGATCTTCATCATCATCTTTGCTTCTGCGATCAACTTGGATATAGTTGACGGAGCACTTGCCGGTGCAAAGCTCTTTGGCAAAGAAGTGAACATGGACAGCAGCCAGATCTCGGTCGAGAAACTGGTCCTGGGGTTCGAAACGGGCTTCTCCGTTTTCCTGTACTTCCTCTGCACGTTCCTGGCGATCTTCGCCACGGCCCATCTCGTGCCGCGCATGCAGGAGAAGGGGACGATCGACCTTTATCTCGCTCGTCCCGTGGGACGGGTGCGACTGCTGCTCTCCCGGTACGTGGCCGGGCTGATTCTCGCGGGAAGCAACGTGGTGTACCTGATGGGCTCGATCTGGCTGATCGTGGTCTGGAAGACGGGCGTCGCCAACCCCAGGTTCCTTCTGGGCGGCATGATCATCTTCCTCATCATCGCCGTGCTGCTGGCGTTCGCATTCCTGATCGGGGTGTTCACGTCGTCAACCGCGGTCTCGATCATGACGACGTACGGCATCTTCTTCTTCGGCCTGATGCTGGCGGCCCACGACCGCATCGCCGCGGCCGTGTCGAAGCAGTGGCAGGCTTGGCTGATCGAAACGTTGTACTGGGTTTTCCCGAAGACTGCGGAGCTGGGTCAGGCCGTGGTCGCGTTCGTGGGCGGCAACGAGCTTCCCGAGCGCGTCCTGAGCGCGCTGACCCCGGCTCCCTTTCTCACGACCGCCGCGTTCGGCGTCGGTTGCCTGATGCTCGCGTCCTGGCTGTTCACTCGAAAGGAGTTCTGAATGAACCGTACCTCGCTGTTCCGAATCACCCTCGGCCTGACCGCGGCGGTCGTCCTCGCGCTGCCGGTCTTCGCGAAAGACGACGCCCTGTCGCTGGTGCCGGCCAATGCCGCAACGGTGGGCATGGTCAAGCTGGCGGACATGCGCACCAGCCCGCTGTCTTCGCTCCTCTTCGAGCACACCGACAAGATGAGCGCCGATGGAGAGGCGCAGAGGTTCCTCAATGACGCGGGGCTCTCCGTGACGAAGGACATCGACACGATCGTCGTGGCCACGGCGCCGCGTACGAGCCTCGGATCCGAGGCGGACGTGCTCATCATCGCCGAGGGCCGCTTCAACGCGGAGCGCCTTGCGAATGCGCTGGTCGCGCGCGGCGCCGTGAGGAAGGGCGCGTATCTCGTCCTGCCGGAAGAGGCTGACGACGATCATCCGGCCGGCGCGGTGGCGTTTCCGTCCACATCGCTGGCGATCGGTGGCAGCGAGCGCGCGGTGATCGCGGCGCTCGCAGCGCGCGCGAGCGGCGGCACCGGCTTCCGGACGCGCGGTGCGCTCGGCGCCGACCTCAACCGCATCGACGAAGGCGCGACGGCGTGGGCTCTCGTCGACGTTGCGCGCGCGACCCGGCTGACGGGCGGCACCATCAACGGAGGCGGCAAGGGTCAGACCGGCGATGCGCTGCAGGCAGCACTCAAGACCGTCTCGACGCTCGGCGTGTGGGCGAAAGACACCGGCGACGCGCTGCATCTCGGCGGATTCGGCATCTCCAGCGACGCCGAGACGCTCGAGCTTCTCGAGGACACCGTTCGCGGTGCGCTGTCGGCGATGCGCCTGGCGGTGAAGGACAAGGCCCCGGACATGGTCACCGTCCTGAGAGGCTTCGACGTCTCGCGGAACAAAGACGCGGTCCTCGTCCATGGCTCTGTCCCGGCCAGCTCGCTGAGAGACTTGATCGCGAAGAAACGCGCGAGCGTGAAGTAGTCGTTCCCGGCAACCAGTTCCCGGTTCCCGCATTTTCGCGGGAGCCGGGACAGCAGCTATTCAGGCGTTCAGCTGTTGAGCTGTTCAGTTCCCATACGAACCAGCTGAATCGCTGAATCACACGAACCGGCGCAGGTGCTCTCTCCACCATGGCCAGTCGTGGCCGAACTGTCCCTGCCACAGCTCGAAGTGATTCGGCACACCCTTCGACCACAGCAGCTCGGAGAAGTCGCGGTTCTTCTGCGCCAGCGTGTCGTGCTCGCCGGTGGCGATCACCCAGCTCATGCGCGATAGCTTGCCGGCCCACTCGGCATTCATGTTGGGGATGTAGGCCGTGGGGCAGTGGAAGTAGCAGTTGTCGTCCCAGTAGCCGTCCGTGAACGCGTAGATGTCGTAGACGCCCGAGAAGCAGATGGCGCGACTGACCACGTCCGGATAGCGTGCGGCGAAGTTCGACGCCAGGTACGCGCCGAAACTGGCGCCGTAGACCACCAGGTCCCCGCGCTGGGCGCGGTTGTGGATGTAGGGCACCATCTCGTTGCGGAGGTAGGCGTCGTATTGCGCGTGCCGGGCGGCGCGGACCGCCGGATGGACGCTGCTGTTGTACCAGCTCTCGTAGTTGACGTTGTCGACGAGGATGAGCTGGATCTCGCCGGCGTCGACTTTGTCCGCCAGCGAGCCCGACAAGCCGAAGTCCTCGTTCTCGTTATACCGGCCCCCGGACGTCGGGAACAGGATCACCGGCCGGCCGAACTTACCGAACCACAGAAACTCCATGTCCCGGCCCAGAGAGGGGGACCACCATCGTTGATATTCGCGATACATAAATGTGCTCGATTATTTAATTGAAAATGGAAAATGGAAAATTGAAAGACATGAAGGGATGGTTAATGGCGGTACTAATTGGCCGCGTTATCGTTCATATTTTTCAATTTCGCATTTTCAATTTTCAATTCTTCCCTCCCTCACCGTTGCCGGGAAGGCGACGGATTCTATACGATGCGCGCCTCATACCAAGGGGGACTTCGGCAATGCGAAAGAAGCGCATCGGCATCCTGTTCGGCATGGAAGACACGTTCCCGGGAGCCCTCATCGACGCCATCAATCAGCGCGGTGGCGCCGATGCCGAGGCGGCCGCGGTGGAGATCTCGTCTCTCAAGGATGACGGAGTCTTCGCCTACGACCTCGTCCTCGACCGCATCAGTCACGAAGTCCCGTTCTATCGCACCTGGCTCAAGTGCGCGGCGGCGTCCGGCGTGCGCGTCGTGAACAATCCCATCTGGTGGTCCGCCGACGACAAATTCTTCGACAACCTCGTCGCCAAGGCGGCCGGCGTGGCGGTGCCCCGCACTGTTCTTCTCCCCCACAAGCAGCACCCGCCCAACACCGAGGACAAGTCGTTCCGCAACATGCGCTTCGTCGACTGGGACGAGGTGTTCTCGTACCTCGGCTGGCCCATCTTCATGAAGCCCGCATACGGCGGCGGCTGGAAAGATGTGTACAAAGTCCACGACCCGGCCGAGTTCTTCTCGGCCTACGACCAGACCCGCGACCTCACGATGATGGCCCAGGAGGCCATCGAGTTCGACCTCTACTACCGTTGCTACGTCCTCGGCCGCAGCCGCGTGCGCATCATGGCGTACGACCCGAAGTCGCCGTTTCACGAGCGCTATGTGAAGAACCCGCCGCCGATGGAGCCGGCGTTCGAGGCTCGCATCAACCGCGACGCACTCGCACTGTGCGACGGCCTCGGGTACGACATGAACACGGTCGAGTTCGCGGTCCGCGACGGCGTGCCCTACGCGATCGACTTCATGAATGCCGCACCGGACGCCGATCTCCACTCGGTCGGCCCGGAGAATTTCGACTGGATGGTCACCAACATGGCCGAGGTGCTGCTGGAGATGGTGCGCGGCGAGAAGAAGTTCGAGCTGACCGGCAACTGGCCGGAGGTCATGGACGTCCGGAAGGACATCGCCTCGCCGGTCGCGTAAACTGCCGGCCATGCCTCCAGATCCGTCGTTCACGCTGGGTATCGAGGAAGAGTTTCAGGTCATCGACCCTGAGTCGCGCAAGCTGAAGTCCCACATCCACGAGCTCTTCGCCGAGGGCGAGAAGCGGCTCAAGGACGAGATCAAGCGCGAGATGCACGATGCCGTGATCGAGGTCGGCACGCCGATCTGCACCGACATCGCGCACGCGCGCCGCGAGATCACGAGGCTGCGGCGGGAGATCATTGGCCTCACCCGCGAGAACGGTCTCTGCATCGCCGCCGCCGGCACGCATCCGATCTCGCACTGGGCCGAGGTTCCGATCACCGACCACGCGCGCTACGAGAAGATCGTGTACGAGCTGCAGATGCTCGCGCGCGCGAACCTCATCTTCGGCCTGCACGTGCACGTCGCGGTCGAGGAGCTGGAGACGCGCATCCAGATCATGAACGCGGTGCGCTACTTCCTGCCGCACATCTTCGCGCTCTCGGTGAACTCGCCGTTCTGGTGCGGGCAGAACACCGGCTGGAAGAGCTATCGCGCGAAGGTCTTCGAGCGCTTCCCCCGCACCGGCCTGCCGGACCACTTCGATCGGCTGAGCGACTACGACGCCTACGTCAACACCCTCATCCGGACGAACACCATCGACAACGCCAAGAAGATCTGGTGGGACGTGCGCCCCCACCCGTTTTTCCCCACGCTGGAGTACCGCATCTGCGACGTGCCGATGCGCATCGACGAGACCATCTGCTTCGCGGCCCTCTTCCAGGCGCTGACGGTGAAGCTGTACCGCATGCACAAGCGCAACATGGCCTGGCGCCCGTATCGCACCTCGCTGCTCAACGAGAACAAGCAGCGGGCGGCACGCTTCGGCGTGACCGGCAAGCTGATCGACTTCGGTAAAGGAGAAGAAGTCCCGTTCACCGACCTCTTCGACGAGCTCCTCGAGTTCATCGACGATGTCGTGGACGAGCTCGGCTCGCGCAAGGAAGTCGAGTATTCACGTGAGATCCTTCGCATGGGGCCCGGCGCCGACCGCCAGCTCGCCGCTTATGCCGAGCGCAACGATTTGAGAGACGTCGTCGACCTCATCGTGCGCGAGACCGAATACGGAGTCGTGTAGGAAAGGTTCTCAGTTCTCAGTTCTCCGTTCTGAACGAGAGGCGCTTGCCGTGTGCGAGAACCGCGAGGACTCGAACCAGGAACCAGGAACCGGGAGCCGAGAACTGAGAACTGAGAACCTCCCAAGAATGCGCCATCGCGACATCAACGTTCCAACCGAGATCTTCGAATACATCCGCCTGAGTGACGACTCCGTGCCCGCGGCCGCGGCCGACCGGATCGACGTCGCGCTGATGGATATGAACCACTCCTGGCCGAACATCGGTCACGACGCACTCGTGCGCGTGCTGATGGAAGCCACAGAGAGCCTGCGCGCGGAGCTCCAGACCGCGGGCCTGGCGGTGCGCGTGCTGTCGTACGACGTCCGCCGGCGCCACGCCATCCCCGCCGCTCCCAACGGCCGCTTCCGTTTCTACCTCGGCACCGGAGGTCCCGGCCACCTCGACCCGCGCCTCAACGACGGAGCTCATGAGTGGAGCCAGGGCGTGAGCGAGAGCGCCGAGTGGGAGGCGCCGCTCTTCCATCTGTTCGACGCCATCCTCTCGCACCCATCTGCCGCGCTGCTCGCCGTCTGCCACTCGTTCGGCCTGGTGTGCCGCTGGTCCGGAGTGGCCACGCCGGTCCTGCGCGCGGAGAAGAGCAGCGGCATGCCTCTCAACCGGCTCTCGCGCGAGGCGCGGCTGCATCCGTGGTTCGCACAGTTCGCACGAGAGCTTCCGGATCACGAGCATTTCCGAGTCGTCGACAACCGCCTCTTCGATCTCATCCTCGAGGTCCCGG
>Ga0193706_1001169_pt1 | contig 12150 bp, 13 predicted proteins | sample U3c1metaG_FD_160130 | JGI IMG/M metagenome (GOLD analysis project Ga0193706, IMG submission 160130) | Soil microbial communities from a riparian zone of the East river system, Colorado, United States - U3c1 | ecosystem: Environmental > Terrestrial > Soil > Riparian zone | place: USA: East River... | reverse complement strand
GTAGCGTGAAAGCCGCTCCGCGAACAGTCAGGGCCGCGCGTGCTGCGCCTGGTAGAGGCCGATCTTTCCGCCGCCCGGCAGGGGCACGGAAGTGAAGCGGCCCCAGCTCGCCTGCTGCGGTTCGCTACAATTCACGCCCTTGGCGGCGAGGGCGGCAATGTCTGCGTCGAGGTCGTCGCAGATGAAATAGAGCTGGTGGACGTCATTATTGTCGCCGCCGTGGACGCCCAGCTCGGCCGGCGGCAGCTTGAAGATCAGCCAGCCGCCGCCGGCATCGACGCACGGAATTTCGAGGACATCGCGCAGGAAAGCGCGATCGCCCGCCTCGTCGCAGGTGAAGATCATGACATGGGCACCGCTGATCATAATATCCTCCGACAAACCATGATTTAGCGTTTCTCGCCAATCACCGCAGCAATTTGTTTGACCGCGATTTCGCGCACCGCGTGGCGCGGCTGGCCGGTCGCCTGGGCGATTTCCTCGCCGACCAGACTGTCGCCGATAGCCAGCAGCACCAGGCCCAGCGTGACTTGATCCATCGGCCGCTCGTCGCCGGCGTCGCGGAAGTCGGCGATGATCGCGGCGACCGTATCGATCACCGGCTGGAGCGCCTCGCGCTGGCGGGTGAGCGTGATCCAGCCGATCAACTCGCCGGCGCCTTGCTCCGCGAACGCATCGAACATCGCATCGACCACGTCGCGCTCGGTCGCTTCGCCGCGGCGGCGGCGGCCAATCGCCGAGGTGATCGAGGCGCCAACGCTGTGCGCGATCTCCTCTGCCAGCGCGCGGTGAAGCCCGGCGACCGAGCCGAAATGATGGAGCAGGGTGGCGTGGGTGCGGCCGATTCGCTTGGCGACCGCCTGCAGGGTGATCGCCGCGGCGCCTTCGTTGACCAGCAGATCGCGCGCGGCCTCCACCGCCGCGGCTTTGCTCTCTTCGGGCGGCATCCGCTTGCGCATTTAATTCCTTATTGACATATTTGTCAGTAAGCGCGATTGTCGAGTGATAATGGAGAACGACTCAATGGCTTCCGCAAGCATCATCGCACCTTCTCTCGCGCGTAGTTCCGTCACTCCGGCCGACCTCAGCATCACCCCGCGCGACCGGCGTTTCGGGCGCGACGAGGCGACTCCTCGCTGGTGGCATGGCGGGCGACCCGAGGGAACCGCATTCTACAACGCGCTGTCGGCGACCTTCCCGGTCGGCGAGGCATTTTTCGTCGAGAGCGTGCGCAAATTTCGCGAAGGCGCCGAGCCGCGACTGGCCGAGGAAATCAAGGCCTTCACCACCCAGGAGGTGATTCACAGCCGCGAGCATCTGGCATTCAACCGCCGCGCGGCGGACTCGGGCTATGATTTGACCAGGCTGGAGGAGCGGGTCGAGATGCGGCTCGCCATCACCAAGACCAAGCCGCCGATCGTCAGCCTCGCGGCGACCATGGGGCTGGAGCATTTCACTGCGATCCTGGCGCATGAATTGCTCGCCAATCCGCGCCACCTTGCGGGAGCGGACCCGGCCACCGCGGCGCTGTGGAAATGGCACGCCAGCGAAGAGATTGAGCATAAGGGCGTTGCTTATGACACCTGGCTGCATGCGACCAGGGCATGGCCGGCGAACAAGCGGTGGAAGGTCAAGGCGAAGGTGATGCTGTTCATTACCCGCAACTTCATCGTCGACCGGACCGCGGGAGCGCTGGAGCTGATGCGCCAGGATGGGATTACCGGGCTTCGCGCCTGGTCGAAACTGCTGTGGTACATGTGGATCCGGCCCGGAATGATGCGCAAGATCGCGGTCGCCTGGGGCAAGTTCTTCCTGCCCAATTTCCATCCGTGGAACGAGGACGACCGGGCCTTGATCGCCGATTATGACGCGGTCGCGCCAGTCGCCGAGCCAGCCAAGAAGGTGCGGCGCGCGCGGGCTGCTTAGGATTGTGCCCTGCGAAGGCAGAGGCCCAGACTGGACCCCCGCCTTCGCGGGGGTACAATCCCTTAAGCCGCCAGTTGCTCGCCGTCGGTCACCGCCAGACGACCCCCCGCCAGTGACAGCCTGAACAACCGCGTCTGCGCCTCACCGCCGCGGGCGCAGCTGTAGCGAGGCGCGCTAAGCCCGGTTGGCCTGAAACCAAGCTTCTCCAGCACTCGTCCCGAGGCCGGGTTGTCGATAAAATGCGAGGCCTCGAGCCGCGCCAGTTTAAGCGCGCGGGCGATGGCAATCAGCGCGTGGCCGGCCTCGGCGGCAAAACCGTTGCCCCAATAGGGCCGGGCGATCCAATAGCCGAGCTCGACCGCGCCCGACGGGCGACGGCCAAGCCCGCACGCGCCAACCAGCTGGGGAGCGTCATCGGTCCGCGCGAAAATCAGGAAGGACGGCATCGCCGGGTCGCGCGCCGAGGCGAGAAACGCTTCGGCATCGGCCAGGCCATAGGGCCATGGCGCGGTGGCGAGGTTGCGGACGATCGTCTCGTCGGCGATGGCCTGCGCAAGCGCCGGCGCATCCTCGGCCCAACCGGGTCTCAACAATAAACGTTCGGTTCTCGCGAACATCGTTCTTCCCCTTCACACCGCGCCGCCTAGAGGCGGCGCGTTAAAGTTTCGGGAGAAGAAAAAAGGGAGGAGAGGGGGCTTCCCTCTTCTCCCTTGGAAGGTCCATTTTACTGGACCTGGTCCGGGCCGCCCCCTTGTGGGAACGGCCTGTCAGTGACCGTTCCTATTTGGCTGGTTCGCCTTGCATCGGCATCGCTTCGACGTGGACATATTTCCGGCCAAGCTTGCCGTCGCTAAATGCGACGCGGCCCGTGGCGAGGGCGAACAAGGTATGGTCCTTGCCACAGCCGACGTTCGAGCCCGGGTACCAGCGCGTGCCGCGCTGGCGCACGATAATGTTGCCCGCCAGCACCGATTCGCCGCCGAACTTCTTCACGCCCAAGCGACGGCCCGCGCTGTCGCGGCCGTTGCGGGAGGAACCACCTGCTTTTTTATGTGCCATCGTCTCGAACTACTTTTTGCTGGTCTTGGTCTTGGACGCGCCCTTAGCAGGTGCGGCATCCTTTGTCGACTTGGCCCCGTCGGCCTTGCTCGGGACAGGCTTGGCCGCAGCCGGCTTGCCAGCCTTGGCGGGAGCGGGTTTGTCAGCCTTGGCCGAAGCCTTGGCGGCGGGCTTCGCGGCAGGCTTTTCAGCTTTCGCGGCAGCCTTGGCCGGAGCCTTTTCAGCAGCCTTCGCAGGTGCGTCAGCCTCGACCTTGGCCGGAGCGGCCTCGGCCTTCGGGGCTTTCTCGGCGGCCGGCTTGGCAGCCTTCTTTTCGGCCTTCTGGTCGCCGATCTGGGTGATGCGAAGGATCGTCAGCTGCTGGCGATGCCCGGCCTTGCGGCGATAATTGTGGCGGCGGCGCTTTTTGAACACCGTGACCTTGTCCGACTTCGCCTGGGCAAGGATTTCCGCGGTGACCTTGAGGCCCGCGACCGACTTCAACTCGGAGCCTTCGCCGGCCAGCAGGATATCGCCCAGGTCGATCGAATCCCCGGCTTCGCCGGCGAGCTTCTCGACGACGATCTTGTCTCCGGGGGCGACGCGATATTGCTTGCCGCCCGTGCGCACGACTGCGAACATTGGACTGTCTCTTCTTCGTTGAAAACGGTCCGCGCGGGGATAGGCAGCGAGCGCAAGCCCCGCGCGGAGAGCGAGCCGACTATGGCAGGGGCGGGCGAGTGTCAACCATCACCCATGCCATTTGACCTGTGTTGCGCTGGTACCACAACGCAGATCAATCGCCGGTCAGCGAGGGCAGCGTCCTTGCCACGGCCACGCATTGCGACATTCTCGTAAAATCCAGGGCGCTGTTACGCGCGACGGGGGTCGCGTTCGCCTTACCGGGGGGTGTCGTCATGACTAAATTCGCAATCCGCAGCCTGATTTTGACCGGTATCTCGCCGCTTGCGCTGGCGCTCCCGGCGCTCGCCCAGCCCGTTCCAAGCGCGCCTGCCGCGGTGGCGCCTCTGGATGCCGATCCCAATCCACAGTCGGAAATCATCGTCACCGGCACTCGGCGGACCGATCGCACGGTGGCCGATAGCCCAGTGCCGATCGACGTCATCGGCAGCGAGGCGCTGACCAACACCGGTCTCACCGAAACCAACAAGATCCTCAATCAGCTGGTGCCGTCGTTCAACTTCCCCCAGCCCTCGATCTCCGACGGTACCGACGTGTTGCGCCCGGCGACGCTGCGCGGCCTCAGCCCCGACCAGACTTTGGTGCTGGTCAACGGCAAGCGCCGCCATGTATCCGCCCTGCTCAACATCAACGGCACGATCGGCCGCGGCAGCGCGGCGGTCGACATGAACTTGATCCCGACCCTGGCGATCGAGCGGATCGAAGTTTTGCGCGACGGCGCCTCGTCGCAATATGGATCGGACGCCATCGCGGGCGTGATCAACGTCCGCTTGAAGACCGCCGATCATGGCGGCCGCGCAGTCGTCAGCTACGGCAAATATTACACGACGATCGACGGCGTGCCCAACTTCGACGGCCTACAGACCAACGCCGCGGGCCAGCCGATCCTCGACACCGTCGACAACCGCTATTTCGTCGCCGACAGCAGTGGCGAGCGCAAAGCACGCGATGGCGCGGTCACCACGATCGGCGCCAATATCGGACTCCCGGTCGGCGGCGGTTTCGTCAATTTGACCGCCGAATATCGCGACCGCAACGCCAGCAACCGCGCCGGTTATGACCTCCGGCCAAACTATGTCCCCTCCAGCGGCGTCCCGGCGTTCGACCCGCGCGAACTGACGTTCGACCGGCTCGAATTCAGGTTCGGCGACGCCAAGACCGAGGACTATAATTTCTTCCTCAACGCCGGCATGCCGTTGGGCGACTTCCAGGCCTATGCCTTCGGCTCGTACGGCAAGCGCGATGGATTGAGCGCCGCCAACTATCGCGGCGCCAACAATGCCGCCAATCGCGACTTCTCGACGATCACGCCCTCGACCACGCCAAGCAACGGCAATTTCGTCGCCCTCACCCCGGACGGTTTTCTGCCGTTGATCGAGACCGACCTTCAGGATTGGGCGGGAACCGTCGGCGTTCGCGGCGATCTCGCCGGGTGGAAATCGGATTTATCGCTCGGCTACGGCCACAATCAGTTCCAATATAGCGTGCGCGACACGCTCAACACCTCGTTCGGACGGGCCAGCATACGCAATTTCGACGCCGGCGAGCTTGAGTTTGGCCAGTGGCTCGCCAATCTCGATTTCTCGAAGGAGTTCGAGGTCGGATTTGCGTCGCCGCTGTCGATCGCCGTCGGCACCGAGTATCGCAACGAGAGTTTCAAGATCACGCCTGGCGAGCTTCAATCCTATGCGCGGGGGCCGCTGGCATTGTCGTCATTCGTGACCACCGCGCCGAATTGTACGTCGCTCGGCGGACTGTTCAACCTGACCAACAACCTGTGCACTTTCCCCGGCCGGGTCGCCGGCGTCGGATCGCAGGGCTTCCCCGGGATTCCGCCGGGCAGCGCGACCGACGAGAGCCGTCATAGTTATTCCGGCTACGTTGAGTTCGACGGCGAATTATTCAAGGATTTCACAGCGACCGTGGCCGGGCGCTACGAGCATTATTCGGACTTCGGCAACACCATAAACGGCAAGCTGGCGGTGCGTTACGAGTTCGTGCCCGGGCTGGCGCTGCGCGGTTCGGTGTCCAACGGCTTCCGCGCCCCTTCGCTTCACCAGCAATTTTTCACCACCACTTCGACCAACTTCATTTCCGGCGTCCCGGTCGATACCAACACGGTGGGCGTCGACAGCCCGGTCGCGCGGGCGCTCGGCTCTCAGGATCTCAATCCGGAGAAATCGGTCAACCTTAGCGTCGGGGCGACAGCCAACCCGCTGCGCGGGCTGAGCCTCACCGCCGACTTTTACCAGATCAAGATCAAGGACCGCATCGTCCTCACCGAAACGCTGACCGCTACCCGCGACGCAGTGGGCAACCCATGCTTCACCCCCTCGCCATCATGCAACGCGACCGGCGGTGCGATCGCGACCATTCTCAACGCCAACGGCTTCACCAGCGTCGGCGCCGCCCGTTTCTTCATCAACGGCGTCGACACCACCACCAAGGGTCTCGATATCATCGGCTCCTACCGCTGGCGCCCGAGCAATTTGGGCAGCTGGTTGTTCACCGCCGCCTACAATCGCAACAAGACCAGAATCGACAAAAGGCTCAGCCCGCTCGACGCCTTGTCGGCGGTTCCAGGGCTGGTCTTGTTCGGCCGCGAGCAAGGCTTGCGCTTCACCAAGGGGCAACCGAAGGACAAGATCGTGCTTAGCGCCGACGGCGAAGTCGGCGACTTCGGCGTGACCGCCCGCACCACCCGCTACGGCCGGGCGCTGGCGATCGAGGCGACGGCGCCACTTGCGCCCGATGCGGCCAGCCTGACCGCGCTCGGGCCGGACGACCAATGGCTCGGCGCCAAATGGATCAGCGATGTCGAGCTGCGCTATAATCTGATGAAGCGGATCGACTTCGCGGTCGGCGCCGACAACGTGTTCGACGTCTATCCCGACCGCCGTCCGTTCGGCCGTCGGCCGGATGGCGGCCTCTATCCGCAGCAGTTCCAGTATATCCCATATTCGGCCGGCGGCTCGCCGTTCGGCTTCAACGGCCGCTTCATCTATGCGCGGGTCGGCGTCCGCTTCTGACCGTTAAGGGGAGGGCTTGGGCCCTCCCTGCTAGGCTTGCTGACTTCGCTGAGGTTGGTCGTCGGACGACGGCTAATGCCGGTGCTGCGCCTTGAGGGTGTAGCGGCCCTTGGCAAAACCGTCGAACAGTCCGCCGATCGCCGGATGGTCGATCGGCTCACCATCGTCATCGGCCACCAGATTCTGCTGGCTGACGTAGGCGACGTAGCTCGACTCGCTGTTCTCGGCGAGCAGATGATAGAATGGCTGATCCTTGTGCGGACGGATCGCTTCGGGAATCGCCTCATACCATTCGTCGCTATTGGCGAACTCCGGGTCGACGTCGAAGATCACTCCGCGAAAATCGAGCAACCGGTGGCGGACCAGCTCGCCGATCCCGAACCGCGCGGTAATCACGGTCGGATCTTTGGAAGAGGGAAGCGGGCCGGCGTCGGTCATGACTTGGAATGTAGTGCCCCCAGCGGGCTAGGCAAGGCAAACCAGCGCTGCTAGAGGCGCCGCCGACCCGGCCACTGCTCGCGCTGGCCCAATGATCATCCTCGCGGAGAGGTGGCTGAGTGGTCGAAAGCACCGCACTCGAAATGCGGCGTGGGTGCAAGCCTACCGTGGGTTCGAATCCCACCCTCTCCGCCATGATGACGCATAATCTTGCTGCGCGTGGAGCAGTTGTGAGCAGGTTCGGCGCCGGACCGATTGAACGGGAGGCCCCATGGCTATGAGCATTTGGATTCGGCAGATCCACCGCGGGCTGTCGATCATCTTTCCGCGGTCGTCGCCGCCATCTTCATCACCCTGGGGTTGGGGAAACAGCCCGCTCAGTGGGTCTATTATTTGCCGCTGATTCCGCTCGCCCTGCTCATGCTCACCGGTCTCTACATGTTCGTGCTGCCATATGCCGCCAAGTGGCGTCGCGGGAGACAAGCATCGTGAATGATAGCCAAGAGATTGATTCGAAGATCGAGGGCCTGGGCGATTGGCGGGGGAAGACGCTCGGCACGCTTCGCGCGCTCATCAAGCAGGCCGATCCCGAGGCGGTCGAAGAGCTGAAATGGCGAAAGCCTTCGAACTCCATGTCGGGAGTTCCGGTGTGGTCGCACGGCGGGATCCTCTGCACCGGCGAGGTTTACAAGGACAAGGTCAAGCTGACCTTCGCCAAGGGCGCCTCGCTCGACGACCCGGCAGGCCTGTTCAACGCCAGCCTCGAAGGCAATACCCGGCGTGCGATCGATGTGCATGAGGGCGAAGAGATCGATGAAGAAGCGCTGAAGGCGCTGATTCGCGCCGCCGGCGAACTGAATACCGGCAATTCCCGGAAGGCATGACATCGGGCGCTGGAGTGAAGATCTTTTTCGATGGCGGGTGCCGGCCCAATCCGGGGGAGATGCAGCTTGCGGTGGTTGCTCGCGGGGTGGTCCACCATGTCGCGGATGTCGGGCCGGGATCGAGCGAGCAGGCCGAGTGGCTGGCGCTGCTGCACGCCCTGCGTGTGGCCGAGCTGATCGGCGAGCGCGAGGTCGTTCTGGTCGGCGACGCGGCGGGGGTGATCGCGCAGGCCAATGGCACCGCCAGGTGCCGCTATCCCGAGTATCGGGATCGGTTTCGGGGCCAATCGGCGGCATTCGAGCGGGTGCGTGTGCGCTACATCAAGCGCAACCAGAATTTGGCCGGAATTGCCCTGAACAAGCTGCGTCAGCTCAGTCCCGGTGCTTGCCCCCGTTCAACGGCGGGATCGGTTTGAGCTTCTTGTAGCGTTCCTCGAGCGGTGCGTGGTCGAGCGGCGGGAGGTCGAATTTTTGCTCGGCGACGCGGGTGTCTGGCAGCCGGTCCAGAAGATTGCGGATCAGCGTCAGCCGACCGAGCTTCTGGTCGTTGAAATCGACCAGGGTCCACGGTGCGGCCTTGGTGTGGGTGGCGCTCAGCATCACCTCTCGCGCCGCGGTGTATTCGGCATAATGCTGGCGCGCGGCAAGGTCGACCGGCGACAGTTTCCAGCGCTTGAGCGGGTCGGCAAGCCGCTCGGCGAAACGCTCCTCTTGCTTGTCCTGGTCGCAGCACAGCCAATATTTGAACAGCAAGATGCCGTCGTCGACCAACATATGCTCGAACGCCGGAACCGCGGCGAGGAACGTTTTGGTCTGCGCCGGAGTGCAAAAGCCCATGACCGTTTCGACCCCGGCGCGATTGTACCAGCTGCGGTCGAACAAAATGATCTGGCCGGCGGCGGGCAGATGCTCGGCATAGCGCTGGAAATACCATTGGCCTTGCTCGGCTTCGCTCGGCTTGCCCAGCGCGACGACGCGGCACTGGCGGGGATTGAGCTTGTCGGCGACGGCATCGATCGCGCCGCCCTTGCCGGCGGTGTCGCGGCCCTCGAACAGGACGATGATCCGCTGTCCGGTCTTGGCCGCCCAGCGCGCCATCGCGACGAGTTCGCCGGTCATCGGCTTCAGCCGTTCTTGATACGCCTTGCGCTTCATCGATCGTCCTTTCCGCCCCGCTGCAGGCCTAGGTCATTGCGCAAACGAAGCAACCGTCGCCGGACGCCCGCGTTCATCCGCTGATGTATGCCTCATCCAACCTGAGTCCGCGCGATCGCGCGGGCGCGATGGTCGCGGCGGTGGCGATTCAGGTCGGCCTGGCGTTCGCCTTCCTCAACCTGTCCGGAAAGCTCGACGAGCGTCAATTGCAGGACGCCATGCAAATCTTCGACGTCAGCGACGTGGCGCTTCCGCCGCCGATCATCGAGCGCCCCGAACCCGAGAAGGCCAAAAAGAAGGAAGGCGCGGCCGCACCCAAGAATATCGAGAGCCAGGCGACCCCGGTGGTGGCGCCCAAGCCGAGGGTGGTAATTCCCGTGCAAAGCCCGGTGATTGCGGCGCCGGTCCCGAAGCAGGGACTTGATCCATCGCAGGGCGCCGCGCCGGTCGCGGGCCCCGGCACGGGCGCTGGCGGAGTGGGAAGCGGCACCGGTAGCGGCGGATCGGGCAATGGGACGGGCGGCGGAGGCACCGGCGGCGGCGCGTCAGGGGTCAGGCTGGTGCGCGGCATCACCAATCGCGACTATCCCGGCGAGATTCAGCGGCATTGGCCACCGGGAGGACGCATTTTCACGCGGTTGCGGGTCGAAGCCGACGGCCGCATCAGCCAATGCGACATCATGCGCTCGTTCGGCGACCGCATGGCAGACCAATGGACTTGCCCGCTGATCCTGAGGCGCGGCCAGTTCCGGCCGGCGACCGATGACAATGGGCGACCGATCGCGGCCTGGTTCGGTTATGTGCAGAGCGACAACGGGCGCTTCGAACGGCGTTAGCTTGATGCGGACGGCCTGCGGCGACTAGGGACGGAGCGATGATCGCCGACAAGGTCCAGACCCTATTGCTGTTCGGAGCGACCGGCGACCTCGCGCGGCGCATGCTGCTGCCGTCGCTTTATGGCCTCGACGCCGATGGGCTGCTGCCGCCAAGCCTCAAGATCGTCGCCACCGCGCGCACCGATCACGATGACGAAGCCTATCGCGCGATCGCCCGTAAGGCGCTGGCCGAGCATGTCCCGGCCGATTTCTACGCCCCGTTGATGGCCGAGCGTTTCGTCAAGCGGCTGTCCTACATTCCGCTCGACGCCAAGGACTCGAAAGGCTTTGCCAAGCTCGCCGAGCGGATCGATCCGGCCAAGGGCCTGGCGATCTTCCTGTCGACTGCGCCGACCTTGTTCGAGCCGATGATCGAGGGACTGGCGGCGGCGAGCCTGACCGGGCCGAAGGTACGGATGGCGCTGGAAAAGCCGCTCGGTTCGGACCTCCAATCGAGCTGCGAAATCAATGATGCGGTCGCTGCCGCTTTCCCCGAGCAGCGGACCTTCCGCATCGACCATTATCTCGGCAAGGAAACCGTCCAGAATCTGCTGGCGCTGCGTTTTGCCAACGTGATGTTCGAGCCGTTGTGGAATTCGACCCACATCGACCATGTCGAAATCAGTGTATCCGAAACCATCGGCCTCGAAGGCCGCGGCGACTATTACGACGGCGCCGGCGCTCTGCGCGACATGGTCCAGAATCATATGCTGCAATTGCTCGCGCTGGTCGCGATGGAGCCGCCGTCGAGCTATGACGCGACCGCGGTGCGCGACGAAAAGGTCAAGGTGCTGCGCTCGTTGCGCCCGGCCAAGGCCAGCGACGTCGTCACCGGGCAATATGACGGTTATGCCGAAGAATTGGGCCGCGCTTCGGACATCGAGACGTTCGTCGCGCTCAAGGCGCATGTCGATAATTGGCGGTGGGCCGGAGTGCCGTTCTGGTTGCGCACCGGCAAGAATTTGCCTGAGCGGCGGACCGAGATCGTCATCCAATTCAAGTGCGTGCCTTATTCGATATTCGCGACGCGCGGCGCGACGACCCAGCCGAATTCCCTGGTCATCGCCATCCAGCCCGACGAGAATATCCAGCTGCAATTGATGGCCAAGACCCCGGGGCTGGACCGCGACGGAATCCGCCTGCGCGAAGTGCCGCTTAACCTAGGCCTCGCCAACGCCTTCGCCGACCACCGGCGGCGGATCGCTTATGAGCGATTGCTGCTCGACCTGATCGAGGGCGATCCGACATTGTTCGTTCGGCGCGACGAGGTCGAGGCGCAGTGGCAATGGATCGATGGCGTCCGTCAGGCGCTGGGCGAAGCGAAAGTCCAGCCCGAGAGTTACGCGGCGGGAAGCTGGGGGCCATCGGCGGCACGGACATTGACCAAGAAAAGTGGAGTGAGCTGGGATGATTGAAGCCGAATGGTGGGAATATGACAGCGTCGACGAGATGGCGAAGGCCGTCGCGGGCGATGTCGGCTTCATCATCGAAAGCGCCCTGGATGCGCGCGGCAGCGCCTTGCTCGCCCTGCCCGGCGGCAAGACGCCGCTGCCGATTTTCGAGCGGCTGGCCGAGGTCAAATTGCCGTGGAAGCAAGTAACGATCATCCCGACCGACGACCGTCTGGTGCCGCTAGACAGCCCGCTGAGCAACATTCGCGCGATCGCCGGCATCTTCCTCAAGGCCGGTGCGCGGGTGTTCCCGATCGCCACCGCGATCCCCGATTATCGGCTGGCCGGAAACTCGGCCGATGCGCGGCTTCAGGACCTCAAATTCCCGCCCGACCTCGTCTGGCTTGGAATGGGCGAGGATGGCCACACCGCGTCGATCTTCGCCGGACCCGATCTGCAGGACGCGCTCGATGCGCCCAAGGCGCGGCGCGCGATCGGCGTGATGCCCGATCCGCTTCCGGCGGAAGCCCCGGTGCCGCGGGTCACGCTGACTCGGGCCGCGATCCTTTCGGCGCGGACCATCCTGATCACGATCACCGGCGGCGCCAAGCGCAGCGTCCTCGAACAAGCCATCGCCGACGGGCAAAGCTCACAGGTGCCGATCGGGCGGGTGCTGGCCGAGGCCGAGCAGCCGATCGATATTCATTGGTGC
>Ga0193706_1001168_pt1 | contig 12153 bp, 10 predicted proteins | sample U3c1metaG_FD_160130 | JGI IMG/M metagenome (GOLD analysis project Ga0193706, IMG submission 160130) | Soil microbial communities from a riparian zone of the East river system, Colorado, United States - U3c1 | ecosystem: Environmental > Terrestrial > Soil > Riparian zone | place: USA: East River... | reverse complement strand
GCTATGTCGGTTTTGCCGGGGTCGACGCCGTCGGTGTTTCGAGCAGAATGGGGCGTCAGCAAGAGCCCCTGGCTGTTCATCCACCGCGACGGCGTGAGGATGGTGATCCCCCACACGATGTAGCCCTCACCGGGAAAGGAGCAGCTTCCGTCCGGCGGTACCGACGTCAATTTGACGTGAAACTTGGGCGAATTGTAGAGCGTGATGCGATAAAGCAAAAAGCCGCTCGTGTTCGAGGCGGTGTTGATGAGGGTCGGATTGCCGATGCTGCCGTCGATCTCACGCAACGCCGCGGACAACTGCCACCACGAGTAATCGTGCCCAACGAGCGGCTCGCCGCCCTGCCCATCGATGACGCCATCGCCGACGATGCCGGGGCTCGTGCCGCTCGCCGTGATGAAGTCGTTGCAGGCGCCGGAATCGTTGATGCCCGGAACGCCGCACGACCCGGTCTTCTGATAGAGCTCGGCATTGCGCGACGCGTAAAGCGTCGTTCCACCGTCGATCCAGAGGATGACGCTGTCGACCGCTAGGTGCGCCGCGACGAATACGTTGTTCGTTCCGTTGCTCGTCAGTTTTACCGCGCGGCCCTTGCACGACGAGAGCGCTGCTTGAATACGAGCCGTGTCCAAGTTGTTCTCGTCGGGGGTCGATTTTTCGGCCGTGAGTGTCTGACACACGTCGGTCGGCAGCGTTGGCTCGGGGGGAAGATTGGGATCGCCCGCCCCGCAAGCTTCGGCAGGGGCGGGCGACGTGCCGCAAACGTACGCGATCTCAGCTAGCGGCGGCCCGTTGCAAGCGGTCAGGGCGAGCCAAGAAACGGCCGCCGCCAGAAAGCCCAGCGTCACACGCGGGCGTCGTTCAGGTGCTGCCACTCAGCATCCCTGTCCAGCCGGGCAGGGCCATGCGGTCGAGCTCGCGCAGCTCCACTTGCGGCTGCCGGAAGTGCCTGCCGCCGGACACACGCAGTACCCTTCCTTCGCCGCGCCACCCGAGTCGAGGTACTGATTGGCCACGTTGCACGGCGTGCATTCTGCGACGGTGCAGGCTTGCGATGCTTGCGGCGTCGTCGCAGGGCAAGTCGGGCTGACGCTCGTGGGAATCTTGTAACAAGCGTAGCTCTGGCCAGCGGGAAAACTGCAGCCCGACTGCTCGACGTAAAGGCCGCCGGTGCAAGTTTCGGATTTGTAGCCGATGCTGAGCGGGCCGCACGTCTTGTAACAGAGCTGGCTATCGGTGGCGGTGCACACGCCGCCCTTGGTGGGCGCCTCGCCCGCCGCGGTCACCGGGACCGCGCTACAGAGCGGGCTAAAATCGCCCGTCCCTCCGCCGGCTCCGCCGGCTCCGCCCGTGGTGCCGCCTGCGCCGCCGGCTCCACCGGTGGTTCCGCCTGTGCCGGTGCCCGTCGTGGTGCTGCCCGTCGTGGCGCCGCCCGTCCCGCCTCCTACGCCGCCGGTACCGGTGGCACTGCCGCCCGATCCGCCGGAGCCGGGGCCGGTCGTCGACGGCTCATTGGAGCTGGAGCAACCCGCAGCTTCGAGCCCGACGGCGACGGCGAACATCTGCAAAGTCATGACGAAGACGCGTTTCGTTCGGCTCATGGTTGGCCACTCCTAGTGAATCGGTGAATGAAAATCGGCAGATAGATGAAAAAGTCCGTCGGTGCAAAAGCGGGATGGGGCGAAGTTGCGACGTTCGATAAAGCGGCCGGTAGCGGACCCACCGCGAGTAATGCTGTGGGGCTCACAAATCGATCCGTTTTCTGCGGTTCGTTCGGCCGGGGTCGAGGGCCGCGCGTTCGGCGCCGGAGGACACGAGATCATCACAGTCCGCTCGCACGCGATCGCCGGTTTCGACGGAACGAAAATGCCGCGAGCTGCGGACGCGAGGGGCAAGAGTGGTCATACCACTATTCGAGGTTGCCATGCCACTAGGCCCCTTCGCTCGGGGCGGGAGACAGCACGATCGGCTCGAATTTCGGAGCGAGCAGGTGCGCGATCACGAACGCAATCAGGTAGGCCGAGCCGCATACCGCGAAGAGGATAGCGTATCCGGCCGTGACGTTGCCGGCGGCTTGAAAGCGATCGAGGAGCCGCCCCGAGTAGATGGGAAAGAGAATGCCGCCGAGCGAGCCGGCCATGCCGCCCAGACCAACCACCGAGCCCACCGCACCCGCGGGGAACATGTCCGAGGCGCTGGTGAATAGGTTCGCCGACCAAGCTTGGTGTGCGGCGCCCGCGAGGCCGATCAAAAGAACGGCGCCCCAGTCGCTCGCCCGCGTCACGAACAGAACCGGGAGCACCGCGAACGCGCAAACGAGCATCGCCGTTTTGCGCGCGCGGCCGACGCTGTAGCCGCGTCGCGTCAGATAACCGGTGAGCCAGCCGGCGGCGATGCTGAGCACGGTGACGATCGTGTAGATGGAGACCAGGTGAACCCAACTGTTTTTGATATCGAGGGCGCGCGTCTTTTTGAAGTAATCCGGCAGCCAGATGAGAAAGAACCACCACACGGGATCGGTCAGGAATTTGGCGATGATGAACGCCCACGCCTGGCGGTAGCCGAGGATCATGCGCCAGCTCACCTTGTGCTTGATGGGCTCGCCATTCTCGTCGCTACGAATGTGGGCACGTTCTTCCCGGCTGAGGTTGACGCGATCGGGCGTGTCATAGAGCGGCAGCCACAAGAGCAGCCACGACATTCCAGCGATGCCCGCCGCCACGAAGGCGGAGCGCCAGCCCCAGGTGAGCGCCATCCACGGCACCACGGCCGGCGCCACGATCGCGCCCACGTTGGCGCCTGAGTTGAACAGCGCGGTCGCGAAGGCCCGCTCCTTGCGCGGAAACCACTGCGCCACCGTTTTGATGGCGGACGGGAAGTTCCCCCCTTCGCCGAGACCGAGAGCGATGCGCGCGCCGAAGAATCCGCCCACGCTCCCGACGAGGGCGTGGCCGAGAGCAGCTAGGCTCCACGCCGCGATCGAGACGGCATAGCCGATCTTGGTTCCATACCGATCGACGAACGCGCCGAACAAAAGGAGACCTATGGCATAAGCGCCCTGAAACGCGGCGTTCACGTTTCCGAACTGCTCATTCGTCCACCCGAGCTCAGTGTCGAGAATGGGCTTCAGCAACGACAGGATCTGACGATCCACGTAGTTGATCGTCGTGGCGAAAAAGAGCAGAGCGCACACGAGCCATCGGTACCTTCCTGCTCCGGCCCCGACCGTTAGGAGACGGGGCCCATCATCCACTACAAGACGGGACCCATCATCCACGGCGCGAACTCCTCCTCTCCTACTCCGGAGAGCTCACTCTTGCTCTTTTTCCCCGAGGCGACGGAAACGACCTCCTCGAAAATGCGCTTTCCCACCTCTTCGATGGGGACGCCGTCGAGAATGACGCCGCAATCGATGTCCATATCGTCCTCCATTCGACGATAGAGGGGCGAGTTGGTGGCGAGCTTGATGGAAGGCGCAGGTTTGCAGCCAAGCACCGACCCCCGGCCCGTGGTGAAGCAGATGACGTTGGCGCCGCCGGCCACGAGCCCGGTGATCGACACGGGATCGTGACCGGGGGTGTCCATGAAAACGAAGCCGCGCGTCGTGATGGGCTCGGCGTATTCGAAGACGTCCATGAGCGGCGTCGTCCCGCCCTTGGCCATTCCTCCCAGTGACTTCTCGAAGAGCGTCGTGAGCCCGCCGACCTTGTTGCCGGGGGCGGGGTTGTCGCTCATGGCAGCGCCGTGCGTGGCGAGATGATGCTTCCACCACGCCATGCGAGCGACGAGCTTGTTGGCGACGGCTTCATTCCTGGCCCGCCGGATCAAGATGTGCTCGGCGCCGGAGATCTCCGTCGTCTCCGCGAGAATTCCCGTTCCACCGAAGCGGACCAGCTCGTCGACCGCCCATCCCAGCGCGGGATTCGCGGTGATGCCCGAGTTTCCGTCGGATCCACCGCAGTTGGTGGCGAGGACGAGCTCGGAAACGGGCTGCTTGGTGCGGCGCGCTTCATTGGCGCGCGGGAGCAGCCGCGCGACGGCCTCGACCGCGGCTTCGACCGCTTTACGGACGCCACCCGCCTCTTGGATCGTGATGACGGTGGGGCGTTCGCGCGGCTCGGTCATGAGCGACAGCTCGTGCCGCGCGACGAAGACCGGCGCTTGGTTGACCTCGCAGCCGAGACCGATGATGACGTACGCCGCCACGTTGGGATGGCGGGCGTAACCGGCGAGCACACGCTCCAAAAGGCGGTGATCCTCGCCGCCGAGAACCTGACCACAGCCCGACTTGTGCGTCAGCGCAATGACCCCGTCGATGCCGGGGAAGTCGCGCTGCACATCGCGAAAGCGCTCGCGCGCGAACTGCGTCACGCTCGCCGAGCAATTCACGGTCGACACGATGGCGATGTAGTTGCGCGTCCCCACGCGACCGTCGGCGCGCTTGTAGCCTTCGAAGTAGCGCATCTGCTCGGGCGGGTAGAAGTCGACGACCGGAATCGCCGCGCACGGTTCGTACTTCGCGGCGACACCGTCGGAATCGAGGTTGTGGACGTGTACCAGCTCGCCCGCCTCGATGGCGACGCGGGCGAAGCCGATGACTTCGCCGTAGCGCCGGACGGCAGAGCCCAACGTCAACGCACGGCGCGCGACCTTGTGACCCGCGGGCACGTTCTGACGGAGGACAATCTCTTCGCCGGATGCTCGCACGACGGTGCCAGCCGGGAGCTCGCGGGTAGCGATGAGAATATCGTCCGCGGGATGAATGAGGATCGTGTGTTCGCGAACATCCATGGAGACTTCTCGACGTGCGGGCTCGAAGCGGCAGCGTTGCCGCCGCAAACCGGATTCATCAGAGCAAAGAATGTATCGTCGCGCAAGTGGTATGACCACTTTTTGGAATCCTGTCGAGCGGAAGTGCGTCGCTCGCGGTCACGCGCCGCGCCGTGCTCGGTCAGTGCTCCAGAAATCGATGAATTTTTGCGCACTTCCAGGGCCCGCACCGTTCGATGCTCGCGGCGACGGTCCCTAAAGTGGTAAGACCACTCTGGCTTCTCCGTCTTGACACGCCCGTATCGGGCGGGTAAACCGAACCGGTCGGAGAGAAAGGCGATTATCGCTATGTACGCTCCTCTCAGTCTGTCAGGTCGAGTAGCCGTCGTTTTGGGCGGCACATCCGGAATTGGTCGCGCCCTCGCTATGGGGTTGGCGGCAGCGGGCGCGGACGTCATTGCCACCGGGCGTCGAGCGGCGGAAGTCGATTCCGCGGCGGCCGCCATCGAACAGCTCGGCCGCCGCTCGTTGCGCGTCACGGTCGATGTCACCGTGCGAAGCTCGCTCGAGCACCTCCTCGCCGAGGTGTTGCGCGGCTTCGACAAGGTCGACATTCTCGTCAATTGCGCGGGGCGCACCCAGCGCACGCCCACCCTCGAGGTGAGCGACGAGACGTGGAGCGCCATTCTCGAAACCAACCTCACGGGCACTCTGCGCGCCTGCCAGGTCTTTGGGCGTTCGATGCTCGACCGAGGCTACGGACGAATCATCAATATTGCTTCGCTGTCTACGTTCGTCGCCCTCTACGAAGTTGCCGCGTATTCGGCGAGCAAAGCAGCGGTCGCCTCGCTCACCAAATCGCTCGCCATCGAATGGGGGTCGCGCGGAGTCTGCGTCAATGCCATCGCTCCCGGCCTCTTCGTTACCGATCTCAATCGAAACCTGCTCGAAGGCACGGACCGGGGGCGGGAATTTCTGGCGCGCTCGCCCATGAAGCGATTCGGAAAAGTCGAAGAGTTGGCCGGCGCGTGCGTGTTTCTCGCGTCGGAGGCGAGCAGTTTCGTCAATGGCGAGATCCTGGTCGTCGACGGCGGCTTTTTGGCCAGCGGAGTGAACCAATGAGCGCCTTCATCGACGACGACTTTCTGCTCGAATCCGACACCGCGCGCGAGCTCTATCACGGCTTTGCCGAGAGCCTGCCCATCATCGACTACCACACCCATTTGCCTCCCCGGCAGATCGCGGAAAACCACCGCTTTCGCACCATGTCGGAAGTGTGGCTCGAGGGTGACCACTACAAGTGGCGTGCGATGCGCACCAACGGCGTTGCCGAGCGGTACTGCACCGGCGACGCGAGCCCGTGGGAGAAGTTCGAAGCGTGGGCCAAGACGGTGCCCGAAACGCTGCGCAATCCGCTCTACCACTGGACACACATGGAGCTTCGCAATCCCTTCGGGATTTCGGAGCTGCTCGACGGCAGCAGCGCGAAAGCCATCTACGCGCGCACCAACGAGATGCTCGAAGACGACGATTTCCGCACCCAAGGTCTGCTTCGTCATTTCAAAGTGGCCGTGGTGTGCACGACCGACGATCCCACCGATTCGCTCGAGCATCACGCGCGCTACGCGGCCAGGGGGTCGACCGGGCCTCGCCTTTATCCCACGTGGCGCCCCGACAAAGCTTTGGCCGTCGAAAACCTCGATCGCTACAACGACTGGCTGGATCGGCTCGAGCAGATGGCCGACGCGTCCATCTCCACCTACGAAGGCTTGCTCGACGCGCTGCGCAAGCGGCACACGCGCTTCCACGAGCACGGCTGCCGATCCTCCGATCATGGATTGGAAACGATCTACGACGAGCCTTGTACGGCCGCGGAGGCTCGGGCCATCTTCGAAAAAGCGCGCGCGCGAAAAGAGCTTTCGGGCGAGGAAGTGCTTCGCTTCAAGTCGGCGCTCTTGTACGAGTTCGGCGTCATGGACCACGCGCGCGGATGGGTGCAGCAGTTTCACCTCGGCGCGCTGCGCAACAACAATACGCGGATGGAGCGCCTGCTCGGCGCCGACACCGGGTTCGATTCCATGGGTGACTTCGACATCGCGCGACCGCTCGCGCGTTTCCTCGATCGGCTCGACCAGACCAACCAGCTCGCGCCGACGATTCTCTACAACTCGAACCCGGCCGACAACGAGATGATGGCCACCATGCTCGGCAATTTCCAGGATGGATCGGTGCCCGGCAAGATGCAGTTCGGAAGCGCATGGTGGTTTCTCGATCAGAAGGACGGAATCGAGCGGCAGATCGGCGCGCTTTCCAATATGGGACTGCTCTCCCGTTTCGTCGGCATGCTCACCGATTCGCGCTCCTTTCTGTCGTACTCGCGCCATGAGTACTTCAGGCGCGTCCTCTGCAACCTCCTCGGCGAAGACGTGTGTCGCGGTCTTCTCCCGAACGACCGCGCCCTTCTCGGAGGGCTCATCCAGAACATCTGCTTTTACAACGCCAAGCGCTACTTCGGATTCGAGATCCCTGACGACGCCGACAGCGTGGCCCGAGAAGCCGTCCCCGCCAACGCGGTGCGACCGTGAGCGTCCTCACCATCAAATCGGCGGCCGAGTGTCGCTGGGACTTGGTGAGCTTGGGCGAGGTGATGCTTCGGCTCGATCCGGGAGATCAGCGCATTCACACGACTCGCTCGTTTCACGCGTGGGAGGGGGGCGGCGAGTACAACGTCGCGCGCGGATTGCGCCGATGCTTCGGCCAGCGAACCGCCATCGTGACCGCCCTTTGCGACAATCCGGTGGGCCGTCTCATCGAAGATCTCATGCTGCAGGGCGGTGTCGACTTGACGCATCTGCGCTGGGTTCCGAGCGATGGCGTCGGACGCGAGGTGCGCAACGGTCTCAACTTCACCGAGCGTGGATTCGGGCCGCGCGGCGCGGTTGGCTGTTCGGACCGCGGACATACCGCCGTTTCGCAGATGCAACCGGGCGACGTGGATTGGAAAGCGCTCTTCGGAGGTGCACAGCAGGGTGCACGCTGGCTGCATACGGGGGGCGTCTTTGCCGGGCTGTCGCGAGGAACACCGCTCGTCGCGCGCGAAGCCTTGGAGCAGGCACGGCAGCACGGAACGCGCATCTCCTACGACCTCAACTACCGTGAGTCGCTATGGCGATCGGTGGGCGGCAAGGAGCAAGCGCGAGAGGTCAATCGCGCGCTTTTGCCCCTCGTCGACGTGGTGTTCGGCAACGAGGAGGACTTCTCGGCTGCCCTCGGTTTTTCCCTCCCCGGAATCGATCGTCAGTTCAGCCATCTTCCGAGCAGCAGCTTTCGCAGCATGATGGAGGCACTGATCGAAGCCTTTCCCAATATTTCGACGGTCGCTACCACGCTGCGCACGGCTCCCTCCGCTAGTGTCAACGGCTGGGGCGCCGTTTGCTACCACGAGGGCAAGTTTTACGAGGTCGCACAGCGCGACGTCGAAATCTTCGATCGCGTGGGCGGCGGAGATTCGTTTGCCTCCGGATTCATCTACGGGCTCTTGGCGGGCAAGGGCGCCGAGTGGGCGCTCGAGTGCGGCGTCGCCCATGGCGCATTGGCGATGTCGACGCCGGGAGACACCACCATGGCCGCCCTGCCCGAGGTGTTGCGCGTCATGAAGGGCCCTGCAGCGAGGATAGAGCGATGAGCCGAGCGTCCGTCTGTCACCACATCGAGGAAGTGGGCCTCGTGCCCGTATTGCGATTGCCTTCCGCCGAGCTCGTCGTTCGCGCCGTGGAGGCCCTTCTCGCAGGAGGCATCTCGGTGTGCGAAGTGACGATGACGGTTCCGGGCGCCATCGAGGTCATACGCCACATCGTCCAACGCTTTGGCGCGCGCGCCTTGGTGGGCGCGGGCACCGTGTTGACGGCCGAAGATGCGATCGCGTGCATCGATGCTGGGGCGCGATTCATCGTCAGCCCGGGCCTCGACCTACCGACCATCAGCGCCGCGCATTCTCGCGACGTCGCCGCTTTGCCGGGCGCGCTCACGCCGACGGAAGTGATCACCGCCTGGAAAGCGGGCGCGGACATGGTGAAGATTTTCCCGTGCTCCGCCGTCGGCGGCGCGAAATACGTGCGTGCGCTGAAAGGGCCTTTGCCACAGGTCAAAATGCTGCCGACCGGGGGCATTAGCCCGTCAACCGCGCACGAATACATCGCGGCTGGTGCCGCGGCGCTGGGCATGGGGTCGGAGCTGGTCGATGCAGCGGTGCTCGCCTCCGGCCGCGATAGTGAGGTGACCGATCGCGCTCGCGAGTTGGTGGCGGCGATTCAGGCCGCGCGTTCCAATCCGCGCCCGCCACAGGTCCGATCAACTTGAGTCGACGGTGCGCTCAGCGCGCGCCTGCGCCGTCCATAATCGCAGTTTGCAGCGTCGCGTCGGCGCGAACGGCCGTGTATCGATAGAACGTCGACGGCTGAAACACGAGGTCGGCCTCCCAGGGTAACGCCTCGGCGCCGTTTTGCAGCCAATCGCCAATCGTACTGGCTCTTCCGCGAACCGTGTCTGATCCTGCTGAGGTGGCCAATCCGGCCTTGTCATCCTTGGCGATGAAAATGTTGGCCTCGGAATAAATCTCGCCGCCCATCGTGCAAGCGCTGGCCGCTGAGCGCCAGCGATCGATGAGGTTATTGAAAACGTGCGCTTTACCGAAGCGCAGGCGAGGGGCATAGCTCCCCGTTTGGTTCCACCAATTGTGGTGCAATGTCACGCGGATGTTGACGTCGTCGACGTCGTCGGCGCTTCGACCGATGAGCATCGCATAATCGTGCATCGAAAAAAGGCACCACGAAACCGTCACGTCGGTAGCGGCGCGGGTGATGTCGATGAGCCCGTCGCCGTAGTTGGAGAGCGAACAGTGATCAATCCAGACGATGTGGGCGCCGTCGACAATCTTGATGGCGTCATTGTCGCTGCCTTGCAAGTTGCCGATGAAAGTAACGTGCTCGATGACGACGTTGACAGACGCCGAGCCGAGAATGAAGCCAAAGTTTCGTACCGTGATGGCTGCGCCTCTGCCGTCCACCGTCTTGTTCGAACCGAGAGCGATCGCTGTGGTGAGCTCGATGTCGCCGGACACGTCGAAGACGATCCAGAGCGGCTCGAGCCGCTCGGCGCCCTCACGCAAGGATCCCGCGCCCACATCCGCAAGATTGGTGACGTGGTACACGCAACCCATCGATCCACCCGCTGCCAATCGACCGAAACCAACGGCGTCCGTCAAAAACGCGCGGGTCGCCATGGGCACGCCTTCGCCCGATGCGCAAGTCGAGGGGGGGCCGCCCTCGCTGTCCACATCGGGCAACCGCGCGTCGGGAGAAGCGCCGCCCCCGTCCCAAACGGCGTCCGGCGTCGAACCCTCTTCTCCGATGGCGGCGTCATTCGCCGCGAGGTCGCCGAGCAGCACGTCTCTGCCGGAATCGCAGCCCCAAACAAGGCTGAGAACCGCGAGGCGAACGACGACGCGAGAAACGGACACGACCGCGCTACGGCTCTTTGACCAACGCCTTTAGCCGCTCGGCGTGCGTGCTGTCCGGATAGAGCGCTTGAAATCGCTGCGCCAGCGAGCGCGCGGTCGCCCGTTCGCCGGTACTCGCGAGGGCTTCGATCCGGAGTCGAAGCGATTCTTCTCGTAGAGTCCCCTGGGGAAAGAGGCGGTCGTAGCGATTGAGCCGGTCGATCGCGCGTTTCGGCTCCGCCATTCCGAGGGCTTCCCTGGCGCGATCGAGCTCTGCGATCTCGTTGGCGATGGAGCGTTCGCCGGCAGCGTCGATCGCCTTGGGCGAGGCCGTCAGGGCCGCGCTGCGCTTCAGTCGCGACGCCGTCGGTAGAGCGGGCGCGGGCGTCCGGGGCTCGATGAGCGCGGAGGTCTCGACGTCGTTCACGGGTGACGGCGCTGCCTCGGCTTGGGGTACGACGCGATGGTGCTCGCGCAAAGATGGCGCGCTCTGGGCGCGACGATGGATCGGGTCGACCACAACGGTGGGATCGGGGACTTCGGCTTGGGCGTGGACGGCGACCCAGCCCGCCGCCCCCGTTCCAACCCCGATCGCCAACCACTGGGCGACCGTCCACGCGCGCGCCTTGGCACCGAGCAGTGCTACCGCGTGGGCCTTGGAGACTGTCCCCAAACCCATGAGAAAAAACACGATGCCCGTGCGCCATTTGGCGCGTGCGTTCGGACGCGCGGCACGACCCGAGGCCAAGAGGATGCGTTCGATCTCGGTCCCGTCGCCATCCAGCAAGCGCTTCGGGTGAATCATCGCCCCGCCTCTTGGGTGCTCGGGAGACCGAACGTCGAGTATCGACGGACCAAGGCGCTGAAACGTTCTCTCCCGCGACGCAGGCGCGAGGCGGCGGTCCCCAGAGGGACCTCTACGATCCCGGCTATTTCGGGCATCGTAAAACCCTCGAGCTCGTAGAGGACGAAGACGTCGCGCAGCTCCGGATCCAGCTGATCGAGGATGCCATCGAGCACTTGACGCGCGCGCTTCTGATCGGTGAGCTCGTCGACGCTTGGCTGGTCGGAGCACGCATAGTCGATCTCGCCCGGTACTTCGCGGGGGCTGCCGCGGCGCACGACGTGCGCGACGCGCAACGCCGTGCCGAAGAGGAACGATCGCTCGCTCCCTCGAACGACGTCGGCGCGCCGCTCGGCGTAAACGAGAAAAACCTGTTGCGCTGCATCATCGACGCGGTCGGTAGGCACGCCGAGCCCTCGCAACAGGCGCCAGATCCCGTCGTAGGTCTCTTTGAACAGGTGATGGAGCTCGAGAGCCCCCAAGGAAGAGGAAGGGAGCGCGACGTCGGCGTTGAGCACCCTATCGAGCATGGCGAAGCCTCGAGAGCATTGCGAGATTGTAGCACCAATATGTCGGGATATCGCCAGCAGATCGCGTATCCAAAGTGGCTAGACCACTTTAGCGGTGCGCTGGCACGGGGCGTGGATTGTTCGATCATGGAATACGCATAACGAAACCCAACGCTACGAGGCCGCCCACCCAGGCAACACGATGAAAGGAATGAGTTCCGAAAAGGAAACGATCCCGCCAGATCGGAAACATACATCCAGCATCGAGTTCCACCCCCCAACGACGGCCGAGCGCCCACTCGAGCCGCCCCCCCCCGCCGATGTCCGCCCAGGGGCGGGTTTCGCCGCGAGCGTTCAAGGCATCCGACCCTTGAGCGAATACAAAGCCGAAGTCGGCGATGATGCACGGGCGCAAGACGAGAGGGCCTCCCGGCGGAATGCGCAACGGGCAGATTTCAGCGTTGCTGCCCGCGTATGCGAAATGCGCCGTGCCGCCGTCCACGACAAAGCCTTCTCGCGTGGCATAGCCCAGG
>Ga0193706_1001167_pt1 | contig 12164 bp, 9 predicted proteins | sample U3c1metaG_FD_160130 | JGI IMG/M metagenome (GOLD analysis project Ga0193706, IMG submission 160130) | Soil microbial communities from a riparian zone of the East river system, Colorado, United States - U3c1 | ecosystem: Environmental > Terrestrial > Soil > Riparian zone | place: USA: East River... | reverse complement strand
TGGCGTCGCAGCCGCTCGTCCACGGCCACCTGCCGAGCTCCGATACCGTTGCGACGTTTCGCATCCCCGTCCGAGCCGGCGAGGATCTCGCGCTCAAGCTGGTCGGCACCCGCGAGGAGGCTCGCGAGGAAGCGCGGCGCGGCGCGACCGACATGAGCGCGATGATGTCCGGCCGCATGGAGACACAGCCGGCCGCGGGGCGCATGGGCGGCGGCGGCAAGCTGCAGTTCCAGCGCTTCGAGATGGAGGTCCTTGGCGAGGGCGTGGTCCTCGGCCCGATCGGCTCCTACCTGCGCATCCAGCCTGTCAAAGACGGTGCGCTCGAAGTGCGCGTTCGCGCGCGTTACGCGGCTCTGGGCGGCGGGCTCTTCGATCTGTCCGTCGAACGGCCGCTGTCGCTGCTGCATGTGCACGGCGTGGTCGTCGATTCCGAGGACCAGCCGATCCCCGACGTCGAAGTGCGCTTCCTACGCGAGCCCGACGCTGACGTAGTCGGTTCCACGCGCACCAATGCCGCGGGCGAATACGAAGCCACGGTTCTCGAGGGAGATCTTGCGGTGCAGATGCTGCGCGGAGACACACCCGCCATCGCAGCCGTGCGCGTGCGCGTCGCCGCCGACATGCAGGTCGACCTGATGTTCCAACCCGGCCGCCCCGCGCGCGGCCGCTGAGCTTCGACCAAGCTCAGGTCAGCGTGTCAGGCCGAAGGCGATCGTCGGCACGGGGATGAGAGACGAGTCGCGAGTGTCAGCGAGTTCCAAGGACTGCCGCCACAAGATCCTTGGCGTCGCTCTCGGTCAGTCCAGTCGCAATGGGCAGACCCGGTAATGTGACTGGCCCGTAAATCACGGACTTGCCACACACCTTTTTGTCGACGAGGAATGCGACCAGCTTGCCATCGTTTGCGTTCAAGAATTCCGTCAGCCGCGAGTCACTTGGATTCCACTTGACTTGAACGGCGGCATACCCGAGCGGATCGCTGGCCACCGTAGCTTCAATGGCCGTGAATTCTCCCGCCGGAGGCAGGATCGCTACTCCGGTCGACTCGCCTCGAACAGGCGCCCAGAGCGCGCGTTTATCTCCGAGCGCTTGCGACCCAGAGCCGCCGTCTTGGTCGGCGACCAGCGCGAATTCAATCGACCGAGGCCTCGGTGCCGGTGAAGGAGAGGAGGACCGTTCGGTGTCCGAATCGCGGCATGCGCAGGCCAGCAATGTAGTGAACAGCAAGAGTCGAGTGTTAGGACTCATCGAGGCCATGGTCTTCATCTCCAAGAGTGCAAGGAAGTAAGCAGGACGAGAGATTGACCCGAAGCGGATCGGCTGTCGAGCGAACTAGCCTCACTCGGGAGCTTGTGCCTTGCCGATGCGGCCACGGAAGCGCTCGAGGGCGGAGATCTCGGCCTCGCTCATGCGTTCGCGGCGCGGAGCCTGGGGTGCGCGCAAGATCGTCGGCCGGCGCGCGCCCGACGGATCGTCGGGAAAATCGGCTTCGACTGGCGCGGCAGGCTGCGTGGCGACGGTCGGCGGCTCGACCGGCACGCCCATCGAGCGCGCGTACTCCGCTCCGGCGTGGCGCATGCGCACGGTCCACGATTCACGCACGCCGGAGAACCACAGGAAAACGCCGAACAGCGGGAGCAGGATCGAGCCGGATTCGGTCTCGAGCAGGCGGTACATCCCGTAGCCGATCGTCGCCAGGGCGATCCACTTGCCGATCCGGGCGGTGGTCAGCGTCGCCTGGACCCAGTCGGTGCGCAGCGCGATCAGAGCGCGCGTGAGGCGGCCGCCGTCGAGCGGGAAGGCCGGCAGCAGGTTGAATCCCGCGAGCGTGAGATTCGCCAATGCGAACAGGGCGATGATATTTTCGAGCGTCGTCCCTCTCGCGACGAATTGCATGCGGAGAATGTCGCTCAGCGTCCCCGCGGGGGCGAAGATCAGCGCCGCGAAACCCAGGGCGAGATTGACCGCCGGCCCGGCGAAAGAGATCCAGCCCTCGACCTTGGGGTCTTCCGGGATGCGGCTCATGCGCGTCAATCCCCCCAGCGGCCAGAGGGTCACGTCGAGGACCTGCAGTCCGAAACGGCGCGCGACCACCCCGTGCCCGAGCTCGTGCAGCAGCACGATCCCGAAGAGCACCGCGAGGGCGACGGCATTCATCCACGCGTTGCCGAAGGGCCCGAGGAGGATCCCCATCACGATCAAGATCACGAACGACCAGTGCAGCCGCACGCGGATGCCGAAGACGCTGCCGATATCGAAGGATCCGAACAAAGAGGTTTCTGGGTTGGGGGACGTGCTCGGTGAGCTTCGGGGCTCGGGTCGGGCAGGGGAACAGTTATATAAGGAGTGGGGCTAGTCCGATCCGAGGACCAGCGCAAGTTGCCAACTTGGCCCCTTTACTCGTGCAAAACCAGCCTCGTGTCCTCGACGTCGACCTCGCCAGCGGCGGCGCGTGGTCCGTCGAGCCGTGGTCCGCGCGAAGTCCCGCGGCTCGGCGCCTGGCGAGCTGGGGCGGCGGGGGGCTTGGGATCGCGCTGCTGGGTGAGAGCGATCCGGGCTCGGTGCCGCTGGTGCTCAGCGTCGGCGAATGCGTGGTGCGCGGCGTGCCGACCGCGGCGCGCGTGTCGGTCGCCTCGCGTTCGCCGTTGTCGGGAACCCTGTCCGAGGGCCTGGTCGGCAGCGATTTCGGCCGCCGACTGGCGAGCGTTGCCGATGCGCTACGCATCCAGGGCCGCGCTTCGCTGGCCGACGCCGTGCTCGTGATCGAAGCGGACGGCACTGCACGCATCGTGGCCGCGCCGCTCACGCGCGGGCGCTCTTCGAGCGAGACTCACGCTCTGCTCGAAGCCCAGCTCGGGCCCTGCGCGACCCTTTCCATCGGCCCGCTCGGCGAGCGCGGCGCGCGCATCGCGAGTCTGGCGGCCTGCTCGAGCTCCACGGCCGGCGGGGGACCTCCGCACTTCGTCGGGCGCGGCGGACTTGGCGCGGTGCTCGCGGGCCACGGGCTCAAGGCGATCGCCGTGCGCGCCCAGGCCACGCCGGCGGTGCGCGAGAGCGAGCTCACGCGCGCCTTGACACGCTCGCCGCGCCTGGAAGCGCGAGCGCGCGGCGGGACTTTGGAGCTGGCCCACGCCCTCGCGGCTCGCGGGGACCTCGGGGATTCGAATTCCAGTGCCCAGGATGCGCGCACCTTTGCGCAGGGCGCGGATCTCGCGCGCGATCACCAGCACGGCTGCGTCGGATGTCCGACGCCCTGCGGCTGGGTGTTCAAGCGCAGCAGTTTTCCGGGCCAGGCCGCGCGTTTCGGCGCGAGCCACGCGCTGAGCCTGCAGCTTGGATTCTCGGACTTCGACGCGGCCCTCGGTCTGCTCGCGCGCTGCGACGAGCTTGGCATCGACGCCAAGGAAGTCGGAGCTGGCCTGGCCCTGCTTGCCGAGCTGGAGCCCGGCGCGCGCGGCCATCCGGAAGTCTTCGCGGGCTGGCTCGACGAAGCGGCGCGCGGCGAAGGCCCGGCGGCGGCGCTCGTCGACGGCGTGCACGCGCTTGGCGCCCAGCGCGGTGCCCACGCGACCACGGTTCGGCGCTCGTCGGTGCGGCCGGACAAGAATCTCGCTTCGCTGCTCGGTCAATGCGTCAGCCCGCGCGGCACCGATCCGATGCGGGCCTTTCCTTTTCTCGCGGCCGAGAGCGCCGGCCTCGAGGCGCTGCGCGAATTGTGCGCGCCGCTCGATCTGCCCGAGGGCAGCGAGGATCCCTTCTCGCCGGTCGGCAAGGGCCGGCTCGTCGGCTGGCACGAGGACCTGGTGCTGGCCCTGGACCTGACCGGATTCTGCGCCTTCTCGGCCTGCGCCCTGCTGACCGATCGACTCGCGAGCCTCGACGCGCTGGCGCTGTGGCTCGCGCCGCGCGCCCTTGCGGCGGAAGCGGAGTTCATGGACGCGCCGGGCCGCGCGCTGCTTGCCGCGGGTGCGGACATCGCGCGCGCGCAGCGCGAGCTCAACCAGCGCTGGGGCTGGAAGCAGGCGGACGACGTGCCCGGGTGGGCGGCCGGGCGCCTGGCCGTCGCGGGGATGGAGCCCGAGTACCGCGCCTACCGCCGCGACCCGTCTGGTTTCGAGCGAGATCCCGCCGCGGCCACGATTCCGTCGGCGCGCGACGTGGCGCCGACGACTTTCGCGCGCGGAAAAGTTCACCTTTCCGCTTTCGGATCCCTGGGCGAGGCGCTGGGCGCAGGCTGCAGCGTCGAGCTCGACCTTCCGGCCCCCGCGGTCGACGTGTTGCGCAGCGCGGCGCTGCAGTTTCCCGACGCCGCTGCGACGCTTTTGCGCGACGGCGCGCCCGTGCCTGCCTTGTACCGCGCCGGGGCCCGCATCGATCCGCGAGATTTCGTCCAGGCGGGCGAGACGCTGGATCTGTTGCTGGTCGTGGGCGGCGGATAGCCGATATCCTCGCCCCGTGCGCGAACTCCTGATCATCAAGACAGCCGCCCTGGGCGACGTGCTGCGGACCACCTCGATCCTGCCCGGCCTGCGCCAGCGCTTTCCCGACCTGCGCGTCACCTGGGTCACCGCTCCCGGCGCGGTGGATCTGGTGCACAACCATCCGCAGGTGGCCGAAGTCGTCGCGCTCGATCCCAAGTCGGCCGAGGACCTGGCGCGCGCCGAAGCCCGATTGAAGCCGCGCGCCTGGGATTGGCTCTTGTCCTTCGACGACGAGGAGCCCCTGTGCAGCCTCGCCTCGGCGCTGTCCGCGAAAAAACTATCGGGGGCGTACCGCGATTCGAAGGGATCGCGCGCCTACACGAGCGACGTCGGCCCGTGGTTCGACATGGGCCTGCTCTCGGTCCATGGGAAGCAGCGCGCCGACCAGATGAAGATCGAGAATCGGCTTTCGCATCCGGCGATCTTCGCGGCGATGCTCGGGATCTCGATCGGCAAGCCGCTGCTGCCGGAGAGTCAGGCCCATGCGCAACCGGCCGCTCGATTCGCTCGCGACCAGGGACTTTTTTCCAACGGACCGCTGATCGGGCTCAACACGGGAGCGGGCGGGCGCTGGCATTCGAAGACGATCTCTCCGGCTCGGACCGTCGAGCTCGCCGCCGCGATTGCTCACCAGCTCGAGCAGCGCGCGACCTTCCTTCTGTTCGGCGGTCCCGGCGAGCTCGAGCGCAACGCGGAGATCGTGTCCCTGGCTCGCGGCCGCGTGCGGCTGGTCGACGCCGGTTGCGACAATCCGCTGCTCGATTTCGCCTCGCGCGTCTCCTTGTGCCAGCTCCTGATCACCAGCGACAGCCTGGCCCTGCACATCGCCCTCGCGCGCAACGTGCGCGTGATGGCTTTCTTCGCGCCGACGTCTGCCGCGGAGATCGAGACCTACGACCTCGGAGAAAAAGTGGTCAGTACTTCCCCGGATTGCTGCAGCTATCGGGCGGATGCGGACACCTCGAGCTTGACCACCGAGCGCCTGTGCGCCGCAGCTCTCCGCCAGCTCGCGCTGCCCGTGGGTCGGATCGCGTAAGCCCAAGACGCTGGACTCTTTGCAGCCGCCTCACCGACGGGGAGGCCGCCCAGGCTTCGAATGGCCCCTGGCCGCCCCGAGGTGACAAGCTCGACAGTCCGCTTCCGCGTACGAAGGCCGTGAAAGATCTTCCGGATCGCCGTCCAGTGGTCGTGCAGGCCTTGGGCTCGGAGGTAGTATTGGGCGCAGAGGGGGTTCGCCGGCGCACGCGCGCGACGACCTTTTCCGGCCACCCGTTGGGGAGCCGCTTCCGAAGTCGCCCCAAGTTCAACCTACCTATGTCCCGACTTTTGCGCATCTTCGCCCCGCTCGGCACGCTCGCTGTCCTCTTCGCCGGAAACGCCTCGGCGCAGTTCGTTCGCAACATCACCAATGTCCCGACCGGGAACATCGGGCACACCGAGAACGTCGACTTCGGCGATATCGACGGCGATGGCGACTGGGACGCGGTCCTCGGCGACGGCGGAGACTTCGGGAACGAGCAGAATCGCATCTGGATCAACCAGGGCGGTCAGCAGGGCGGCGCGCTCGGCAACTTCCTGGACGAGACGTCCACGCACCTGCCCACGTTCATCGACGATTCGCGCGACGTGGAATTCGCGGACATCGACAACGACGGCGACCTGGACCTCTACGTCTCGAACACTTCGACCAACAACAACCAGTCGAACCACTGGCTCGTCAACATGGGCGGAGCCCAGGGCGGGACCAAGGGCTTCTACCAGGATGACAGCGTCGCGCGCTGGGTGAACCTCGGCGTCAACAACGGTGTCACTCACTCCTCGATCGCGGTCTCCCAGGTCCTGGGCAACGGCGGTTTCATCGACTGGTCCTGCGATTGCGACTTCGGGGACATCGACAACGACGGTGACGTAGACCTCGTGCACTCGACCTACGGCGGAAATTTCGGCGGGGACGTCCCGACGCGCGTGTTCCTGAACAATGGCACGGGACACTACGAGGAGTTCAATCCCTCGCTCTTCCAGCTCAGCGGCTCGACGATCGCCAACGGAAATCCCGGACTCTGGGCCGCGGGCATCCAGACCTCGAACACCGTCAACACCACGGGCGCGAACTGCGACATCGCGACCAGGACGCTCGACATCGACCTGGGCGACATCGACGGCGACCTAGACCTCGACATTCTGCACGGCGAGCGCGGGAATGGCGCTTCGACGCACCCGCGCATGTTCCGAAACCTGCTTCAGGAGAATGGCGGAACTCTGGTCGCTTTCCGCGACATCACCGGACTTGCCTTCCCTGCCGGCTATGCGACGGGCGAGGGGCACTACGAGCAGGAGATGGCCGACCTCGACAGCGACGGCGACCTCGACATCTACGGCTTGAACTGGCTGGTCGGCGGCGGCGGCCTGGTGGACAACACCCTCGAGAACACGGGCAATGGCACGTACACGAACGTGACCTCGCTCTCCGGCTCGGGCTCGGACGATAACGAGGGCGATTTCCTCGACTACGACATGGACGGCGACCTGGACCTGTTCGTCGCCAACTTCAACGGCGGGGCGAACGAGCGCCTGTACCGGAACAACTGGACGGGCGGTGCTTTCAGCTTGACCAATGTGAGCACGGGCAACCTGCCCACGGACTTCACGATCTCGCTGGACGCGGATTGCTGCGACGTTGACGAGGACGGTGACACCGACGTGATCGTCGCGAACGACAACAACCAGCCCGAGTGGTACCTGCAGAACCAGAGCACGGCCAACGACGTGTTCGCTCCGGCGATCAAGAACCTCGAGCAGGCGCCCAATCGCGCCGCGGGCCCGGCTCCGACCGTCATCCGCACGATGGTCTACGACAACGCTCCGTACTACATCAACTGGTACAACCCGACCGTGATCGAGTTCTCGGTCGACGCCGGCCCGTTCACCACGGTTTCGATGCGTCCTTCGATGGGACAGATCTTCCGCGGCGAGATCTCCGGGAACCTGGTCGGGACGATCGACTACCGCGTCAAGTCGACCGACAAGTACGGCAACACCGCGACGTCGGTGACGAAGACCTATGTCGCCTCGGGCGGATGCACGGGCAACGCGATCGTCTACTGCACGGCGAAGACCAACTCGCTGGGCTGCGTTCCTTCGATCGGAGCGAGCGGCACGCCGAGCGCTTCGGCGGGATCGGGCTTCACGATCAGCGGCTCGAACGTGATCAACAACAAGCCCGGCTTGCTGATCTACTCGAACACCGGTCGCGCGGCGGCGCCCTTCGTCGGTGGCGTGCGCTGCATGAACGCGCCGGTCCGGCGCTCGGTTCCGCTGAGCTCCGCGGGCAATCCTCCGCCGAACGACTGCTCGGGCGTGTTCAACATCGACATGAACAGCTTCGCGACGGGCGGGCTCGGCGGTCTGCCGGCGGCTTATCTCACTGTTCCCGGCACGATGGTCGACTCGCAGTTCTGGGGCCGCGACAACGGATTCGCGCCGCCGAACAACGCGACACTTTCGAACGGGTTGGAGTTCGTCGTCTGCCCGTGAGCGGAGTGGAGCGATCCACGTACGGAGTCAGGTGAATTCGTCCGGAGTGGTGCGGCCCCGGTTCCGCGCGCAGCGCGCGCGGAACCGGGGCCGCACGACTCCGGACGAATTCACCTGACTCCATACTCGCGGGTTGCGCGGCGACATACGAATTCACCTGACTCCCGTTCTCATCCGACCGCGTAGGTCTGCATGGCGCGCGGCCGGGCGAACCAGGTCTCGCCGGGGCGCGGCATCTTCGCCGAGAACTCCGCGTGGGAGAGATCGACGAGCAGGGCCTTTGCGCTGCCGACGTTCAATTCCAGGCGCACCGTGGGGCCGGCGGCGTGCACGCGGCTCACGACTCCGGACAGGCCGGTTTCCTTCACGCCCTCGGTCGAGATCTGCATGTCGTGGGGGCGGGCGCAGCCGAGCCAGGCGGCGCCCGCGGGCTGCTGGCCCATCTCGCTGGCGCTCAAGCTGCGGATCCGCGGGTGCTCGGAATTGCCGTCGAGGACGAAGGTGTTGCACTCGCCGAGGAACTGGAACACGAAGAAGCTGGCCGGCGCGCGGTAGAGCTCGGCGGGCGCGCCGATCTGCTCGATCCGGCCCTCGCGCAGCACGACGATCGAGTCGGCGATCTCCAGCGCTTCCACCTGATCGTGGGTGACGAACAAGCTGGTGGCGGACACGCGGTCGTGCAGGCCGCGCAGCCAGGAGCGCAGATCGCGGCGCACACGGGCGTCGAGGGCTCCGAAGGGCTCGTCGAGCAGCAGCACTTCGGGCTTGATCGCCAACGCCCGCGCCAATGCGATGCGCTGCTTCTGGCCGCCGGAGAGCTGGTCGGGCCGCCGCGAACCGAGCTCGGGCAATTGCACCAGCTCCAAGAGCTCGCGCACGCGCGCGTCGATCTCTGCCGCAGCGGGCCGCGCGCTCCGCGGCTTGCAGCGCAGGCCGAAGGCGATGTTCTCGTGCACGCTCATGTGCTCGAACAGCGCGTAGTGCTGGAAGACGAAGCCCACGCCGCGCGCGTTGGCGGCGGTGTGGGTCACGTCGCGCTGGTCGAAGCGGATGGCTCCAGAGTCCAAGGCCTCCAGGCCGGCGATCGAGCGCAGCAGCGTCGTCTTGCCCGAGCCCGAGGGCCCGAGCAGCGCGACCAGGTGGCCACTCTCGAGCTCGAGGCTCAGCTCGCTGAGGATCTTGTTCGAGCGGAAGGCCTTCGAGACCTTGTCCAGGACGATGCGCGTCATGCAAGCTCCTCCGCCGCGCCGCTCGCCGCGCGCAACTCGAACCAGTGTTTGAGCACGATCGTCACCACCGCCATCAGGATCAGCAGGAAGGCCACGGCGAAGGCTGCCTGGAACTGGTACTCACCGTAGAGCACCTCGATGTGCAGCGGCAGCGTGTTCGTCTCGCCGCGGATGTGGCCCGACACGACGGAGACCGCGCCGAAATCGCCCATGGCGCGCGCGTTGCAGAGCACGATCCCGTGCAGCAGGGCCCAGCGCGCGCTCGGCAGCGTGACGCGGCGGAACGTCGTCCAGGCGCCGGCGCCGAGCGACAGGGCGGCTTCCTCCTGATCGCGGCCGCGCGCTTCCATCACCGCGATCAATTCACGCGCCACGATCGGGAAGGTCACGAACAAGGTGGCGAGGACGATGCCCGTGGGCGCGAAGAGGATCTTGATGCCGTGGTCGCGCAGCCAGGGACCGAACCAGCCCTGAGCGCCGAACAGCAGCACGAACAACATGCCGGCGATCACGGGCGACACGCTCAGCGGCAGGTCGATCAAGGCGATCAGCAGCGTGCGGCCGCGGAAGCGGAATTTTCCCAGGGCGTATCCGGCCGCGATCCCGAAAGCCGCGTTCAAGGGCACGACCCAGGCCGCGGTCCGCAGGGTGAGCCAGGCCGCGGCTTTCGTGTCGGGGTCCGACCAGGCCTTCATCGCGGGGCCGATGCCGCGGCGGAATGCCTCGACGAGCACTGCCGCCAGCGGCAGCGCGAGCACCGCGATCAGGAACAAGGCGCAGGCGCCGAGCAGGCTCGCGCGGAACCACCAGGGATCGCGCAGCGCGGGGCGCTCCACGGACGGGCCGGCGCGCAGGCCGGGTTGGATGGGTGCGAGTGCCGCCACGCGCTCAGTCGCTTGGACGGCGCACTTGCAGCGCCGTGACCAGGATCAACACCGACAGGGATGCGAAGAGCAGCAGCATGGCGATCGCGGCGGCCGCTTCGTAATTGAATTCCTCCAGGCGAGTCATGATCAACAGCGGCGCGATCTCGCTGCGGCCAGGGAGGTTGCTGGAGACGAAGATCACCGAGCCGTACTCGCCGACGGACTTGGCGAAGGAGAGGGCGAAAGCCGTCGCGATCGCGGGGCGCAGGGCGGGCAGCACGACGGTGAAGAAGGCGCGCCAGCGGCTGCCGCCGAGCGACACCGCGGCTTCCTCCGCATGGGGATCGAGGTCGCGCAGCACGGCCTGGATCGGGCGCACGGCGAAGGGCAGGCTGACCAGCATCATCGCGAGCACGATGCCCGCCTGGCTGTAGATCACTTTCATGCCGTGGGCCTCGAGCCAGCCTCCGACCCAGCCTTTGGCGCCGTACACCGCTCCCAGCGAGATCCCCGCGACCGCTGTCGGGAGCGCGAGCGGCAAGTCGATCGTCGAATCGATCCAGCCCTGCAGCGGAAACCGGTAGCGCGTCAGAGCCCAGGCGAGACCGAGACCCGCCGCGGTGTCGAGCAGCGCGGCCAGCAGCGCCGAGCCGAGGCTCAGCCGGCAGGCGGCGAGGGTGCGCGGCTCGGTCAACGTGTGCAGCCAGGTCGCTGGATCCGTTCGCAGAGCGAGGGCGAGCAACGCGCACAAGGGCAGCAAAACCAGTCCGCTGAGCCAGAGCAGCGTGAGGCTCAGGCTCAGCGGAAAACCGGGCAGTCGCCCGGGTCGGCTCGCCAAGGTGAAAGCGCGGATCAGTTGGTCCCCGCCACCACTTGGGTGTGGTCGAAAGTGCCGCCCTCCGCGAAGTGCTTGGCATGGGCCTTCGCCCACGAACCGAATTCCTCGTTCAGCGTGCGCAGCTTCAAGTCCCCGAATTCCTTGGCGTGCTTCTCGAAGACTTGGCGATCACTCGGGCGGAAGTGGTGTTTCGCGATCACTTCCTGCGCGGCGGGAGTGTACAGGAAGCGCAGATAGGCTTCCGCCACCTCGGCCGTCCCGTGCCGCTTCACGTTCGCGTCGAGCCAGGCCACCGGCGGTTCGGCCAGGATCGATTCCTTCGGGTAGACGATCTCGAAGCCCTGATCCGCGAACTCGGCCTTCGCCAGCCAGGCCTCGTTTTCCCAACCGATCAGCACGTCGCCAGCTCCACGCTGCGCGAAGGTGTTCGTCGCGCCGCGCGCACCCGTGTCGAGCACGGGCACGTTGCGGAACACCGAGTCCACGAAGCCTTGCGTCTTTTTCTCGTCGCCGCCGAACTTGCGCGAAGCATGGCTCCACAGCGCGAGGTAATTCCAGCGCGCTCCGCCGGAAGTCTTGGGGTTGGGCGTGATCACCTGGATGCCCGGGCGCGCCAGGTCGTCCCAGTCCGCGATCGCCTTGGGGTTGCCCTTGCGCACGAGCAGCACGACCGTCGAGACGTAGGGGCAGGAGTTGTTCGGCAAGCGCGATTGCCAATCCTGGGGAAGCAGTTTTCCCTTCTCGGAGATCACGTCGATGTCCTGGGCCAGGGCGAGGGTGACCACGTCCGCCTCGAGGCCGTCGAGCACGGAGCGCGCCTGCTTGCCTGATCCACCGTGGGACTGCTTGAGGGTCAAGGCCGCGCCGTGGTCCTGCTTCCACTGGGCCTCGAACAGCGGGTTGATCGCTCCATAGAGCTCCCGCGTCGGGTCGTAGGAGACGTTGAGCAGTTCCTGGGCCTTCTGCGCCGTCGCGCGCGGGGCGAAGGGAGCGGCGGCCATGAGCAGGGCGAGCAGCAGGGTCGTCTTGAGTCGCATGGTGTGTCTCCTCGGGTGGGTTGCGAGCGTTCGGCCGGCGTGAGCAAGGGGGATGCCAGGTGACCGAAGGCTCGCCCGATGGCCCCTGCATCGCCTGCTGATGCACAATCCTCAGAAAATCTGAGACAATCCTCAGGAAATCAGATGAACTGAGTCGACATCCGGCCCGGCCCGCGACC
>Ga0193706_1001166_pt1 | contig 12181 bp, 13 predicted proteins | sample U3c1metaG_FD_160130 | JGI IMG/M metagenome (GOLD analysis project Ga0193706, IMG submission 160130) | Soil microbial communities from a riparian zone of the East river system, Colorado, United States - U3c1 | ecosystem: Environmental > Terrestrial > Soil > Riparian zone | place: USA: East River... | reverse complement strand
GACGTCGATCGCCTGCTGCTGCGCGAGCAGGCCGCGCAGCGAGGTCTGGAGGCCGAAGAAGGCGGAGGTCATGCCTGCAGGTCCAGTGCGCGGAGGCTGGGTCGCGGCGGGACCCGGTTCCCGCTCACCCCGCTGCTGCGGATCCCGCCGGCCGTGTAGCCGCCGGCGTCGCCGGGCGCGGCCGGGTCGACGAGTCGCAGCAGGTGGTCGAGGAACGACAGCTCCTGCCGCATCAGCGCCTGGTTGCAGGTGTGCTCGCGGGTCAGCTCGGCGAGCAGGCCCTGCAGCTCGGCGCTGCGTGCCTGGGCGAGCTGCGCGTCGTGTGGCGCCATGAGGGCGGTCAGCTGCGTGAGCGTGACGGCCGTGGGTGCGGCGCCGAGCTGGGCGCCGGCGCGTGCGAGCAGGCGGGCGCGGTCCTCTTCGAGGCGCGCGCGCCGCTCGAGCTCCGCCTGGAAGATCGCGACCTGGTGCACGACGCCGTCGACGTCCTGGTTGCGGATCGCGATGCCCTGGGCGAGCACCGACTGCAGCAGCCGCTGCGCCGAGCCGAGCTGTGCCTCCAGGTGGGCGAGCACGTCGCCGGCGAGGCGGGGGTCTTGCGTCGGCGTTGGTGTCATCGCGAGGGCGCTCATGCCGTGGCGCTCCGGCTCGGGGCGGTGCTCCGGCTCGGGTCGAGCGCTGCTGCGGGCGGGTCCTGTCGCGGTGTGAGGCGTTCCGCGAGCAGGCTCGCGGAATCGTCCTCACCCGCGCCACCCGCCCGATCGGCGTTGGCTGGCTCGATCGCGTCGGCGAGCTGCCTGGCGAGGCCGAGGCCGCCGCTGCTCATGACGCCGTCGGCCATCGCTTCGGGCAGGAGGCTGGCGTAGGGGCTGTCGCCGCCGAGGGCCTCTCTGGCGGAGCTTGCCAGCGACTCGGTGAGCTGCTGCACGAGCAGCCGCTCGAAGCCGAGCGCGCCGGCGTATGCGTCCTGGCGGGCCTGTGGCGCCTGGCGGATGTCGGCCGGCAGGGATGCGCGGTCGATCGGCGGGAGGCCGGCGAGCGTCATCGCTTCACCTGGTTGGCGATCTCCATCATCTGGTCCTGCATCTGGATCGCCTTGCTCGCGAGCTGGAAGCTGCGCTGCGCGTCGATCATGTCGACCATCGCGTCGGCGACGTCGACGTTGGAGCCCTCGAGCGCGCCTTGGCGGATCTCGCTCGCATTCGCCGCGACGTCGGTCGCGGCGCCGCTCTCGGCGGTCGCCTCGAACAGGTTGGCGCCGAGCGCGCGCAGGCCGTCGGGCGCGGGCACGGTGACGAGCTGGATGCGGCCGAGCGTCGCGCCGGTGCCGGCACGCACGGTGCCGTCGGCGCCGATCGCGATCTGCTCTGGCGTCGTCCCTCTCGGAACGGTGATGCCGGGCTCCACGAGGTGGCCGTCCTTCGTCGTCAGGCGGCCGGTCGCGTCGAGGCGGAAGGAGCCGTCGCGCGTGAGCGCGAGGCCGCCGTCGGCGCGGCGGACCTGGAAGAAGCCGGGGCCTTGGATGGCGACGTCGAGCGGCTGCCCGGTCGGCTGCAGCGCGCCCTGCGCCTGGGCGCGGCCGATGAAGCTCGCCGCCGCGCCCGAGCCGGCCAGCACGGTCTCGCCGGCGCCATCGCCCTGCGCGCTGTAGAGCAGGTCGCGGAAGCCGACGCGCACGTGCTTGTAGCCGGTCGTCGAGGTGTTCGCGAGGTCGTTCGCGACGCCGTCGATGCGGGTCTGCTGGGCGGCCATGCCGGCCGCGGCGGAGTAGAGGCCTGCGAGCATCGTCCCGTTCCGTGCCCTAGACGCTCATGCCGCTGCCGGAGGCGACCTGCGTCGCGGTGCGGCGCAGCGTGTCGTCGATCGTGTTGATGACCTTCTGGCCGGCCTCGAAGGCGCGGAACGAGGCGATCATGTCGACCATCGTGCGGGCCGGGTCGACGCCGGAGCCTTCGAGCGCGCCGGCGCGGACGGTACCGGCAGCCTGTCCGGCGGCGGTGCCCTGGTAGAGGTTCTCGCCCTGCTTCGTCGCCCTCGCGAGCGCGAAGACGCCGACGTCCCGCGCGTTCACGCGGCCGTCGGCGGTGAGACGGACGGGGGCGCCGTCGCGGCTGAGCACGCGGTTGCCGAGCGCGTCCGTGAGCGTGCCGTCGCCGGCTGCGGCGAACTGGCCGTTGCGCGTGTAGCGGACGCCCGCGTCGGTCTGGACCCCGAACCAGCCTTCGCCCGCGATCGCGAGGTCGAGCGGCTCGCCGGTCTCACGCAGCGCGTGGGGCGCGGTGTCGGTGACCATGCGGTCGGCGGCGACGCCGCTCGTGAGCCCGCCGATCGCCTGACCGGTCTTCGTGTTGCTCAGCAGCAGCTCGGCGAACGCTCTCTGCGTGACGCGGTCCGCCTTGTAGCCGGGCGTCGAGGCGTTCGCGAGGTCGTTCGCGATCTGGTCCTGCCGCATCTGCTCGGCGACCATCCCGGACGCCGCGATGTAGAGGCCACGCTCCATTCGCCCCGGGTGGTCGGCGGGTGGGGGTGGTTCTTGAGCGGGGCAGGGTCGCCGACGCGCTCCGCTCCCGCGTTCGCGATGCGCCGGCGTGGTTCGTCGGCTGGGGAGGGGGGAGGGAGCAGGTGCCCGGGCGTTCGGGCGTTCTTGCGTAGCGGTTCACGCGTCCGCCTACGCAACGTCCACGTTCTCCGGCGCGTTCGTGCGTGCACCGGATCGATGAGTGCAGGTTGCGTACCTGTACGGGACGTAACTTGTCGCTCTTAGTTGTGGATCGTCACGGTTTGCGCAGTTCGCGCGACCGGTGGCGCAAAGCAGACGCTCGCCGGGCGCCGCGAACCGCGAGGAGCTACGAGCGGCAGCGCAACCGCCACCTGCTCACCCCCCTCCCCAGTCGACCGGCAACGCGACGCGCACCAGCCGCGCCCCGAGCGGAGCGCCGCACCCAGCGCGCGAGCATCCAGCGCGCGAGCACCGAGCGCTCAGGCCCCCAGCTCCTCCCGCAACCCCGCGAGCTGCGACCGCAGCTCCGCGACCTCGCGCTCCAGAGCGGCGATGCGCGCCTCGGTCCCCGGCGGGAGGGCGACCGGCGCTGGCGCCGGCGACGCGGCGACACCGGGGGAAGTGGCGGGTGGTCCGCCCGGACCCGCGGGCGCGACCTGCGGCACCGACCGCACGTCCGCAGCCGGCGCAGTGGGGGCAGCAGGGGAAGAGGCGCCCGCCGCGGCGGCGTAGGAGACGGGGGACGGGGCGACGTCGCCGTCCTCGCCCCCCAGCAGCTGCCGATACCGCTCCTCCTTCTGGCCCGGCTGACGCGGGAGACGCTCCACGTGCCCGCGCTCGATCAACCGGTCGAGCGTCGCCTCGACAGCGTCGAGGTCGTCGAAGCGCTGCACCCGCTCGCTGCGCTGCTTCAGCTCGCCCGGCGTCTGCGCGCCGCGCAGCATCAGCACGGCGAGCAGCGCCAGCTCGTCGGGCGCGAGGTGGAGCGCCTCGTCGAGCAGGTGGCGGTACTTCGCTGCGCGGGAGCCGTGCCCGCTCGTGAGCCGCGTCCAGCCGCGGCGGTACGTGTGCTGGAGCGCATCCCGGATGACCGACTCGTCGTAGTCGACGACCGGGTTGCGGTTCGTCGACTGGTTGCAGGCGAGCCGCAGCGCGTTGAGCGACAGCGGATAGGCGTCCGGCGTCGTGCGCTGCTTCTCGATCAGGCAGCCGAGCACGCGGATCTCGACGGCGTCCGGTTCCATGCGGCGAAAGGCTACGTCACCAGATCACGTCGACGCCGTACTGCGTGAGCACGGCATCCGCGGAGAGGATCGACAGACCCTCGGCCAGCGCCTGTGCGACGAGCAGGCGGTCGAACGGGTCGCGGTGGTGCCACGGCAGCGCGCCGACGGCCTCGGCGTGCAGCGGGGAGATCGGAAGAAGCTCGATTGCGCCGAGCGCTGCGAGCCGGCGCGAGAGGTCGGCGGGCGCTCGCAGTTTCCCCAGGGACCGCTTGATCGCGACCTCCCAGAAGGTGACGGCGCTCACCAAGAGCGTGCCCTTGGGTTCGTCGATCACTGCGCGGGCTGCGGACGACAGTCGCTTGCTGTTGGCGACAAGCCAGAGCGTGGCGTGCGTGTCGAGCAGCGTTCCCGCCCGCTCAGCGGGCACCGAACGCCTCGGCGATGTCGTCGGGCAGCTCGTCGAAGTCGTCGTAGATCTCGATCTCGCCGGCCATGCAGTCGTACAGGGCCTCGCGAGTGCTCAGCTGCCCCACGGGCGTGAGTCTCACCGCGGGCTTGCCGCGGCGGGTCACGACGATCTCCTCGCCGGCGAGCGCGCGCTCGACGAGTTGGGAGAGATGCGTCTTCGCCTCGTGCATTCCGACCTCGGGCATGACGTGCATGCTAGCTCCTATCTAGTCTGGTGTCTAGCTAGAAAGACAGACGTGGCATCGCGCACCTGTCGGCCATCGGCGGCCGGGCGCGATAGCGTTCCGAGCCCGATGGCCCGCCGTTTCGCCCCCCTCCTCGCGTTTCTCGCCGCGCTCGCCGTCGGCGGCTGCGAGTACGGCACGGCTGCTGACCTGAGCGCCGCGCAGGAGAGAGCCCGGGTCGCGTTCATCGAGGCGCATGACGACCTGAGTGACCGAGACCTCGCGCGGCTGTGCCCGGGCCTCTACCCGAGAGACTTCCTCACCGACCACGACGAGTGGCCGGCCGGCGAGCTGAGAGACGGCGAGTCGGACGCGAGATTCACCGCCGAGGATCGCGCCGCGGCCGAGGCCGCCAGCTGCGACGTACGGCCCGACTGATGGGCGAGGACGGCGTCGTCGCCGCAGCGGTGCTGGAGCGCTTCGCCGAGCTGCTCGTCGGCTTCGGCGCGAACGTGCAGCCCGGCCAGCTCGTCGCCGTCAGCTCGGAGATCGGCAAGGAGCCGCTCACGCGAGCGGTCGCGGCGGCCGCCTACCGGCGCGGCGCGACGTACGTCGACGTCGCCTACGCCGACCCCTACGTGCGCCGGTCGCGCATCGAGCACGGCAGCGACGCGGCGCTCGACACCGTCCCCTCGTGGATCGGCGAGCGGATCCTCGCGCTCGGCGACCAGCGCTGCGCACGCGTCGCACTCACGGGCCCGACCGCGCCGCGCCTGCTGGAGGACCTCGACCCGGCCCGCGTCGGTGCTGACAGAGCGCAGACGCTGCGCGAGGCCGGCAAGGTGCTCAACGACCGCACGACGAACTGGACGATCGGCCCCTGCCCGACGGACGGCTGGGCGCGGCAGGTCCACCCCGAGCTGCCGCCGCACGAGGCGCTCGCGAAGCTGTGGGAGCAGATCGTCCACGTCTGCCGGCTCGACGAGCCGGACCCCGTCGCCGCCTGGCGCGACCGCATGGCGACGCTCGGCGGCGTGACGGAGCGCCTTACGGCAGCACGCTTCGACGCGGTCCACTTCGAGGGAAAGGGGACCGACTTGACCGTCGGGCTGCTGCCGAGCTCGCAGTGGCTCAGCGCCTCGTTCGCGACGACGGACGGCATCCCCCACATCCCCAACCTCCCGTCGGAGGAGGTCTTCACGACCCCGGACCCGCGGCGGGTCGACGGCGTCGTGCGCGCGACGAAGCCGCTGACGCTCGCCGGCGCCACGATCGAGGGGCTCACGGTGCGGTTCGAGAACGGTCGCGCCGTCCAGATCGACGCCGACAGGGGGGCCGACGTGCTGCGCTCGATGGCCGCCCACGACGACGGCGCCGCGCGCCTCGGCGAGGTCGCGCTGGTCGACGGCAGCGGCCGCATCGGGCCGCTCGACACCGTCTTCTACGACACGCTGCTCGACGAGAACGCGGCCAGCCACGTCGCGCTCGGCCAGGCCTTCGCGTTCGCCGTCGGCGAGCAGGACGCCGAGCGCATCAACGAGAGCATGGTCCACATCGACTTCATGATCGGCGGCGGCGACGTGGACGTCACCGGCGTCGCTGCCGACGGCGCGCGCACTCCGGTGCTGCGCGGCGGCGTCTGGCAGCTCTGACAGCCTTTCGCCGATGCGACCGTTCGCGGTCGACCTCGTCCTCCTGCGCTCCACCGCGCCTGACCTGCCGCTCGTCGTCGGGCGGATCCTGGCGGCGCGCGTGGTCGAGCGGCACGGTCAGCACGGCGTCATCAACCTCGCCGGCGCCTACCTCACCGCAGAGCTGCCGGACGAGGTGCAAGCCGGCGACCGGCTGCGGCTCGTCGTGCAGCAGACGATGGGGGAGCGGGTCGTTCTGGCGCTCGCGCAGCACGTGCCCGGCCCGGGCCAGGTCCCGCCGGCGCTCGCGGAGCCGCCACCGGCACCGGACGATCGCGTCGTCGCGATCGCGCGCGACGGCGGCGAGGGCGACGAGGGACGGGCGCAGGTCGTGACCGTGCGCTACGAGGGCGCGGCGCTCGGCACGGTCGAGCTGCGCATCGCGCTCGACGATGCGCTCGTGCACGTGCGCGCCGCGCTCGCCGACGGACTGCCGCTCGAGCTCGCCGCGCAGCGCGCCGGTGCGCTGCGCGAGGCGCTCGCGGCCGCCGTGGCGCGGCCCGCCGAGGTCGACGTCGTCAAGCGTCCCGACCCGCTCGACGTCTATGGCTGAGCCGGGTGGGCGGGATCCCATCCGGCCGTCCCTGCCGGCAGACGTCCCGGCGCCGTTGCGCCCCGCGGTCGCGGCGGCGCTGGCGTGGCTGGAGCAGTTGGAGCGCGAGGCGGCAAGCGCCGTCAGGCCACCTCGCTGAACAGCAGCGCGTCGGCGTCGAGCTGCTCGCGCAGCTGCTTCTTGAGTTGGCCGTGGATCTGGCAGACACGGCTCTCGGACACGCCGAGGATGTCGCCGATCTCGCGCAGCGTGAGGTTCTTGACGTACAGCAGGACGGCCACCTGGCGCTCGCGCGCTGGCAGCTTCTCGAAGGCCGCGCGGAAGCGCAGCTTCGCCTGATCGCGCGCGGTGTGGTGCTCGGGGTCGGCGAAGCGGTCCTCGCTGACGAGCGTGTCGATCCGCTCGATCGCGGTCTCGTCGTCGCTCAGCACGAGCGTGTTGAGGGAGGTCACGTCGGAGGCGAGGATCTCGTCCTCGCGCTTGCGCAGCTCCTCCGGCGTGGTGCCGATCGCGTGCGCGAGCTCCTTGCGCGTGGGGCGGCGGCCGTGGACGCCGACGAACTGCTCGCGCGCCTGGTTGATGTCGCGCTCCCAGCGACGCAGCGAGCGCGGTGCCCAGTCCTGGCGGCGCAGCTCGTCGAGCACGGCGCCGTGGATGCGCGTCCACGAGAACTGCTCGAGCGTCGCGCCCTTCTCCGGGTCGTATCGCTCGATCGACTGGATCAGCGCCTCGAGGCCGCACGAGATGAAGTCCTCGACCTCGCAGCGCGCCGGGATCTCGCGCACCTTCTTGTAGACGATGTACTTGACCATCGGCGCGAACGTCAGGACGAGCCGGTCACGGACGCGGCGATCGCCCGAGTCGCGGTACTGCTGCCACAGCGTCAGCGCATCCTCGGCCGAGATCCGGCCCCCCGTGCGCTTGATGTCCAGCTGCATGCTCTCTGCCTTCCCTAGGTGGTCCCCTGGAATGGGTGCTTCTGGTGGGTGCGCGGCAGGTATCGGCGGCGGCCGAACGGCCCTGGATCGCCGCTATGGGGTAACGAACCCAGGACATACGTCCAGAAAAGGCGCCTAGACGACATAACGCCGCGTGGGCTCGATATCCCTTAGAGCCATTGGCGTTCCAAGTGCCGGTCTGTGGAAAAGCGGGGGCCTGCAGGGAGAAAGCCCCAGGGTTGCGGGGCGTCGGCATGCACGTTCGCTCAGGACCGGCGGGGCGCGGCCGATCACCCCGGATGTCCGCTCCCCGCTGGAGGTACTCCTTCCCATGGCGCTCCGCCTCACCGGCTCACCCACGACCGTCTCGCCCGCGACCCCGGTCGATCCCTCCGCGCAGGCCGCGGCCTGCCTCGACCGGCACGACCTCGACGGCTACGCGGCGCTGTTCGCCGATGTCGCCGGAATCGAGGACGTCCACGCGCGCTACCTCGCGCGCACGAGACTGGTCGAGGCCGCGCTGCGCGCCGGTCAGGCGGCCGATCGCGCTCGCGTCCCGGCGATCTACCTGGCCGCCGCGAGAGCGACGATCGCGCTGTTGGAGGAGGAGCCGCGCGAGCCGCTGCTGCTCAACTACGCGGGCGTCCTGCTGTACGAGCTGTGGAGCCTCGACGCGGCCGCCGCGCTGTTCGCCGCCGCGCGCCGGCTCGACCCTGAGCTGGCAAACGTCGAGCGCAACCTGGACGAGGTCTCGCGCCGCCGCAAGACGGGCGGCGCCCCGGCCTTCCCGCGCGCGACCCAGGTCGCGCTGAGCGAGCTGGCGAAGCGCGGCCGCCGCGCGGCCGACCGCGCGCAGCCGGCCGAGGGCCTGCGCCTCAGCCTCTGCATGATCGTCAAGGACGAGGAGGAGATGCTGCCGCGCTGCCTCGCCGCCGCAGCGCCCGCCGTCGACGAGATCGTGATCGTCGACACCGGCTCGACCGACCGCACGATCGAGATCGCCCGCGAGCTCGGCGCGACCGTGATCGAGCGCGAGTGGACCGGCTCCTTCTCCGACGCGCGCAACGTCTCGTTCGACGCCGCCACCGGCGACTGGCTGATGTTCCTCGACGCCGACGAGGTGCTGGTGGAGGAGGACGTCGAGCGGCTGCGCGCGCTGCGCGGGCAGACCTGGCGCGAGGCCTTCTACCTGACCGAGATCAGCTACACGGGCGAGCTCGGCGACGGGACCGCCGCCACGCACACGGCGCTGCGCGTGTTCCGCGCACGCCCCGAGTACCGCTTCAGCGGCACGCTGCACGAGCAGATCGCCGAGACGCTGCCGCTGCACGTGCCGGAGCGGATCCGCGCGACCGACATCCGCATCGAGCACTTCGGCTACCTCGGCGCCGTGCGCGACGCGAAGGAGAAGTCGCGCCGCAACATCGAGCTGCTGCTCAAGCAGCGCGACGAAGGCGCCGCTGCTACGCCGTTCCTGCACTTCAACCTCGGCTCTGAGTACAGCGCCGTCGGCGATGCGCAGGCCGCGCTCGCGGAGTTCGAGCGCGCGTGGGAGCTGATCGAGCACGACCCCGAGAGACGCACCTGGGGCTTCATGCCGGCGCTCGCCGCGCGGCTCGTGCGCGCGCTGCGCATCTGCGGCCGCCATGAGGAGTGCGTCGCCCGCGCCGACGCCGCGCTCGCCCGCTACCCCGGCTTCACCGACCTCGTGTTCGAGCAGGCCTCCGCGGCGCTCGCGCTCGGCGACGCCGAGACGGCGCTGCGCCTCTACGAGCGCTGCCTCGAGATGGGCGACGCGCCGAGCCGCTACACGGCGACCGTCGGCATGGGCACGTTCCTGCCGACGATCGCGATCGCGGAGATCCGTCACGCGCGCGGAGAGACCGGCGAGGCGGTTGCGCTGCTCGACGCCTGCCTCGGCGAGCACCCCGGCTTCTTCGGCCTCGTGCTGCCGTTCGCGGCGGCGCTGCTGGCCGACGGCGTCGCGCCGGAGGGTGTCGTCGCGCGCGTTGAGGCGCAGGTCGCGCAGCTGACGCCGACCGTCCGCTTCATGCTTGGCACCGCGCTCTACGAGGCGGGCGAGACGGAGGCAGCCGAGGCGCAGTACCGGCTGCTGCTGGAGGCGCAGCCGGCGAGCGGCGCTGCGCGCGTCGCGCTGGCGGAGTCGCTGCTGTCACAGTCGCGCTACGACGAGGCGGCGCAGGAGGCGCGCGCGCTGGCCGACGACGACCCGCACGCGCCGGCCGCTCGCCGCGGCGAGCTGTTCGCGCTGCTCGTGGCCGGAGAGGCCGTCGCCGACGCGCGCGCGGTGCTCGCCCGTGCCGCCGAGACCGGCATGGCGAGCGGCGAGCTTGCGCTGTTCGCGGCTTGGTGCGATCTCGTGGAGGAGACGGAGGTCTCGCCCTCCGGCGACCGCGAGCGGCCGCAGTCGGAGGTTTCGCCCTCCGGCGACCGCGAGCGGCCGCAGTCGGAGGTTTCGCCCTCCGGCGACCGCGAGCGGCCGCCTTCGGGCGACGTCACTCTTCCGCTCGACGCCGTCCCGCCGCTCGCGACCGTCCTGGAGGCGCTGCTGCGCGTCCAGGAGGTCGACGCCTTCGCCACCCTCGTCGAGCTGCTCGACCGCTGCCCGGTCGACGCCCGCGAGCGCCGCGAGCTGCTGGCGCGGATGTACCTGCGGCGCGGCTTCGTCGCCTCCGCCGCGGAGGAGTGGCTGGGCGTCTGCCAGGCGGACCCGCGCGACGTGCGCGGCCTCGTCGGGCTGGCGCAGGTCGCGGCGGCGCAGGGGATGACCGACGACGCGATCGAGTTCGCGCGCGAGGCCCGCGCGCTCGAGCCGGGGGACGCACGTGCGAGACGACTGCTCGCGCGGCTCGAGCCGCTGGCGGCGTAAGCCCGCCGGCCGGCATCGCCGCCCAACGCTCAAGTTCCGTCGCCGTCGGCCGATGTTGCCGGGTGAACCCATCGATCGCGGTACGCGGGACGATCCCGCGGGCCGCCATCACGAGGAGCTCGACATGAGCCTCGACATCGCTTCGATCGGATCCCCCAGCTTCAGCGCGACGCCCGACCGCGGGCCGCGCGCGTCCCGCAGTGCCGGAGCCGCCGGCGGCTCGGATGCCGCTGCGCTGTCGTCTGGCGAGATCCCCGCGAGCCCGCCGGCCGAGGTGCTGGAGGCGATGGACGCGGCCGCGCGCGTCGCGCGCGAGCTGCACGAGCAGGGCCGCGAGCTGCGCTTCACCACCGGCGAGGACGGGCTGCGAATCGAGCTGCGCGACCTCGACGGCAACGTGCTGCGCACGATCCCTCCGAGCGAGCTGCTCGACCTGGCGACCGGCTCGAAGCTGGACTGATGGCCACGCCGCTGCTCAACATCGGCGGCCTCGCGTCCGGCCTCGACACGAACGCGATCGTCGAGCAGCTGATGTCGATCGAGCGCGCGCCGCGCGCGAAGCTCGACGTGAAGGCGTCGCTCGTGACCGCGCGCCAGAACCTGCTGCAGGACTTCCAGTCGCGCTTGAGAGCGGTCGAGACGGCCGCGCGCGACCTGCGCCCCGCGACGCTGTGGACGCAGTCGCAGTCGGTCGTCTCCGGTGACCCGGCGCGCGTCGGCGCGGTCATCGGGACCGGCGCCGGCGTCGGTGGCTATCAGGTCGAGGTCTCGCAGCTCGCGAACGCGGCGCAGCGCACCTACTCCTTCGCCTCGCCCGCGAGCGCGGGCACAATCACGATCGACGGCCACGACACGGCCGTCGAGGCCGGGGCGACGATCGACGACGTCGTGAGCGCGATCAACTCCGACGCCGACGCGACCGTCTACGCGGCCGCGACCGACGGTGGCACGATCGTGCTGTCGGCGCGCAGAACGGGTGACACCGGCACCGGGTTCATCGCCGTCACCGACGGCACGGGCGCGCTGACCGAGCAGGCCGCGAGAGCGAAGCAGGGCCGCGACGCGCTCTTCACGGTCGACGGCGTCGCCGGCTCCTCGTCCACGAACACCGTGACGAACGCGATCGCCGGCGTGAGACTGACGCTCAGCGGCGTCACGACCGTGAGCGGCCCCGTGACGGTGACCGTGGGCGCGCCCGGCGCCGATCAGGCGACGATCGAGGGCAAGCTGAGAGCGTTCGTCGAGGTCTACAACTCGACCGTCGACGCGATCCGCGCCAAGCTGACCGAGAAGACGGTCCCGAACCCGGCCAACGCGGTCGAGCGCCAGAAGGGCCTGCTGCACGGCGACACGATGCTGAGCGGCCTGCTCTCGGGACTGCGCCAGGCGGTCTACGAGCCGCTCAGAGGCCTGCCGGCCGGGATGGACTCGCTGGCGGACCTCGGCATCTCGACCGGCTCCGCCTCCGCGACCGTCTCGCAGGACGCGCTCGCCGGCAGGCTGTCGCTCGACACCGCGAAGCTCGCAAGAGCGCTCGCGTCGGATCCAGACGGCGTCGAGACGCTGCTCGCCGGCACCGACGGCGTCGGTGGCTGGGCGCGCGCGTTCGAGGACCTCGTCCACGACGTCAGCACGACCGGCGGCACGCTCTCGAATCGGATCGACGGCGCCGGCTCCGAGCTGAAGCGCCTGCAGACCTCGATGGCCTCGATGGACCAGCGGCTCGAGATCCGCGAGCAGACGCTGCGCGC
>Ga0193706_1001165_pt1 | contig 12181 bp, 15 predicted proteins | sample U3c1metaG_FD_160130 | JGI IMG/M metagenome (GOLD analysis project Ga0193706, IMG submission 160130) | Soil microbial communities from a riparian zone of the East river system, Colorado, United States - U3c1 | ecosystem: Environmental > Terrestrial > Soil > Riparian zone | place: USA: East River... | reverse complement strand
CCCGAGCGTCAAAAAAATCTGTGACAAGTGCAAGATCGTGCGCCGCAAGGGTGTCGTCCGCGTGATCTGCGAGAACCCCCGCCACAAGCAGCGGCAAGGCTAGGAGCACGAGATGGCCCGCATCGCAGGAGTCGACCTCCCCCGCCGAAAGCACGTCGCTTTCGCACTTCCGTACATCTACGGAATCGGCAAATCCAACGCCAAAGTCATCTGCAAGAAGGCCGGCGTCGATCCTTCCAAGAAGGTCGAGGAGCTGACCGACTCCGAGGTGAAGTCCATCCGCGAGGCGATCGAAGCCGAGTTCAAGGTGGAAGGCGACCTCCGGCGCGAAGTGCAGATGAACATCAAGCGGCTCATGGACCTCGGGTGCTACCGGGGCCTCCGGCACCGCAAGGGGCTCCCCGTGCACGGCCAGCGCACCCACACCAACGCGCGTACGCGCAAAGGTCCCCGTAAGGGCATGCTCCAACGCCGCCCCGCCGCCAGCGCGCCCAAGCCCTAACCGCCGAGCCGGAACGCACCGAGAAAACACACCATGGCCAATACGACGAGCAACGCACCCAGTCAGGCGCCGGCAGCGGGCAAGGGCCCCAAGCAAAAAAAGAAAGTTCGCAAGAACGTTTCTACCGGCATCGCCCATATCCAATCGACCTTCAACAACACCATCGTCACCATCACCGACATCAACGGTGCGACGGTGGCTTGGTCGTCGGCCGGTTCGCGCGGGTTCAAGGGCTCGCGCAAGAGCACGCCTTTCGCCGCCCAGCTCGCCGCCGAAGAAGCCGCGCGCCGCGCGATGGAGCACGGGATGCGCTCGGTCGCCGTGTTCGTCAAAGGTCCCGGCGCGGGACGCGAGAGCGCTCTTCGCGCTCTGCAGGCTACCGGCTTCAAGGTGACGCTCATTCGCGATGTCACCCCGATTCCCCACAATGGTTGCCGCCCCCCCAAGCGGCGCCGCGTCTAAGGATCCAAAGGAACCACCATGGCCCGCTACATTGGCCCCGTTTGCAGACTCTGCCGCCGCGAAGGGATGAAGCTCTATCTCAAGGGCGACCGTTGCTACACGGAGAAGTGCTCTTTCACCCGCCGCCCCTACCCGCCCGGCCAGCACGGCCAGGGCCGCATCAAGATGAGTGAGTACGGGCTCCGCTTGCGCGAAAAGCAGAAGGTGCGCCGCATCTACGGCGTGCTCGAGCGTCAGTTCCGCCGTTATTTCGGTGAGGCCAATCGCAAGAAGGGGCGCACCGGCGAGGAGATGATCGGCCTGCTCGAGCGTCGTCTCGACAGCATCGTCCACCGCATGGGATTCGGCGCCACGCGCGCGGCCGCCCGGCAAGTGATCAAGCACAACCACGTGCTCGTGAACGGCAAACGACTCAACATCCCGAGCTACATCGTCGAGACCGGCGACAAAATCGAGATCCGAGAGCCGAGCCGCAAGATCCCCGACCTCATCGCGTCGATGGCCAGCGCCGATAAGCGCCCGGTCGTCAGCTGGATCGAAGCCGATCGCGCGAACTTCGCGGGCACTGTCAAAGGCGCCCCGGTACGCGAAGAGCTGAACGAGCCGGCCATCCGCGAGCAGTACGTCGTCGAGTATTACTCGAGGTAAATCGTCACCCAGTTTGAATCACGTCAATTGATAAAGAGCGCGGGCAGGCCGCGGATCGCTTGGGCGGAGTGGGTTCCCCCGGAGATCGAGACGGCCGCGCGAATCCCAGCCAAGAAAGAGAACAGCCATGTCGTTAGCCATGACCAGCCGTAACTGGCGCGATCTCATCCGCCCCAAGGGCATCACCCTCGAGACGGAGAGCGCCACCGACTTCTACGGTAAGTTCACCTGCGAGCCGCTCGAGCGCGGCTTTGGTATCACCGTCGGCAACTCGCTGCGACGCGTGCTGCTCTCGTCTTTGCAGGGGGCGGCCATCACCGCCATCCGCGTCGACGGCGCGCTCCACGAGTTCACCACCATCCCTGACGTCGTCGAAGACGTGACCGACATCATCATGAACCTCAAAGAGGTCGTGCTGAAGGCGGCTACCCCGAAGACGTACACGATCCGCATCGACAAAGAGGGCCCCGGCCCCGTCTATGCCAAGGACATCACCCTGAGCGACGGTCTCTCGGTGTTGAACCCCGACCACCTCATCGCGACGCTCGACAAGAAGGGCCCGCTTTCGATGGAGTTCACCGTCAACGTCGGGCGCGGCTACGTGCCCGCCGAGCGCAACAAGACGGCGACGATGCCCATCGGCACCATCCCCATCGACGGCCTTTTCAGCCCGATCCGCAAGGTCAACTACATCGTGCAGAACGCCCGCGTCGGTCAGGTGACCGACTACGACAAGCTGACGCTCGAGGTGTGGACCAACGGCTCGGTGAAGCCGGCCGATGCGCTCGCCTTCGCCGCCAAGATTCTGAAAGAGCAGCTTTCGATCTGGATCAACTTCGAAGAGACCGAAGACACGTCGTACTCTGCGCCGGGCGGCGAGGACGAGCCGCTCAACGACAATCTCTTCCGCTCCGTCGACGAGCTCGAGCTCTCGGTCCGCTCCGCCAATTGCCTGCAGAACGCCAACATCACCTTGATCGGCGAGCTGGTGCAGCGCACCGAGCAGGACATGCTGAAGACGAAGAACTTCGGTCGCAAGTCGCTCAAGGAGATCAAGGAAATCCTCGGCAGCATGGGGCTGTCTTTGGGCATGAAGATCGACAGCTGGCCCCAGATGCTCGAGCGCTGGAAGGCGCAGCAGAACGCCAACTAGCACTCTGGAGCTCCCATGCGACACTTGAACGCCGGCCGCAAATTCGGCCGCAACAGCAGTCACCGGCGGGCGATGTTTCGCAACCTCGCCGCCAACCTCGTGCTCCACGAGCGCATCGAGACCACCGACGAAAAAGCGAAGGAGCTCCGGCGCGTGGCGGAACGGCTCATCACCAAGGCCGTTCGGCTCGGTGAAGGCGCCTATACGCCCCACGCCGATCTGCAACCCGCCGCGCGCGCCAAGCGTCTGCACGCACAGCGCCTGGTGGGTGCGTTCCTCCCTCGCTTCGGCACGCGAACCGTCGACGGCGCGTTGAAGAAGGTCGACCTGGTCGAGAAGATTTTCCTCGATCTCGCCAAGCGTTTCCAAGGGCGCCCCGGTGGCTACACCCGCATCGTCAAACTCGGGCTCCGTCGTGGCGACGGCGCGTCCATGTCGATCATCGAGTTCGTCGGTCAGACCAAGGCGTCGGGCGACGAGCCGGTGGCCAAGGAAGAGAAGAAGATCAAAAAGAAGGCCGCCGGCAAGAAGGCGACTGTCGCGGCCCCCGCCAGCGGCGGCGCCAAAGTCGGTTAGTCGCAGCCGGCCAACTCCCCTCAATCGGTAGAATCCGCCGACCTCCCCCACGGGACCGTCGGCGGATTCGTTTGGGGGCCGACGATCACGCTTTTTGGGGACGGGCGACGTTCCGGGCTATCTCTTCCGCGGGGATCGTTCATGCAGTTCGACGGGCAAACCAGTCGAAGGCGCAAGCCGCGTGGTTATCTCGGCAAGGGACACGAGACCATCGGGTCCGACATCCTTGCCGTCCTGCAGATCCTGAAGATGCCGGACCAGGTGCTGGGCGCCGACGAGGTTCGCCATCTGTCACAGGTCCAGATGGATGGCTGGTACCCCATCGAGTGGCTCCTGCAGCTCATGGACAAGGTCGACAAAGAGCTCGGACACTACGGCCTCTTGCAGATGGGGCGCAGGCTCTTTGCGCTGTCGCACGAAGAGCGCCTCGTCCAAGTCGCGCGATCGGCAGCCGATGTCGTTTACGGCATCGACGGGATGTACCACCACGCCAACCGCGGCACCGCGATCGGCGGGTGGAAGGTGATCTGCTTTCACCCGGTCATGCCGAGCTCGAAAAGACGACGCCGCACCACTGCGTGAAGATGGAGAGCGCGCCGCGCGCTCCCTCGGGAGCGCCCAAGACCGCCGAGCCCACCAAAGACGGCCCGAGCACCGCCGATTTCGTCAATCGCCTGCGCAGCCCGAGCAAGCGTCCGTCTCGAGATCCCAAGCGCTAGTGAAGCGCGCCCTCGCGCTCGTGTGCGAAAAGCCAATCGAGCGCTTCGCTCATCGTCTTTTCGGGTGTCGGCCCCATCGCCCCGTGCGTGGCCTCGGGAATGACCATGAAGATCGAAGGAATGCCGGCCTTGGCGAGCACACGCGCGCTTTGCTTCATGAGGTCTTGCCGGTCCCGTTCTCCGGCCATCATCACGGTGGAGCGCACCCGATCAAAACCGCGAGGGGACGCGACGCGCGGCGAGGCCATGAGCACGACGCGCGTGTACCGCTCCGGCCAGCGACGCACGAGCTCTTCGGCCCTCATCGCGCCCTGGGAGTAGCCGAGAACCACGATGTCATCGATGGGATCGGCCTGCCCCATGCGACGAAACGTGCCCGTGATGCGAGCGTCGAGCGCGTCGAGATCATTCGACCAAGATGCCCAGGGACCTGGTTGGCAAGGCTTGTCGCCCTGCGGCGCAATGAGCTTTCCCCTGCGCGCGGCAGTGAACTGGAAGGCTTGCGCGTATCCGAGCGCATGTCCGCACATGCCGTGAAGAAACACCAATCGGGCGGGTCCCGTCGGCCCGCCGCGCAAGACGAAAGTGGGAGGATTCTCTTCGGGTGACAGGGGCTCCATATGCACCGGGCCGTCCCGCGCGCCGTCGTTCGATGTACCGGCCGAAGCCGCCGCCGGACCGGGTGAAAGGCCGTCGCCACGCGCCGTGGAGAACGGCAGCGTCACCCACATCATGCGCGCGAGAAGATGCGCTCCCTTCCGGTTCGGCCCCACGGGTTCGTCCGATCTCGAGTTTGACGCTCCTCGATCGGGGCGCCAAGGGCCCTTGGGACGAGCGGCGCGGCGCCGATCGGCGTCCGTTGTCGCGATCTAGGCTGCGCGCCAGCGCGTGCGAGCGTCGATCGGTGCCGCTGCTGCAAACGATCACTACCTAAGCTAACGTCAGCTTCGCCGACGCATGAGCGCACTCCTCATCGTCATCTTCGTTGCCACGGGAGAAGCGAATCATGCGGCGACCCTCGGCGCCGCCGGTGCAACGCGCGAGGCGCTCGGGCCCGATCTCGCGGTCGAGATACGTGAGATGGAAGTCGTGCCGAACGATGAGCGGGCGCTGTCGCTAGGCAAATCGCTGCACGCGGCGGCAGTCGTGGAGCTCGCGTGGGATTTCCCCCATCACCGGCGCGTACAGATTCACTTTCATCTCGATCGACGTCCGGGCGTGAGCGACCGTGTCATCCTGTTCGAAGAGGGCGACGATGTCGCCGAACGAGGGCGGACGGTTGGCTATGCCATCGCGTCGATGATGACGGCGCCCGCCGCCGAACCGAACAGGCCCCCGCCCCCCTCCCCGCCCCCGCCCGAGTCCAATCCTTCCCCCTTTCGCCTCCCAGCTCGTGCGGAACCCGCCGCAAAAACGCGGGCCCACGGAGCCGTCGACGTGGTGGCCGCCGGCGCCTTGGGAATCGATGGTCACGCCGGGGGATGGGGAGGATCGCTGAGTGGACGGTGGTACTTCGTCGCTCCGCTGGCGGCTCGATTGGGCGCCTCCGCGCGTGGGGGGCAAGTGACGCCCGCGCAATCCACCTCGCTCCTGATTCACGCAGCGGCGGGGCTCGCCTGGGTGCCGTGGGTTGCGACCCGCACGACGCCTCTCGAGCTCGGTTTCCGGCTCGATGCCCTACTGATGCGCGAGCAATTGACCCATTTTGATTCGGACGACGTCGAAGCGGTAACCGCCATGCGCTGGCTTCCAGGAGCCGACGCGGCCCTCGAGGCGATCTGGCTTTTTAGTCCAAGCGCCGGTTTCCTTGGGTCTTTTGGGGCCGAGGTCGCGTTTGGCCGAACGGATGTCACCCTCCATCAAGAGAGGGTAACTTCTATCCCTCCCGTTCGACTCATCCTGCAGGCAGGCGTAAGAGCAACGTTTTGAATTGAAGCTGCCTGCTCACGCGCCCCTCGGGGTACTGCTTCTTGGGTTAGAGCAATGAGCCCAGTCCGAAAAAACGAACCTCCCCGACTGCGGCTCGTTTCCACTACCGCGTCGGATCATGGCGAACCTGCGGCACTCGCGCCGTCGGTCGACGACAGCCAACTCTTGGCCGCCATGCGATCGGGAGACAAGAGCGTAGCTTCGGCTTTCCACGATCGGGTGAGGCCACAGGTCGACCGCACGCTGCTTCGGCTCTTTCGACGCTACGACGTCGACCACGAAGACTTGCGGCAGCTGGCGCTCATCGAGCTCGTCATGACGATCGCCCGGTTTCGCGGTGAATGTTCGCTCGATTCGTGGGTGGGTGCGCTGACGACACGCATTGTCTTCAAGCATCTGCGCCGGCGGCAGGCCGAGCGCCGGCTGTTCGGCGTTCTCGAGCGGGAGGACGCTGCACCGCAGTCTGGCGTGGGGTCCGATCCCTTGGTGCGAAACTTGATGCAGCATGCGTCGCAGCATCTGCATTCGATGGATCCCAATCGCGCTTGGGCATTCTTCCTCCACGACGTGCTCGGGTACGAGCTGCGCGAGCTCGCGCAGATCATGGGCATCAGCGTATCCGCGGCGCAGAGCCGTCTCGTGCGCGGCCGTCGCGAGCTGCACGGGCGCTTCGCGAGCGACCCGGAGCTGGCCGATCTTTTGGAGAACTTGGGGCGATGAACTCACCTCGGTACGCTCGACTGATCGCGGAAGTCTTCAAGCGCGCCGAACCGCGCGCGAGTGATGTTTCACCTCGCTCCAATCGTGACGAGGAAATCGCGCTCATCGAGCGGGCCATGGACAACGTGCGACGACGCGGTCGTCGCTCGCGCGTGGCGGCGGCGTGGTCGGTTGCAGCCGCGCTCATCCTCGCCGGCCTCGGCGTAGGCCGCGCCATTCGCGAAAACCGATCGCCGGCCAAGGTCGCAACCGCATCCGGCGAATCGAACGAAGTCCCGGCCGTCGCTTCCCCCGTCGCCATCGCCATCGCCAGCGGCGGCGGCGCGATTGTCGCGGCACCCGGATCCTCGGCGCCCGCCGTGGCAGGGCGCGCCCTCCAAGCCGGCAGTCGTCTGCTCGTCGACCCCAACGCAGGTGCAACGCTTTCTTTGTCGACCGGAACGCATCTCGAGGTGGGGCCGGGCAGTCAGCTCTCGGTCGTCGAGGACAGCCGTGCGCAGATCTTCGCGCTGAATGCCGGCTCGTTGCGCGCCGATGTCGCCAAGCTCGCCAAAGACGCGCGCTTCATCGTTCGCACGCCGGACGCCGAGGTCGAGGTGCGAGGAACGTCTTTCCTCGTCGACGTCGTGGCGCCCGATGCAACCTGCGGCGCCGGTACGACCACGCGGGTGGCCGTCTACGAAGGCGTGGTTACGGTGCGCGCGGGCGGCCAAGAGGATTTCATCGCCCGCGGCGAGCAGTGGCCGCGCGGTTGTCGCCCCGTGCCGGCGCTCCCCGCTTCGGCACACGTCGCTATCAAGCGCGCCGCCAAAATCGATGCCCCGCCCGCGGGCACCCCTGTCGCGACGACTACGATGGCCGGCAATTCCGCTGCCGATTCCCAGGCTGTCGGTGCGCTGCCTGCCCCTCGCTTGCCGATGCAGCGAGTCCCGCCGTCCAGTCTCGCGGAAGAGAACAATCTGTTCGCGGAAGGAATGCTCGCTCGGCGCACCGGCAACGTGCCGCTCGCCGTCGACAAGATGGATCGCTTTCTCGAACGGTACCCCTCGAGTCATCTCGCGGAGAACGCAGCCGCTGAGCGCATGCGGCTTCTGCGTGCGCTCGATGCGACGAGGGCGACCTCGGCCGCACGGCAGTACCTACAACGGTATCCCAGCGGATTCGCGCGCGGTGAAGCCGAAGCGATCGTCGCCGGAATGCGGTGATGATCGCCGGCGGCGCCAGCACGCGCGCGGCGTTGTTGCTCGTGGTCGCTGGCCCCGCGTGCAATGGGCAATTCGATTTCGACACGGCGCCGATTGACTCGGGAGTGCCGCCCATCATCGTCATCGAAGGCGGGCCCGACGACGCTTCGTTGACGAGCGACACGCCGATCGACGCACCACGCACCGGTGTTCACATCTCCTGCGGCGCGTCCGATTGTCTAACGTCGGGATGCTGCAGCACGAGCTCCGGTGTCAGCTGCGTCGACATCGGCGACGCTGAAACGTGCGGGGGCCTCTTGATTCAATGCGACGACAGCGACGATTGCCCGGCAGGGCTCGTGTGCTGCGCGGAGGGCGACGACCTCAATCATCCTCCCTGCACCAGCGACGTATGCGACGGCGATCAGCGCCTCCTGCGCGTGCACTGCGAGCCCGAGGCGCGCTGCCGAGGAGAGTTCGTCATGCTGTGCAATCCCGATCGCCCGGGTCCTTGCACGCAATGCATCGCCTCTTCGCTCGTCGGGCTCCCGCCCGGCTATCATCAATGCGCGACAACACCGTAATTATCTGTTCGTGCTTGTTTGGTGAATGTTCGAGCGCACGACACGATGACGCTCTTTCGAAATGTGGCTCACCCACGACGACCACGGCGAGAAGGTTTGTGGGTTGCACTCCATGGGGAAGCGGCGCACAACAACCGAGCCGGTCAGGAAGTCCTCGCGCGTGTCGGTTCATCAGTTTCGCGCGGTCTGATTTGAATAATCCGTCGACAGCGTTTCATGTCGACTCTTTTTATGGCGTCTGCCTGATCTGGCTCCGCTGACGGTACTTCAACGATATGAGCCGCGTTCTTGACATTCGGTTGCCATCGAAAAAGGACAGCATGAGTGATTGTCAACGGGCAACGACGGGGCGCGACAAGCGCACAATCTCGTCGAGGATCGCCACGCTGCTGCTTGGGTTGCTCGCATGCAGCTGTTACGGCGTGGTGGGCGACGAAGGTCTTGCGGCCCCGAACGACGATGCGGGAACGCCGACCGGCGGTAGCTCAGGACCGGCCACGGGGGGAAACCCGACGGGGACCGGCGGCGCTTCGACGGGCGCAGGCGGCGCCACGGGAAGCGGCGGCACGGGCACTGGCACCGGCGGCGCGACGGGCACGGGCGGCGCGACCGGAACCGGCGGCGCGACGGGCACGGGCGGCGCGACCGGAACCGGCGGCGCAACGGGCACGGGCGGCGCGACCGGAACCGGCGGCGCAACGGGCACCGGCGGCGCGGCGGGTACCGGCGGCGCGAGCGGCGCCGGCGGAGCAGCAACGGGCGGGGCCGCGGGCACGGCAACTGGCGGCGCCGCAGGAGCAACGGGCGGCACCGGCGGCATCGTCGATGCGGGCACCGGCAAAGGCGGAACGGCGGGAGCTTCGGGCGCGGGCGGCGCCTCGGGAGCGGGCGGAAGCGGTACGATCGACGCGGCCGTACCACCGGTTTGCACGAGCATGACCAACTGGACGGTGGGCAACAACGCCATGATGCGGCCCGGCGACGCTTGCCGCGCATGCCACTCCAACTTCACCATCGCCGGCACGGTCTACCCGACCTTGCATGAGCCGCTCAACTGCAACGGCAAGAACGGCGTAACCGTCGTGATCACGCCGGCGAGCGGCACGGCGCTGATGCTGCCCACCAACACGGCGGGCAACTTCTACTCCACCGCCAAGATCACGATGCCTTACAGCGCCAAGGTCATGGTAGGCACCGCCGAGCGCGCCATGACGGCGAAGCAAACGAGTGGCGATTGCAACTCATGCCATACGCAGAACGGGGCGCAGTCGGCGCCGGGTCGTATCATCGCCCCCTGAAACGGATCTCCGACTCCTCTCCACGTTCCGTCTGCCGATGAAGGTGCGCGATCTACGATGGCGGTACGCCCGCATGGGCGGCCTTGTCCTGGTCGCGCTGCTTTTGTCGGTCACGCTCTGGGAGCGCCCAGCCCAAGCGTACGCGTGGATGATCAAACACGACTACGCGGGCTGCAACCAGTGCCACGCCGATCCATCGGGCGGGAGCGTGCTCACCGAGTACGGCCGCGCGCAGAGCGACTTTTTGCTGCGCATGCGTTACGGCGCCAAAGACTCGTGGGAGGCTCCGCCCTCGGCCGGCTTTCTCTTCGGTGCATTCAAGCTGCCGCCCAGCGTGCTGCTCGGCGGTGACGTTCGCTATGCGACGATCACCAAGAGCACCAACGGCAATCCCACGCCCACGCGCGCGTTTTTCATGCAGGCCGATTTCACGGGCCAGATCTCGACCGATCGCTTCCGCGTGGCCGGCAGTATCGGGTACGCAGACGAAGGTGCGTTGCTGGCCAGCCTGACGCACCAACCGGACGGCAACGTGGTGTCGCGCGCTCACTGGGTGGGGCTCGACATCGGTGAAGACAAGAACTGGCTCTTGCGCGCAGGGCGCATGAATCTGCCCTTCGGCATTCGCACGGCCGAGCATACGATGTGGGCGCGTACGGCCACGCGAAGCGACATCAACGTTGGCCAACAGCACGGCGTTGCGCTGGCGTACAACGGCACCACCTGGCGCGGCGAGCTCATGGCCATCGCCGGCAATTTCCAAGTTTCTCCCGCCGAGTACCGCGAGCGTGGCTACAGCGGCATGTTGGAATTCGCGGTGGCGACGAACCTCGGCATGGGCGTGTCGAGCCTCGTCACGGTTGCCGGGCGCAATCTTTACGATCCGCAGGTGCCCTTGACGCGCCATGCGCACGGCGGGTTCATTCGCTACGCGCCGTCCAAACTCTTCGTCCTGATGGCGGAGCTCGACCTTCTCGCGTATGCGCCGAGCGGTTCCGCCCAGGCCGGGGGGACGGTGGGGATGTTCCAAGTCGACTTCGAGCCGACCCAGGGCCTGCATCTCATCGCCACGGGCGAGACGTTCACCGAACCCTTGAGGCCAGGTTCGGCCAGCGATATCTGGGGCTCGGCCGCCTGGTTTCTGGGGCCCCATTTCGACATTCGCGTCGACGCCATACGCCAGAGCTTCCCGAACTTCGCCACCACCACCGTGCTCGCGCAGATTCATGCATTTTTGTAAGAGAGGTACCCCATGAGCCGTTGGTCTGTTTGGCTCCTGTCATCGATGTTCGTATTGCTGTCGACAAGCTCCGCGCACGCAAGCGCCATTTTTCCGCCCACGATCCAGTCGACCCTCGAGCTAGGCTACGCCCTGGACTGCGTCCTGTGTCACGACGACGAGAACGGCGGTAAGACCACCGTCAACCGGCCGGTCGGCAGAACAATGATTAGGTACGGCCTCATGGCGGGCGATACGCAGTCGCTCATCGTCATCCTCGGCAAGATGCGCGACGCGCGTGACGACAGCGACAAGGATGGAATCAGCGACATCGACGAGCTCAAAGCCAAAACCAATCCCAACGTCAACAACGACACCGGTGAGGAGCCCGAGGACTACCCGCCACCGACCTACGGCTGCCAAGCGAGCGGCGCGCCGGGGACGCCGCGTACCGGCGGTTGGGCCGCGATGGCGGCCGCTGGTATGGCGCTTCTCGGGCTGCGCGCACGCACGCCGCAGCGACGCGCGGCCCGCGCGCGTAGAAAAGGACGTGGGACGTGAGGCAACGCTTCTTTCGATTCGCAGCGTGGTTCGCCGGCGAGCTCGCCCGACGCGGGCGGTCGTGCTCCCAGCATGTGGCCATCGTGCTGTGGGCCGCGGCGATGACGGCTTGCCAGAACGCGCCGCTCGACGTGGTAGAAGGCGTCGACCTCGGTCGCTTTCAAGGACGTTGGTACGAGATCGCACGCCTCCCGCGCGCAACGCAGATCGATTGCGCGGGCACGACGGCGTTTTACAGGCTCAAATCCGAGCGTGAGCTCGTCGTCAGCAACGAGTGCAACGTCGGCGGTCTCGGCGGCATGCACCGGCAAGTGAACGCATCGGCCAAGGTCACGAACGGCGCCGTACCGGCGAAACTCTCCGTCGATTTCGGCGGCTTTTATGGCGATTATTGGATCATCGATCTCGACCGCGACACCTACCAATACGCCGTCGTGGGGCATCCGACGCGCCAGTACTTGTGGATCTTGAGCCGCGAGCGGACGCTGGACGCCGCGACGCTCGCACCCATTCTCGAGCGCGCCTCGCAAAAAGGCTTCGACACGTCGCGTCTCGAGTACACGAAGCAGTTGCCCTGAGGTAGCGGCTAGGCCGCGCCGATCACTTGACGACGGCGCTCTCGAGCT
>Ga0193706_1001164_pt1 | contig 12192 bp, 12 predicted proteins | sample U3c1metaG_FD_160130 | JGI IMG/M metagenome (GOLD analysis project Ga0193706, IMG submission 160130) | Soil microbial communities from a riparian zone of the East river system, Colorado, United States - U3c1 | ecosystem: Environmental > Terrestrial > Soil > Riparian zone | place: USA: East River... | reverse complement strand
ATCCCCGCCCAGGCAGAGATCTCCCAGCAGGGCAATCTGATCACCTCCTTCGAAAGCGACCTGGCACCGAAGAAGCTGCCGCGCAGGACGCCGGTGCCGGTCGCGGTGCGCGTGGCCGGAGATTTCAAAACCACCAAAGGCGCCCAGCTTCCGCAGCTGCGCACGATCTCGGTGGCGATCAACAGGGCCGGCCTCCTCTATGACAAGGGCCTGCCGACCTGCCGCCTGGCGACGATCGAACCGGCCACCGAAGAAGCGGCCCAGAGGCTCTGCCACCAGGCGATCGTCGGCAGTGGTCACGTCACCGTCGGCGTCCATATCGAAAACCAGGCCGCCTTCGAGGTCAAGGCCAACCTCTTGGCCTTCAACGGCCCCAGAGAGCACGGCCACAAGTTGATCTTGGCCCAGGTCTATGCCAAAGACCCGCCGGGCGCCTTCGTCCTCACCTTCAAGCTGAAGAGAGGCCCCGGTCTCTTCGGCACCGTGATGAGCACCACGTTGCCAGCCTCGGCCCAGGGCTGGGCCTACCTGAGCCATTTCGACATGACCCTGGACCGCAAATACCGCTACCGCGGCAAGACCCACTCCTACGTTTCCGCCGCCTGCAGCGCCCCGGCGGGCTTCCCCGGCGCTGTCTTCCCGCTGGCCAAGGCCAGCTATGGGTTCGCCAACGGGCAGACGCTGAAGACGACGGTGGTGCGGAGCTGTCGGGTCAGCGGGGGGTGAGGGCGATGGCGGGGCGCTAAGGTCAGTGCCGGTGCGATCGCGCTTGGGAACGCTGGCCGTCCTGGTGGCACTGGCCGCGGTACTGGTGCCTGGCTTCGCCCGCGGCGAACGCAGCCAGAGCGGCAACCTGATCGTTGCTCTGAACGGTGGGGTCGACCCCCTGAAGCTGCCGCGCCAGCACCCGGCGCCGGTGGCCGTCCACCTGGAAGGGAAGATCGGCACCGCCGACCGCTCGCCGCTTCCGCAGGTCAAGCAGGTCAAGATCGAGCTCGCGGGGCCCGGCCTGCTGTTCACCCGTGGGCTTGCCGTCTGTCCGCAGCCGCGGTTGAGCAACGCCAACGACCAGCAGGCGCTGAATCGCTGCGGGCCGGCGCTCGTGGGCCGGGGCTCACTCGGCGCCCAGGTCGTCATTCCCCATCAGGCTCCCTTCGCGATCAGGGCGAACCTGCTGGCCTTCAACGGTCGCACCGCCGCCGGCCGTCCCGCGATCTGGGTTCACGCCTTCTCGTCCGACCCCCCGATCTCGCTGGTCCTGCCCTTCGTAATCCACCCGGGCGGGAAGGCCTTCGGGACGGTTCTGATCGCGACGGTGCCGCGCTCGGTCGGCCCCTTGCCGCGCCTCGCGGTCTTCCGCCTGCGTCTCTTCCGCCGCTTCTCCTACCGTGGTCGACAGCACAGCTACATCAGCGCCACCTGTCCGGTCCCACCCAGTTTCACGGCCGGCTTCCTCTCCTTTGCACGGGCCACCTACAGCTTTGAGGGGGACCGTCAAGTTCAGATCGAGTCCGTGCGCAGTTGCCGGGCGAGCGACTGAAATTTGGAGACATTGACGTACCGCCACGAGCCTGCCGCTGACGTAGACTTCCCCTGCAATGGGAGGGATTTGAGTAGGTGATGTACCGCCGACCCCTCGGGGGTCTTGCCATCGTCCTCTTGTGCTGCGCGGCCCTCGGTGTGCTGGGCCTGAGCGTCGAGGGCAAGCTGGCGCCACTGTCGCTGACGGTGCCCGGAACCGCGGCGGCCGAAGGCGAAGATCTGGCCACCAGCCACTTCGGCAATTCGTCGCCGTTTGCGGTGCTGCTGCAGGGGCCGGCCGGGGCGGTCGACCGGCAGGGAACCGAGCTGGTCGCGGCGCTGCGGCGCGACCCGAGCGCGACGGTGATCTCTCCCTGGGACCGGGGATCGGTGGCGGGGCTGCGACCGGGGCCGCGGCGGACGCTGATCGTCGTCGACTACCACCTGCCGCTGCCGGAGGCGATGCGGGACACGGTCCCGCAGTTGGAACGCACCCTCGAGGCGCGGATCCAGCCCCCGGTCGTGGCGACGCAGTCCGGCTATGCGAGCGTCTCCAGGGCCCTGCAGGAAGAATCGCTGAGCTCGACCGAGCGAGCCGAGCTGCTGGCGGCGCCGCTGCTGATCCTGGTCCTGCTGTTCGTCTTCCGCTCCGTGGTCGCGGCCGCGATCCCACTCCTCTTCGGGGCGCTGACCGTGCTTGCCGGCCGCGGCGTCCTCGCCCTGCTCAGCGGCGTGATGACGATCGACGCGCTGGCGCTGGTCGTCTGCACGATGATGGGGCTGGCCCTGGGGGTCGACTACTCGCTGCTGATCGTCTCCCGCTTCCGCGAGGAGCTGGAGGCCGGGCGAACACCCTGGGAGGCGGCCGCGGTGACCCGGGCCAGCGCCGGCCGTACGACCCTCTTCGCCGGGGCGACGCTGATCGTCGCGGTCCTCGGCTCCGCCTTCCTGCAGCCGGGCTCGCTGCTGCTGTCATTGGCGACGGCGGTGGGAGTCGTGACCGCGATCAGCGTCGTCGTCTCGACCCTGGCGGTGCCGCCGTTGCTGGCGCTGCTCGGCGAGCGGATCAACGCCGGCCGGATCGGCCGCCGGCGCTCCGGCGAGCCGGGTCGCAAATCGCGTGGTTCCTTTCGCACGAGATACGTGCGTAAGGAACCACGACCGGCCTGGACTGTGGCCGGCGCCGCCACGGCGGCGCTCCGCAGCCCGGGCCTCGCCGCCTGCCTGGTGGCGGTGCCACTGATCCTGCTGGCACTGCCGACGCTGGCCTTCACCACCGGTGCCCCCGGCATCGACGAGCTGCCGACCTCGAACCAGGCGCGCCAGAGCGCGGAGACGATCGACGCCAGCGTCGGGCCGGGCTGGGAGGCGCCCTTCGTGTTGGTCGCCGCGACCGAACAGGGCCCGATCACGACCAAAGGCAGACTGGCGCTGCTGGCCCGCTGGCAGCGGCGGATCGCCGCCGAGCCCGGGGTGCGGGCGGTGATCGGCCCGGGCCCGATCACCCACCGCGTGGCGCCGCTGCGCTCGCTGGGGGCGAAGCTCGCCTCCGCGGGTCCGGACGGCGTCGCCCGCCTGGACCAGCTCGGTCCCGGCCTGCGCCGCGCCGCGCGAGCCGTGCAGCGACTGCGCGGCGGCATCGCCGCAGGCGCCGAGGGCAGCGGTCTGCTGGCCGAAGGCTCCGAACGCGCAGCCACCGGCGCCGGGCTGATCGCCAAGGAACTCGGCGGCGCCGCGCTCCGCGGCGAAGAAGCGACCAGCGCCATCGGCCGTCTCGAAGCCGGCAGCAAGCGACTCGCCGACGGTCAGCGCAAAACCTCGGTCGGCAGTCTCACTCTGGCGCTGGGCCTGCGCTCGCTGCTGCCTCGCATCCGCGGCGGCGAGCTGACGCGGGCGCGGAAGCTGGCCACGCAGCTCGAACGCGCCGCCGCCGCCGATCCCTCGCTGCAGCCGGCGGCCGCCCAGGCCCGGATCCTGGCTCGGACGATCGCCTCCAACCGTGACGAAGTACGGCGCTTGCGCGGCGTCGCCCAGGAGGTCAACGGCGGGCTCAACCGTCTCGTCCCCGGCGGCGAGCGGCTCGAAGACGGGGTGGGGGAGCTCGCGGAAGCGGCGGGGGGTCTCAGCGACGGGCTGCAGCGCCTTGGTGGCGGCGCCGAACGGCTGGCGGGCGGGCTGACCGAGCTGCAGGGTGGCGCCGGGGCTCTGCAGAGCGGGCTGGCCGAAGGCTTCCAGCGTTCCTACCCGCTGCAGGCGAACCTCCGCCGGGCCGGCGTCAGGGTCTCGGCGATCGCGGCGCCGCTGGTGATCGGCGCCCGGCGGCTGCATCACGACTCGCCCCACGTCTTCGACTCCGGCTACTTCGTGCTCTCGGCGCTCGACGGGGCGCCGCCGCAGGACCACGCCACGGCCGGCGAGGCGATCAGCGTCGGCACGGGCGGCCAAGCGGCGCGGATGCTGATCGTCTCCACCCACCCGTTCAACACCGAGGGCTCGCGCCAGACCGGCGAGCGCCTGCTGGTGGGCGCCGAGCGGATCGGCCGGGAAGGGGACCTGCGCACCGGCCTGACCGGCGGCGCCGCGACCCTCAACACCTACGGCAAGGCGACCAAGGAACGACTGCCGCTGGTGCTCGGCGCCTTCGTCCTGCTCTCTCTGCTGGCGCTGGTCTTCATCCTCCGGGCGCCGTTGCTGGCGCTGCTGGCGGTCTGCCTGAACCTGGTCTCGGTGGCGGCGGCGATCGGGGTGATGACGCTGGTCTGCCAGATCCCCGAGGGGTATCCGCTCGGCGGCCACCCCTACGTCGACACGGTCGGCGCCGGGGCGATCTTCGGCGTCACCTTCGGGCTCTCGATCGACTACGCGGTCTTCCTGATCGCGCGGATGCGGGAGCGCTACGACGTCGACGGCGACAACCGCGCGGCGATCGCCTACGGGCTGGAGAAGACCGCCGGAGTGATCACCGGCGCCGCCGCGATCATGGCCGCGGTCTTCGTCGCCTTCGCCGCGGCGCCGATCGCAACGGTGAGTCAGATGGGGGTGGGGCTGACGGTGGCGATCCTGCTCGACGCCACCGTGGTGCGGATCGTGCTGCTGCCGGCGCTGATGCTGCTGCTCGGCGATCGGGTCTGGCACGTGCCGCCGGTCCTCGACCGCATCCTTCCGCGCCGTGACGTGCTTAGTCCCACGGGCGGGCGCGCTGAGGTCTAGACCGTAAATGTCAGAGAGGAGCCAAAAGGGATGAAAGCAAGCTCGGGAAAGCAGCGGCGAGGAGGCTGGATCTTCGCGGCAGCAATGGTCGTGGCGCTGCTCGCCGCCGCGACGACCGCCGCCGCCGCGGAAGCGCCCACGCGCGACGAATACGTCGCCCAGCTCGAGGCTGTCTGCAAGCCTGACGCCGAAGCGACGCAGCAGGCGATGAGGGGCGCCCGCGCCGACATCCGCGCCGAACGGCTTGCGGTGGCGGCTGAGAAGTTCGCCGCGGCGGCCTCGATCTTCGGCTCGACCGTGAGGAAGATCTCCGCGACGTCGCGGCCGCCGGCCGACGCGGCGAAGCTCGGCAAGTGGTTCGGCTATCTGAAGGCGCAGGAGTCCTACCTGAAGCAGATCACCGCTCAGCTTCGGGCCGGCCGTGCAATTCAGGCCCAGCGCCTAACCGCCCGCTTCATCCACAACGGCAACCTCGCCAACAACACCGTCCTCGCCTTCGGCTTCGACTACTGCAGCTTCAGGTTCTCCAGGTTCGGATGAGATGTTTCTTCGACTTGGCCAATAACTGGTACGGATGTATATCTGAATATCGCCTTAAAAGACTGTCAATGCCTCCCCGAGCTTGATGTTTTGGTGTGCCTATGTTCTTATATAGCGCATAGCGCAGGCCGGCGACAAGTCGCCCCCAATCCGAGCCCCTCAGCCACCGGTCCGAGTCATTCCCGGTCGCCTTGCCCGCGGTCCGCAGGGCAATCCCCGCGAGCTCGTCGAGCGCCACCAGCGCGAGCGCGTCTTCGCAGCTGTCGCGGTCGTGGTCAGCGAACATGGCTACGCGGAGCTGACCGTCAGGAAGGTAACCCGCGCCGCCGGCATCTCCAGCGCCACCTTCTACGAGCTCTTCGACGACAAGCGACAGGTGGTGCTGGCCACCTACGATGCGATCTTCGCTCGCCTCCTCGCAGAGATCGAAGTGTCCTGTGCGGCGCAGCCGTCCTGGCCCGCCAAGGTGAAGGCGGCGATCGCCGCCGCCGTCGACTTCGCCGACCTCGCGCCTGAGTCAGCCCGCCTGCTTTGCGTCGATGCCTTCGCTGCCACCGTCCCGAGCAGAGAACGCGTCCTTGACTCCCGCGAGCGCCTTATCGCCATGCTTGCCTCGGGGCGTCGAGACCACCCACGTGTCGCAAAGCTGCCAGCTCTTTTTGAGCGGGCGCTCGTCACGGCGATCTGGTCGACGATCGGCGCCCAACTCGTCAGCGACGAGTCCGGAAAGCTGGCCGAGTTGCAGCCTCAGCTCGTTGAACTGGCTGATTCCATACGTGGGCTGCGAGGAGGCGGCACGGGTGGCGTCCCGCTCGGACGGGATGACCTGTGTCCAGAGGCAATAAAAAACCCCATCTGGTCTGTTAGTGTCCTTAATTAAGGAAGCGGCGGAGGCGAGAGCGCTGACAGGGTCAAATGAGAAGTTGAACGGTTGGACCAGCGGTCCGGCGGGATCTGATCGGGGCGAGTTTCCGGTTGCTCTCGCGAGCCTCGAGACCGCGGTGCTCGACGCCTGCGCGACAGAGGACGAGTGGCCGGCGCAGATCGCCGCGGGTGTCTATGCCGGGGTCAATTTCGTGATCGCCAACCCGTCTGTAGCTCGCGCACTGACCCTCGACGCGGCCGCTGAAGCTGACTGCGTGTGGCGCTATGAGCGCGTGATCGGCCGCCTTGCGGGTTTCATCCAGATCAAAGCGCCGACCGGAACGCGGCTGCCCACCTCCACCGACGAGGCGTTGGTGGCCGGAATCGTGGGGCTGGTTGGCGATCACATTCGCATCGGCCGGGTGGAGCGTCTGGCGGAGCTGCGTCCGGAGCTGGTGCTGCTCACCCTGCTGCCGTACCTCGGCTTCTCCGAGGCACAGCGCTGGTCAAATCGGGTGGCCAGCTCGCGCAGCAACGATGCTTGACTCTTTGGTCCGTATATGTTCTTATTTCAGTACTGCTTGTCGGTGGACAGATCACCCTGGTTCTCCGTCTGGCGGAACCCCTGTACAGGGCTCGGACCGTCCCGCTTCCCTGGGCGGCCACGGTCCATGCGCAAACATGATGGCCCGGAGGTGCTCCCTGCGCCTTCGGGCCGTTTGCGCTGCCGGAGGCCGTGCCCTTACGCTCGCCGTTGCCGCATGAACGCGACGATCGGCCGTACCGCGGGCCCGGTCGACCTCAGCAGGCGGTCCCGGATTGGGCGGGCGTACGACGTCGCCGCCGCGGCGGCGCTGAGGTAGAAGCCGGCGACGCCGGCGAGGATCGCCGCGTGGCGGTGCGGGTGCCGCAGGCGGGCGATGCCAGAGCGGCCCAGCCGTGCGATCAGGTCAAGCCGGTTCGCGGCGTCGGCGCCGCTCGGGTAGTGAGCGACGTAGTTGTGGGCACCGCTGGAGGTGTCCGCGTCACGGTCGATCAGGTCGTCGAGCAGGACGGTCAGGGCGCCGATCGAGGGGAAGTAGGCGGCGTCGATCAGCTCGGCTTCGGCGTTGGTGGTCTTCGGATCGGCGGCGGCCGCGATCAGCGCGTGGGCCGCGACCGAGGAGCTTGCCCCGGCGGCGACCTCCCACCAGCGGTAGACCGGCGGGGCGTCCAGCGCCGTGGCCCAGGCCTCGAGCGCGCCTGGGTTCCCCAACTCGGCGGCGTGGGTGTGGCTCTGGCCAGCGCCGCAGCGGGTCGCCGCGCGCTGGACGGCGGCAGTGGTGAGGCGCTGCGAGGGCAGCGCGCCGATGCTCTCCTGGCAGGCGCTGACGAGGCGGTTCAGGTAGCCGCCATCCTCGTGCTGGGGGTGGAACCGGTACCAGTCGCCGGGCTCGGCGCCGGGCGCCACGGCCGCCGCCAGGGCGCCGTGCAGCTGCAGCCCGTTGCGCAGCGGCTCCGCCGAGGCCTGCTCGCCGAGGCTGTCGAGGTAGTCGATCGCCACCTGCAGGGCGACCATCGCCCGGATTGCCGTGGCGCGGGTCCGCCGCGGCGCCAGCGTCGCGAAGACCGCCGTCGCCTCGACGTTCAGCCCCTTCTCGTCGAGGGCGGTGAGGGCGTGGCCGCGAAGCTCTGGATCCGGCACCGTCTCGGCAACCTCCCGCCAACGCCCCATCTCCCGCCGCACGAGCGGCACGACGCGCGCCCGATAGACGGCCAAGGACAGCAGCACCGCCCCCGTCTCTCTCCCCGCGGCGATCATGGCAAGGACCCTAGCCTGCTTCATCGACGGGCCGAAAACCCTCCATATAGGCGTATTTTCGGCCCATCGACGCTAGGTGGCGCGGTCGAGCTCGGCGACCAGCTCGGTCACCCGGCGCCCGATCTCGTCGCGGGCGCGGCGAACCTCCACGAGCGGCTGAGCCCGCGGGTCGGGGAGGTCCCAGGCTCGGCCAGACCGCCAGCAGCAGCGCCGCCGCCGCGATTGCCCCGAGCAGTTGGCCGCCGATGTAGGCGACGGCCTCGCGGGCGGGCAGGTGGCGGGTCAGCGTGAAGGCGAGGGTGACGGCCGGGTTGAGGTGGGCCCCGGAGAGATGGCCGGTTGCGTAGACCATCGCCATGATCGCCAGGCCGAAGACGAGGGCGATGCCCACCGTGCCGAGCGCGCCGGGGTGCTCGGCCTCGTGACGATCGCGCCGCAGCCGGCGAAGACGAGCGTGAAGGCGCCGATCGCCTCGGCGGCGGCGCGGCGGCCGAGGTTGGGGCGCTCGCTCATCTGAAGACGTCGCGCACGGAGTCCAGCGCCCCCGGCGCGAGGCTGAAGTAGCTGTAGGTGCCGCGGCTCTCGCGCTCGATCAGCCCGGCTTCCAGCAGCTGCTTGAGGTGGTGGCTGACGGTCCCCTGCGAGAGCCCGAGCAGCGGCTGTATCTCGCAGACGCAGACCGCCTCGCCGCCGGCCCGCAGCAGCAGGTTGACGATCCGCAACCGGTGCCGGTCGGCGAGCGCCTTCAGCACCGCCTCCATCTCCACGGCCCGCTCCTCCGCCAGCGATGCCCCCGCCAGCGGCGTGCAGCACTCGATCACGGGGAGGTCGGTCACGGGCGTCACGGGCGAGACCGTACCGCATTAATTGATAGACATCAATGAAGCTGAGAGCACCGAGCATCCCCCGATGCTGATAGGAGCCTGTTGATGCGATCGCTCCCCAATGACCCGCGCAAGCTGCTGGCGATCTACGCCGGCGGCGTGGTCGGGGCGCTGATCCGGGTCGGGCTGGCGGAGGCGGCGTCGACGAGCCCTGGGCAGTGGCCGTGGGCGACGTTCGCGGTCAACATGGTCGGGGCGCTGCTGCTCGGCTACTTCTTCACCCTCTTCCGGGATCACCCCGAGGAGAGCCTGCACCACCCGTTCCTCGGCACCGGCATCTGCGGCACGCTGACCACCTTCTCGACCATGCAGCTGGAGCTGTACGAGATGGTCGACGGCGGCTACCTGGGGCTGGCGGCGGCCTACTGCACGGTCACGATCGCCTTCGGCTACCTCTGCGTGCGGCTCGGGATCCGTCTCGAGCGGCGGCGGCTGAGGACGGTGCGATGACCATCCCGGGCTGGATCGCCGTGGGCCTGCTCGGCGGCGCCGCCGCGGCGGCGCGCTTCGCGATCGACGCCGAGATCGCCGCCCGCGCCAACAGCGAGTTCCCGCTCGGGATCCTCGCCGTCAACCTCAGCGGCGCCCTGGCGCTCGGCCTCGTCGCCGGCCTCGCCCTGCACGGCACCGCGCTGGTGATCGTCGCCGGCGGCGGCATCGGCTCCTTCACCACCTTCTCCACCTGGATCCTCGATTCGCACCGACTCGGGACGGCCGCCCACGCCCGCCTGGCCTGGCTCAACATCGGCCTCTCCACGGTCGCGGGCTTTGTCGCGGTGGCTCTCGGCCACTGGCTCGGCGGCGTCCTGTAAGCGGTTTCAAAGTCGTCCGCCAGCGTCTCTACTTTGATCTGCGAGATGGCTGAGCAGACCGCGATCCCGACTCCCGAGCAGACGGCACTCACGGGGCCTGAGCAGACGGCGATCCCGACGCCGCCCGAACGGGTGGCGCTGCGCGACTTGGAGGACGGCCAGCGCCTGCGCGGCGTCTACGCGGTGCGCGAGCGCGAGCTGCGGCGCAAGCGCAACGGCGAGCCTTGGCTGCGGCTCTCGGTCGGCGACGCGAGCGGCGCCGCCGAGGCGGTCTGCTGGGAGGACGCCGAGGCCCGCTACGCGCTCTGCGCCAGCGGCTGCGCGCTCTTCGTCACCGGCGTCTTCGAGATGAGCGAACGCTGGGGGGCGAAGATCAAGATCGCCGAGCTGCGCGAGGCCGAGCCGCACGAGTACGAGGCCGACGAACTAACGCCCGAGTCGCACGTCTCACTGGAGCAGTTGGAGGCCGACCTGCGGGCGCTGTTGGCGACCATCCAGGACCCTGAGCTGCGGCTGCTGCTCGACTCCTTCTTCGCCGAGGGCACCCCGGCCTGGACTCGCTTTCGCGACGCGCCGGCGGCAAAGGTCTACCACCAGGCCTACCGCCACGGATTGCTCGAGCACACGCTCTCGGTCGCCCAGGCGGTCAGCGCCGCGTCCAACTTCTTCCCCGGCATCGATCGTGACGTCGCCGTCACCGGGGCCCTCCTGCACGACATCGGCAAGACAGAGGCCTACAACGACGACCCGCTGGCGATCGACCTCACCGACCTTGGCCGCCTGCAGGGCGAGATCCCGCTCGGCTACTACCTTGTGCGCCGCCAGATCGAGGAGATCCCCGGCTTCGACCCGGCGCTCGCCCAGGCCGTGCTCCACATCATCCTCAGCCACCACGGGCAGCTGGAGCACGGGTCGCCGGTCGTCCCCGCCACCCGCGAGGCCGTCCTCGTCCACATGATCGACAACCTCGGCGGCCGCCTCGGCAGCTTCGACCGCCTCGAGCGCCAACTCCCCGCCGGCCAGTCCTGGTCCGGCTTCGACCGCGCCCTCTCCGGCTCGGCCTACTTCGGCCAGCGCGCGGCCTAGTTCCTCCGTCGCTGCGCCAGCAGCGTCGCAACTCGCTCGAGTACGGCCTCCGGTTCGCGGTGGAACCTGATGTCGGTCACCCGGGTCATCTCGATCCCGGCGAGCTTCAGGTCCTCTTGGCGGAGCCGATCGCGCTCGAAGGATCCCCGCGTGCCGTGGGTGCCATAGGTGTCCAGTTCGACCGCGAAGCGGTGCTCAGGCCAGTAGACGTCGAGCTCGAAGCCAGCCTCGACGAAGTTGGTCGACGGGCGCGGCAGTCCAACCCCCAGGACGGCATCGAAGAAGTGCCGCTCGAATTCGGAGCGAGTGAAGGGAGCCGGCTCGTAGAGCGCGATCGCGCGTCGCAGCTTTCCCCAGCCGGCGTGTCCCCTGCTGCGCTCGAGCAGCTCCTCGACCGGCGCCAGATCGAACAGCTTCAGCTCTTCGCTGCGCTCGAGCATCCGCTGTAGATGAGAGAGGCGGCATTCGGTTGCGCAGTCGAGCAGCGTGCGCGGCAGTGCGGTGACCGGGATGTTCTCTTCGAGGGCTCGGTCGGCCGCGGTCAGGATCCGGGAATGGTGGAGTTGGATCGTCGCCCGGGGCTTGCGCGGCACGGGGGAGGTGACCGCCAAGGGCGCCGGTCCGTATCGCGAGATGCCCCAAAGCCAGGCGGCAGAGCCGTGGCTCAGGAGCGCCTTGGGGCCAGACGCGAGCACGGCCGCCAAGCAGCGTCCGTAGGGCGAGATGCGACGGTGGCCGACTGCGTAAACACCGCGATGGATCCGGAGCAATCGCCCCGCGGCCACCTCCCGCTTCACGGCGCTGGGTGAGTAGCCGAGGGTCGTCTCCAACTGGCGAACTGAGACCACGCCGTGCTGCCGCTCGGCGACCCCGGCCAAGGTCGGTCCCGCTTCGGTGGAGATCGCCTCAGAGCCCGCGACCTCCCAACTCCCCGGCGAGCGCGGCAGTCCTTTCGGTCGCATACCGGACCAAAGGACTGCCGGAGGCGATCTCTCCCCCTCTGGGAGAACGGTTCGCTTTAGAACTTCACCGTGCAGCGCTGGATGCGTTGTACGTCGCCGTGGGAATGCTTGATGCAGCGGACCAGTCGCTTCGGGTTGCCCTCCCGCTTGGCCGTGTGGAAGGAGCGCCGGATCTCGATCTGGACCCTCTTGTTGACGTCGTCGAAGGCCTTGCCGAGGTCCCCGAGGCCGTTCTCGCCGAAGGACTTCTCGAAGCTGTGGTTGAACTGCTGGGAGGTCGTGTCGACGGTGTGGAGGACCGGCTTGAGGATGAAAAAGTAGGCCGCAGCAAGGATTCCGACGGCAACGATTAGCCGGACGATGCCGGAGGTAACGGTCCCGAAGAGGTTGCGCAGGATGTCCACGGCGTCGGTCGCAGACTATCCTGCGACCCGTGGCGAAGGACACCGAGAAGCTGATTCGCCAGCTCTCGTTGATCTCGTTCCTGATGGCCCAAGGCAGGCCAGTTTCGG
>Ga0193706_1001163_pt1 | contig 12193 bp, 8 predicted proteins | sample U3c1metaG_FD_160130 | JGI IMG/M metagenome (GOLD analysis project Ga0193706, IMG submission 160130) | Soil microbial communities from a riparian zone of the East river system, Colorado, United States - U3c1 | ecosystem: Environmental > Terrestrial > Soil > Riparian zone | place: USA: East River... | reverse complement strand
GAACCTATCTCCTTGTCTAAAAGGGCGCGGCTGCCTCGGTCAATTACGGCGCATTACACGGCCGCGACGCGGAGATGCGTGTGCGCAACGCTCGTCCCGGAATCGACCCGTCAAAGGTGCCGGACCTCGAAGACATCGATGCCGAGCCGAAGCTGCCCGGTCCTTGGCCTGCGCTCGATGACCCGCGTGGCATTTCTGAAATGCTGACCGAAGCGCTTACGAATGCGGTAGACGTCTACGTTGATGCTGTCGGGGTCCGAGCCCAACGCTTTGGCGACGGCGTCTTGATGCATCCAACCCTGACGGCCTTCCTCGAGTCCCAATCGTCGATCCTCGTCGCGCTGCCGAGCCAAAATCAGCAGAAGGTAGTTGTTGGCGCGTGCGCCAAGGTCGATGGTCTTGCCGTTGGCGCGCGCCGAAAGCTCGACGTGCTCTTCGTCCTGCGACACGGCGAACGCCAGGCTGATCTCTTCGACCCCATGTTGGTGCTGCAGATCCGTCTGCGCGATCAGCGTCGGGCAAAAAAAACGCCAGCGTTTGCCGGCGACTTCGAGCTCCGATCCATCGGCGATGCTTTGCACCGCGATGTCCGCACCCTCGGCCCACCAAGCGCCGTCGGACGATCGGTAAAGGGTAACCGTGGGCGCTTCGCCCGACGGCAGTGGGATGAGGTCCGACCCATAGGTGCACGCGCCGTCGTCCGCGATCGCCATGGGGACGGGCGGCTGATGGTCGGCGAGAGCCCAAGGCTGTTCTAGGGCCCCGAATGCAAGAATATCGCCCTTCGCGAGCAGGTGCGCGCGCCCCGCCTCGAGGCGCCGGCCGTTGAGGAAGGTACCATTGGTGCTACTCAGGTCCTTGATCGCCCACCCATCGGGCGTCCAGCGCAAGGACGCGTGAACGGACGACGCGAGCCCGCTGGTCAGCGAGACGATGCAGCGTGCGGATCGACCAATCAGATTTTCCGGTTCGAGCGTGACGCTGCGCGATGTGGTCAAGTCAGTGAGGATTCCCATGCATCCGCCCGGGGCGGTGTGCTCCGGGGCGCATTGTCCCAGCATTTCAGGGTGAACTGCAAGCTCGGCAGATGCGGTGCGACGGCTCGGATCCGCCGTCGATCGCTGATTCGTTCGCATCTGGTCCGTCCACGAGCTCGAGGCGACGCGGAGCATTTTGCGCATGGAAACGCCTGGCGAGTTCTGTGCGTAGCGACAACGCCCAACACCTATCCCCTCGCCGTTGACCGTGGCGGTCCACGCAGCAGAAAATCGGTCCACAGCATCGCTTCGAGGCCTGTGCGCTCGGCCACTATCCGGCCCTCGTCGTCGCAAACGACCAGCGGCCGAAACCTGCAGTGGCGTCGCACGAACTCACCGAGCCCCCTGAAATCCGAATTGGAGATCCGGCCTGTCTTCACTTCAATCGCCCAGGAGCCCCAACTCCCCTCGAGCACGGCGTCGACTTGGAGCGGCTCTTCGCGCCAGTCGCGCACGCGCTGTCCGGAGTTCCATGCGTACGCGAGGCAGGCGTTCTCGACCCACACACCCCATCGCTCGGGGTCGGTGGCGCGGTCGGGAATTCCTCGCGGATCCGTGACCGCCACCAAAGCATTATTGAGCGGGACGAGCTTCGGCGGCGCGGAGCGCTGGCGCGCAGGCCGCGTAGCGTGCTTGGGAACGGCCGCGATGAGAAATGCCTCTTCGAGCAGCGCGAGCGCTGCCCGTGAATCAAATGCGGCTCACCTTGGCCGAGATCGCCCCCCTCTCGTGCCACGGCCGACCGTGCGTTGCGCGTGAGGCGAGCGTATAAAGTGCCTCTTGGATACCACCGAAGGAGCGGTCGACCCCGCGTTGCGTCAGATACGACTGTCCAAATTCGGTCGTGTGCTCGTTTGCATCACGCTGGGCTACGTCGGACTGCTGATTTTTACTTCGATCTATGTGGGTCAGCTCTCGTTCAATCGCAGTAGCGTTCCGCTGCTCGTGGCGGGCGTTGCGTTCGCCGCGCTGTGGCTCCTCTTGCGGGGGGGGCCGAGATCGCCTCGCTTTGTCCGCGTCGTCGAGCTCTCGACGCTGTTCGTCGGGACCGCGGCGTTCTCGACGTTGGCGTTGATCCTGGACCTGACCGCGTCGCCAGACATGGTCGTGAGAAGTGCGCTCACTTACATGCTGCTCGTCTATGCGGTCTACGTCCCCTCGACTGCGCGGCACACGCTGGTGGTTGCTGCGCTGATGACGGTGCCCTTGCTCGGTTGCATCTTCCTCGCGTTCAGCTCGTGGGATCCCGCGCTGCATGATCCGCCGGCGGCCATCTGGCCCAAGGGCCAGGTGGGCGACATGGCGTACCCTGCGACGATTGCCTCTACGTTCATATGGGGAATCGCAGTGGCCATGGCGGCCGGCTTTTCGCATACGCTTTATGGTCTGCGCAAGGAGGTGCGCGATATTCGCCGGCTCGGACAGTACACGCTCGAGGAGAAGCTCGGCGAAGGGGGGATGGGCGTGGTCTACCGCGCCTCCCACGCGATGCTTCGCCGGCCCACCGCCATCAAGCTTCTCCATCCCGATCGCGCCGGAAAGGACGCCCTGACGCGTTTCGAGCGGGAAGTGCAACGTACCGCGATGCTCACGCATCCGAACACGGTGACCGTCTTCGATTACGGGCGCACCACCGACGGCGTCTTCTACTACGCCATGGAGCTTCTAGAAGGTGCGTCGCTCGACGAGATCGTCGAGGTCAATGGCCCACAGCCCGACGAACGCGTCATCCACCTCCTCGAACAGGCCGCGGCATCACTCGCCGAGGCGCACGACGCTGGGCTCATTCATCGCGACGTCAAACCCGGCAACATCCTGGTCGTCGATCGTGGCGGCATCTCCGACTTGGTGAAGGTCGTCGACTTCGGCCTCGTGAAGGACGTCGGCTACAAGGCCCAAGGTGGGGCGACGTCCGAGCCCGCGCTCACCATGGCCAACACGATCACGGGGACGCCGCTCTACATCGCTCCCGAGACGGTGACCGCGCCCGAGACCGTGGATGCGCGCGCGGACCTTTATGCGCTCGGCGCCGTGGGATACTGGCTGCTGACCGGCACCCACGTCTTCGGCGGAAAATCGATACTCGAAGTGTGCTCTCATCATCTGCATTCCGTGCCCGATCCTCCCTCGACGCGGCTCGGCGCACCCGTGTCGGCAGATCTGGAGACGGTACTGCTCGACTGTCTCGCCAAACGACCTGAAGATCGCCCTGCCTCGGCGCATGTTCTGCGCGATCGCCTTCGCGCGTGCGCCGCGGCGGGCCGCTGGACGAACGCTCGGGCCGCGCAATGGTGGGCGGTCCATCGCCACGAGCTGCGTTCCGGCGGCGCGGGGGCGAACGTGGCGAGTGCGGCAGTCGACGCCCTCGGTCCTCAACTCATCGTGACCCGCATCGCCGAGTGACCGCGGGGGCGCGGAGATTTCTGGCCGGCAACATCGACGATGTTACTTTTTCAGCATGAAGCGAAGCGGAACCGAGGGGCGTCGGACATTCATTGTACAGGCGCATCATGCTCGCTGGCCGAGCCGAGTTCTGGCCCCTATTGAATTTTCGTGCGTGAGCATTTCAGACGGAATCGAGTCCATGTTATGAGCGCTCAGCACGGGGCCTCGCACGAAACAAGAAGACGCAGTCGACCGCGTTCGACTGGCTCTCGATGCGCCTTGAACCAGCATCCAGCCGCCGAGTGACGGAGAGTCGATGAAGTATCGGACGATGGGGGCCTTCGCGATCGTGGCAGCGCTCAGCGCACCTCTGCGGGCGCAAGACGATAAAGAGAAGTCCGCCAGCGAGACTCCGGGGCGCGTCGATCCCGATGCCAAAGTCAACGCTACTGACGCCCCCAAAGGCGCGGCTCCGCCAGCAGTTGCCGGTCTCGACGAAAGCCAGGCCCCGCAGCGTCCTGCCCTTTATGGCAAGCGCGGCGACTGGTTCATCCAGCCTTACGGCTATGCACGACTCGATGCCATCGAAGACTCGACGCAGTCCTTCGAAGACGGCATCCAGCCTAACCTCGTCGCGCGCGCCGGCACGTACAAGGGCGATCACCGCCGCTCTATCATCACCGCCAGGGATTCACGTCTCGGCGTTTTCGTGGGCGCACCGATGTTCGAAGGCATCAAGTCATCCGCCACCATCGAGTTCGACTTCTACGGCTTGGTTCCGACGGATGCCCGAAGGAGCGACAGCTACATTTTCGGCCCGGTGCGAATGCGTCACGCGTTCGTCAGGCTCGAGACGAAAATCGTCGACGTCGTTGCGGGCCATTACCACGACTTATTCGGTTGGGGCAGCTACTTCTTTCCGGCCACCGTGGCCTACGTCGGCGTGCCGGGTCAGATCTATCATCGCAATGCGCAGCTCCGGCTGGAGAAAAAAATCCGCTGGGGTGAGCTCGAGGTCATGGGCGCAGTGGCGGCCGTGCGTTCTGGCCAGAGGGACTCCGGGGTCCCCGACGGCGAGGCGGGACTCAAGATTGCTTATAGCGGGTGGGCGGGCGCTGCGATGTCGGGCTTCAACCGTCCCAACCTCTCTCCCATCTCCATTGGCGTCTCCGGTATCTACCGCCGTTTCGAGGTTCCGGCTTTCCGCGGCGAACCGGGCTCGGAAGGCGTGCAGACCTTCGGCCAGGGTATAGCAATCTCCGCGCTGCTTCCGGTTATTCCCATCAAGACGATCGAAGATCGAAGCAACTCGCTGACGGTGACCGGCGAATTCAGCACGGGCACCGGCATTGCCGACATGTACACGGGGATGGACGGTGGTTCGCGCTTTCCGCTGCTCCCCAACCCGAGCATGGCCGCGCCCGCCCTGCAATACGCTGCCAACGTCGACCCCGGTCTCGTCACGTTCGATCGCAATTTCGATCTGAAGAGCATCAACTGGCAGGCCGTTGTCGCCGGCATTCAATATTATCTGCCGATCGGGGGGGGGCGTTTCTGGATCGCGGGCCTTTACTCGCGCACGTCGTCCGACAACATCAAGGCGCTCACGCCTGCGCCGAGTTGGGGGGCGATCTTCACCAAGATGGAGTACTTCGACGTGAATTTGGGCTTCGACATCACGCCGGCCGTCGTGCTCGGTATCTCGTTCCAGACGGTGAAGCAGACGTTTGGCGATGTGTCGGCCCCGACCCCCGTGTTCGGCGAAATCGCCGGCCCGGTGCTGGGGATTCCCACCGTAGCCGGCACGGGTGGTGTCGCTGCCAGCGCGCGCAACAACCGCGGCCAGCTCAGCATGGCGCTTTTCTTCTAATCGAGGTGGGAGGCTCAAGTGATGATCAAAAACACGACCGTATCCACCCCGCCAACGACCCGGAAGGGCGCGCTCTCAGCGATGGCCCTGTGCGGGCTTTTAGCCACGCCGACGATCGGCTGCATGCAGGAGGTGCGCTGCCCAGCGCTCGACAGTTGCGGCGGGGCGTTGCCTGTTGGGGACTGGGTTCTCGCGCCGGGCCATCCTTCTTGCTCGGAGGACTTGTACGTTCCCGCCACCGACCCGCGCCTGGTGCAAGCGGATCTGCCTCCGGGCAGGACGCCGCCTCCCGAACCAGCCCTCTTCGATTGGTGTCTTCTCCTCGTGACGGGCCCAGGCGCGAACATCCAAGTGAAACCGCCTCGCTTCTATTATGAAGACGGTCCCGTCGGCGCCTCCTCCGTTCAATACGACGGCAATGGCCATTTCTCCGCGGGCATCACGCGAACCGGAACCTACACGCTCGATTTTCCCGCTTATTGTATGAGGGCATTCGGCGCGATGGACGGCAGACCTGCCGATCCGGTCAACGATCCGAACGGGCCGCCCGCGAACGTCTGCAAACAGCTCGAGGTACCCCTTCGCGCTTCCGGGCTCGGCGAGGGCTCTTACCGCAATACGACCTGCAGGCCGAATCCCGTTGACCCTCTGGGTTGTCTTTGCGATTTCGACGTTACCGAAACGGGAGGCCCCTCGGGCTCGTACCAATTGCTGGACGCGCACACCCTCGTTCACCTCCCCGGCTCGAATTCGCCGCAAAAGGTCACGTTTTGTAATCAGGGTGACCGCCTCCAGCTCACGGGAGCCAACGGCGCTTACCTGTTCGATGTCCGCGGCCTTCGCACGTTCGATCTCGTCAAAGCTCCCACCCCGCCGCCGCCTTGAGCGCTACGGGCCCCCCAGCGGTGGGGCCGAGAACAGCTTGATGAACGTGGCAAATCCAGGGTTTGCCACGTTGTCGTGGCTGCCGTGCCCATTGCCGGCGAGCGCGCACACGACGAGGGGCGCGATGTCCGGGCAGCCCCGGATCTTCTTGCATGTGGTGTCTGGGTTGCCGCCGGCAATCGGGAAGTCGTCGAACATCGCGTTGTCGTAATTGGTGCCGATGGTGCAACCGTTCACCTGCATAGCCCGTTGGATGGCGACCTTGTTGCCAGTGAACGGATTGGTCGTGTCGTTGATTTCGTGGATCCACATGCCCGCCATCGGCTTATTCGTGCAAGTGGGCACGTATATCGCCTCCGTCGGCAAACCTCCGGTGTTGGGCATGATGCCGCGAATCGGATGGGTGGCGTCGCCCGCGTACTTGCAGCCGACTTCGTTGGAGAACCAGGCGCCGCTGCTGTTACCCGAGGCGAAAACGCGATTTTTGTCGAAGCAAAGGACCTCGGCGAGTTTGTCCCACAGGTTTTCGTAGAAGACCCAGTCGACGGAATCGTCGCCTTCTTTGTCGTCGAAACAACCTTGATTGGGATTGGTCGCGTGCCCGATGGCATTGTCCGGCGGCGTCAAACCGACCCGGATGACGGTATTGTCGACGTTGTTGTTGAGCGGGTAGATGGCCGTGCCCGTGCCACCACAGCCTGGCCCTTGGAAGACCAGCGGGTACGCCTTGGTATTGACGTAACCGGTTGGCAGCGTGACGAAGTACTCGCGCGTGTACATCCACGCGCCGCATTTGCTGTCGGCGCAGCCCGTGGGTTTGGTGCCCATCGTCACAATCGTGCCGCGGACAGCCGTGCCGACCCCTTGTCCTGGGTCTTTCCCGCAGCCTGGCGTCGGCACGACTTTGGTGATGGGGTTACCGCCGGTGCTTGCGTCGCCGTCGATGCCAGCGTCCGTGGGCGGTTGACTCGCGTCCACCGTACCGCCTTCCGGCGTCTGACCGGCCGCGCCCCCGGTGCCGCCTGATCCACCCGGTGCCCCGGCCGAACCGCCGCTCGTACCTCCACTTCCCGCGGCGCTCCCGCCAGCCCCGGAACCGCTCCCCGCGCTACCGCCAGTGCCGGATCCCCCCGACGTGGTATTGCCGCCGGAGCCGCTCGAGCCAGTCGAGCCGCTCGCGCCACCCGTGCCGGTGGAGGTGCCCGAACCGCCGGAGCCGCCGGAGCCGGTGCTCGTCGCACCTGCAGTCGTGCCCGTCGTGTATCCCGTCGAACTCGTCGAATCCGGAGACGAACAAGCGCAGACCGCGAGGATTCCGGATACTGCAACCGAGCAAGATGTCCCCATTCGCATTTGCTTTCTCCTCATCCTAGAGAGGTCGGCCCGAGCCCGACCGATCACATTATCGCCATCCATCGGCCCGCTCGCGCAGGCAAGACGAGAGCGTAGGGGCCTGCAGAGTCATAGTGTCCGGCGAGCTACGTTTCTGTGCGCCAAAATCGCAGCACGAAACGAATGTCGCCCTCTCGCCTTTCGCAGCTTTTCGCCTTGAAGGTCGGCGACAGGGTGACGCATTGCAGTAGAAGGGGTTCATGGATGCCGCTCTCGCGACGTGAGCACCTGTAGGCGACGATGGACATTGCAGTGTGCGTCAGAAAAACTTTGACCCGCAGCGAGACAGCGCTCATTTACGCGAGATGAAACCGCTCGAGGAGCGCGTGATTTCGAAGATCGCATGGAAGCTCATTCCATTTCTGTGCATCTGCTACATGGCGGCATTCCTCGATCGGGTGAACGTCGGCTTTGCCAAAGAACAAATGGTCGCGGACCTCGGCCTCAGCAACGCCGTCTACGGCGCGGGCGCAGGCATGTTTTTCATTGGCTACTTCTTGTTCGAAGTGCCATCGAATCTGATCCTCGAACGCGTGGGCGCGCGCATCTGGATCGCTCGCATCATGATCGTTTGGGGCGTCATTTCCGCGTGCATGATGTTCGTCGAAGGCCCGCTGACGTTCTACGTGCTCCGCTTTCTGCTCGGTGCGGCGGAGGCAGGGTTTTTTCCCGGCGTGATCTTCTACATGATGCATTGGTTTCCTGCGGCGTACCGTTCGCGCACCACCGCCGTGTTCATGACCGCGGCCGTCCTTTCGAACGTCTTCGGATCTCCGCTCTCCGGCGTGCTGCTCGAGCTCGACGGCATCCTCGGAGTGCGCGGTTGGAAATGGCTCTTTCTCGCCGAGGCCATCCCCTCGATTTTCCTCGGAATCGCCGTGTTTCTGCGCCTTCCGAAGAGCCCGCGCGATGCCGCGTGGCTCGAACCCGAAGAGCGGGCCTGGCTCGAAAGTCGGCTGGAAGCCGAGCGCGCCGCTGCCTTTGGCGATCACGAGATGACGTTGCGACAAGCGTTCACCGATTCCCGCGTGATGCTGCTCTGCTTGGTCTATTTCACGGCGGTGATTGGTGGCTATGGTCTCGATTTCTTTCAGCCGACGCTCATCAAGCAAGCATTCCCCGATGCCACGCCCAAGGTGGTGGGCGCGATCAACGCCGTTCCGCCGCTGGTCGCGGTCTTTGCCATGATTTGGCACGGGCGTTCATCCGATCGCAGAGCAGAGCGGAAGCTGCACTTTGCCGCTGCGGTTTGGTGGGCCGCTGCAGGGCTCTTCCTGGCGAGTCTGCCGCTGCCCGCGGGAGTCGCACTCGCTGCGCTCGCGTTGGCCGTTTCCGGGCGATGGAGCGCAGTGGCGCCGTTTTGGGGTATGTCGACGGCCTTCTTGAGCGGCACGGCCGCGGCAGGCGCGATTGCGCTCATCAACTCGGTCGGCAATTTGGGTGGCTTCGCCGGTCCCTACATCATGGGATGGCTGAAGGACACGACCGGAGACTACCGCATCGGCCTTCGCGTGCTCGCGCTGATCATGTTTCTCGGCGGGGCCTTGGCGCTCACGATTCGCGTCAAAAAGCCGACCGTCGCCGCCAATGTCGAGCGCCTCGTCGCGCCGAGTTGACCACGCCTCGGCCTTCGCCCAACTGGTTCACCGTCGTTTCGATCATTTCGCGTGCAGGCCCAGCTCTTGCCAGGCTACGCCGCCTCGGTTGTCGCGTACGACGGCCCACAGGCGAAACTCGCCCGCCGCCTGCGGAGCGCGGAAGTCGATGCCCGTATTCGAAAGAGGACCAGTCCGGGCATCAAAAAGAACGACCGTGTCGTTCGCCACCTTGCCGCCTGTGAGGAAGTACTGCACGAAGATCTGCTCGTTGAGGACGTGACCATCCGAGTCGATGTTGCTCGGATCTTGCTCCTGACTCGATGCGGGTACTACGACGTCGAGCCGCGTCGCAGGACAATCGTCAATATCAGCCTGCGTGCAGTGCTCGACGGTTATACCTTCGGTCGGGTCAACGGGATTTTCGCCAAACGCGATGTGATCGACCACCGGATTCGAGTTCGTGCGATCGACAAACGAATAGACGAGCGAATAGGCGAATACGAAGTCGTCCGGGCCGAGCCTCGTACCCGATGAGTCGAAGCAACCGAACGGCAGGGCGTCCGGGCTGCCCCCTTCCGGCTGGGGCACGTATTGGACGTGGCCCGCGCACGCTAGCGTGAACATGACGGCGAGGCCGTAAGGGTAGTCCGCGCTTGCGCCGCCATGGGACGCGATGACGTCAGGGGGCATTTGAAATGAAACACTAGTTCCGGCGTGGAGGAGGGGGCCAAGATCGATGCCGGGTTGGAGGATGTTCGCCAGACTGGAGAAGCACGCGTAATAGGCGTCGCCCATAGGATTGACGCAAACACTGGGTGCCCAATACACATTCATCGGCGTAGACGAGGCGGGGCGCCCATCGAATGCGAGCACGTCCAAGGTCACCTGGGCGCCGGGCGCCGCATACGGCTTGTCGGCACGGACTGCCATGACGCGCACACTCCGCACGCGACTTGATGGATCGAAGTCGGGAGGATTGCATCCGATGACAAATGCGACCGCTGCCAAAGGCCACACTTTCATTGAAGGTCTCCGCGAACACCGATGATGGGCAGAATGGGCAATCCGCTGATGAATGCGGATTTGGTGTAGTTGTAGTTGTAGGTGACGCCGAGCGGGTTGTTCGAGAAATAGGCGTTCACCAAATCGAGGAAGAACGTCAAGCGGAAGTGCGACCACTCTCGAGTCTTCTCGATGCGGATATCGAGCTGATCGAACGTCGGCAGGCGCGAAAAAAAGGGCGGGTACGCTGCTACGCCGAGTTGACTGCCGATCGTGGCGTTGTAGGCGCCGGTGCTGCTCGGCGTGTACAGATCGCCCGTGGTAAGCCGAAATCTGGCGCCGAGCTGCCAACCGCGTCCGAGCTTGCAGTTGCCGAGCATGGTGAGAACGTGCGTCTGATCGAGTTGGAACAGCCGGCTCGGCAACGTCGGAAGGTCCTGCCGTTCGCTTCGCGACATCGTATAGGAAAGCCAAGCAAAGAAGCGCTCGTCCGGCTTGTACCTGAGCAGCCATTCCACGCCGTACGCCTTGCCCTGCCCGGCATTGCCGGCTCCGGGCACGACCAAGTCGTCCAGCCACTTGGAGAAGACATTCATCGAAAGATCGATCTGCCGCGTAAACTCCTGCTCGATGCCGACGTCGACCTGCAACGACTTGTTGGAAGTGAGGCCGAGTTGACCCAGGCGAGGGTCAGTGTCGAGGCGCTGGGGAGGTTGATTGTAAACCCCTATACCCCCCTTCAACGTGGTTCGCGGAAAGTTGCGGGTCAGATCCTGACGCAGGTTGATGCGCGGTGCGATGTCCCAGTGTTTGGTGGCGCTATCGAAATCGGCTCGTGCGCCGGGCACCAACCGCCCGCCGGACCAAGGGACGATTTCGAACTCCGTGTAGACTCCGGGTTGGAAAAGATTGGCAGATGTTACCGATCGAATTGGCAACTGCCCAGGAGCACCAGCTGGCACTCCGGAGCGCGTAGATGCCGGCAGCTGCAGCGTTACGTCGGAGGGCTCGTACAGCAGGTCGAGTCCGACGTTCGCGGTGACTCGGGTGCCGATCTTGTGGGATAGCTCAGCACGGCCGGAGAGTGGGTACAGCGTAGCGTCGATCATATTGGTGCCCGCGCTGAACGAGATGAAGTCTTGGCCGTAGGCGGCGGTCAGACGAAATTGCGTCGATTCCGACAGCTTCGTATCGAATCGTCCCTGAAGGCGCCAGAAGCTCGTGTGGTAGCCCAGGGCGCCGCCGAACGTCGGATCTCTGGAGTCGGGAACCGGATTGACGATATGGAACGAATCGTCGGAGCCGAAGAAGAGAAGACGAAAGGATGAGTCGGTCCCGAGGTTCTTGCGAACTGCCAATTGGTAGTCGGCCCAGCGCGGCGCCGCCGTTGGGCCCGACTCGGGCGGCACCAGAGCAAGCAACAGGTCGATCCAGGATCGTTGAGCCGATGCGAAGAAGCTCCACCCCTTCCCGATCGGCCCCTCTGCGAGCAGCCTAAAACCGAGAACGCTGTTCTCGACGAGGCCGTGGTAGCCGGTGTCTTTCGGTTTGCGGAGACCGACTTCGATGACGCCCCCCATGCCGCGACCGTAGCGAGCACTGTAATTTCCGGGATAGAAGTCGATCCTGTCGAGAAGCTCGGTTGGTACGACCGAGCGGAGACCTCCAAAATGATAGGCGAGCGGAACCTTGGTTCCGTCGATGAACACGCTCGTGTCCTGGGGGGCGGAACCGCGAACCACGAGTTCGCCGCTGAAGGGAGGCGGCCGCCCCACGCCAGGCAAGTTCTGTAGCGAGAGCAGCGCGTCCCCTTGCGTGCCGGCGCTGTGCAGGATCGTTTCTCGATCGAGCGTCCGTTTTGTCGTCTCCCTGGGAGGACGGTCACCCTTCACGACGACTTCGAAGGGCGCTCCCGTCGCGTCGGGCCCCTCGCCGTCGAGACGTAACAAAACGTTCGTTTCCTGGCCTGCCTCCAAATTTTCGTCGCTGACCCCCGGACGAAGACCTGGCGCTGCGACATGCAG
>Ga0193706_1001162_pt1 | contig 12194 bp, 9 predicted proteins | sample U3c1metaG_FD_160130 | JGI IMG/M metagenome (GOLD analysis project Ga0193706, IMG submission 160130) | Soil microbial communities from a riparian zone of the East river system, Colorado, United States - U3c1 | ecosystem: Environmental > Terrestrial > Soil > Riparian zone | place: USA: East River... | reverse complement strand
CTCACCGAGAACACCTCCGCGAGCTCGGCGACCGACACCGCGCTGTACGCGACGGGAGACGCCGCAGGCGGCGGTCGCAAGGGTGAAGGCATTGCGGGGCTGCTCGCGCTCTACGGGCGCGGCGCTCCGGCGAATGGCGGCGGCGGCGGCAACGCCCACAACGCGGGCGGCGGCGGCGGGGCGAACGCGCGGCGTGGAGCTGCCTGGACGGGCCAAGGCGTGTTCGATCTCAGCGTGCCGGGTGGGGCCACCGCCTGGCTGCTCGACCCGAACTACTCCGCCGCAGCGTCGGAAGGCGGTGGCCGCGGCGGGTACACGTTCTCGAGCTCGAATCGCAACGCGCTCGCGGTTGCCCCCGGTAACGCGCTCTGGGCCGGCAATCAGCGCAGGCAGCGCGGCGGCCTCGGCGGCCGTCCGCTCGACAACAACCCGGCGAGCCGACTGTTCGTGGGCGGCGGCGGCGGCGCCGGCGATGGCAACAACGGCCACTCCGCTCGCGGCGGCGTCGGCGGTGGCATCGTGATTGTGCTCGCGGGCAGCGTCACGGGCAGCGGACAGATCCGCGCAAACGGAGAAGCGGGCGCGAGCTCGAACTCCACCACCGGCGGCTCGCCGAGCGGTGACTCGCCGGGCGGCGGTGGCGGCGGGGGAACAGTGGTCGTGCGCGCGGCCACGCTGCAAGGCTTCACGGTCGAAGCCCGCGGCGGCGCGGGCGGTAGCCAGATCATCAACAACGCAGCCGAAGCAGAAGGGCCCGGCGGCGGCGGTGGAGGCGGCTACGTTGCCCTCTCCGCGAACGCCAGCGCGGACGTGCGCGGTGGGCCGGCCGGCACCACCTCCTCCACCGCGCTGACGGAGTTTCCGTCGAACGGAGCCACGCGTGGCGGCGAGGGTCTGTCGCAATTCGGCAGCGCGGTCACGGCTAGCGTGCCGTTTTGCGCCGATACCAGCGCACCGAACACGGTCATTACGACACGCCCCACCAACCCCACTTCGGACGTGACCGGCAGCTTCGTATTCGACGCGCCGGGAGATCCCAGCGCGACCTTCGAGTGCAGAATCGACGCAGGACCGTTCACCGCCTGCCCCAAGAACTTCACCACCGCACCGCTCGCGCCAGGCTCGCACACGCTTGCCGTGCGCGCCAAGGACACGGTGGGCAACGTGGACGCCACGCCCGCCACCTACACCTGGGTTATCGACACCACCGCGCCGGACACCACGATCGTCACGCGGCCGTCGAACCCGAGCAGCGACCCAACCGGCGATTTTACCTTCACGTCCAACGAGGCCGCGGCAACCTTCGAATGCAGCGTGGATGCGGCCGCGTTCAGCGCGTGCGCACGTACCTTCGCGACTTTGCCGCTCACCCCAGGAACGCACACGTTGCGCGTCCGCGCCAAAGACGCTGCCGGTAACGTGGACGCCACGCCCGCCACTTACACCTGGCAGATCACGCGCGTCACCACCGACACCGACGGCGATGGCCTGGACGACAGCACCGAAGGCACGATTGGCACGGACCCGGATGACGCCGACACGGACGACGACGGCGTTCCGGACGGCCAGGAGCCGACGCCCGGCATCGACACCGACGGTGACGGCCTCGTCAATGCGCTCGATCCGGACAGCGACAACGACGGCCTGTTCGACGGCACGGAGCTCGGGCTCGGCTGCAGCAATCCCGCAACGGACCCGACGGCGAAGGTGTGCCGGCCGGATGGCGACTCCGGCACCACGAAGACATCTCCCGTGGATGCGGACACCGACGACGGCGGCGTGCGCGACGGCGCCGAGGACACCAATGGCAACGGCGTCACCGATCCTGGCGAGATCGATCCCACCGCAGGACACGGCGCCGACGACCAGAGCGCGAAGGACAGTGACGACGACGGGCTCAGCGACGACGAGGAAACCGCCATCGGTTCGAATCCGAACGACGCAGACAGCGACGACGACGGTCTGCTCGACGGTGACGAGCCGAACCCCGGCGTCGATCACGACGGCGACGGCCTCGTCAGCGTGCTCGACGCCGACAGCGACAATGACGCGCTGTTCGATGGGACCGAAACCGGCAAGGGCTGTGCGCATCCCGCCACCAACGCCGCGCAAAAGCGCTGCCGGCCGGACGCCGACCCCGCCACCCGCACGCTACCGCTCGTGCGCGACACCGACCGCGGTGGCGTGATCGACGGCAGCGAAGACGCGAATCTGAACGGACGACTCGACGCGGGAGAAAAGAATCCCATCGCCGGCCAGGGCGCCGACGACGCCAGTGTCGTGGACAGCGACGGCGATGGACTCAGCGATCCGCTCGAAGGCACGCTGGGCTCGAGCCCGAACGACAAGGACTCCGACGACGACGGCTTGCCCGACGGCGACGAGGCCAATCCGAGCGAGGATCACGACCTAGACGTGCTGGACAGCGACAGCGACGGTGACGGGCTCTTCGACGGCACGGAGAGCGGTCTCGACTGCGACGATCCTGCGATCGATACGGAGAGGAACCAGTGCCGAGCAGACGCCGACCCGACGACCACGACCGCCGTACTGGTGCCGGATACGGACGGCGGCGGCGCCAGCGACGGGGATGAAGACACCAACAAGGACGGCCGCCGGGATGCATCCGAACGCGACCCACTCGCTCCCGGCGATGACGGGACGGGGCCGGGTGACGGCGGCCTCGGCGGTAGCAGCGGCAGCGGCGGTAGCGGCGGTAGCAGCGGCAGCGCCGGTAGCAGCGGCAGCGCCGGTAGCAGCGGCAGTGGCGGCAGCGCCGGTGACGCAGGCGCGGGTGGCAGCTTCGGCGCGAACGGCGACGAGAGCGTGGTGCTCGGCGGCGGTCTCTGCGCCCACCGGCCCCCGGGAGCGCGCGCGGGCGTGTTTGGCTTGCTGCTGGCGCTGTCAGGCTTGGTCCTGGCACGCCGCACGCGCCGGCGCCGCGCCTGAAGCCGTCAGAGCGGCAGATCCGCGGCACTCACGAGCCCGGATCTGCCTGCGGGATCAGCAAGCGCGCGCCATCTCGCGCCAGGCGAGCGCCGACTTCGCGCGCGTGTCCGCGCTCCACCAAGCACACCACCGAGCCGCCGAAACCTCCGCCGGTCAGGCGAGCGCCGTACACGCGTTCATCGCGGCGCGCCCGTTCGACCAACACGTCCACCTCCGGCACCGAGACCTCGAAATCGTCGCGCATGGAGGCGTGTGATTGCTGAAATAGCCTGCCTAGCGCGCGCGCATCAGCCGACGCCAAGTATGCGCGCGCGCTGAGCACGCGCTGATTCTCAGTGAGAACGTGACGCACGCGCCTCCCCAGCGGCTCCGGCAACGCCTCGACTCTGGGCGGATTCTCTCGAGTCAGATCGCGCAGTGATCCGACGCCGAGAGCGCGCGCCGCGGCTTCGCACTCAGCGCGACGGATTCGATACCCGCCCGATGCGTGGTCGTGGCGGACGCCGGAATCGACGACCACGAGCTCGCTCGTGTCGGGCAGCGCGAAACGCGCGTACTCCAGGCTGCGCGTATCCAAGAATAGCGCGCTGCGCTCGTCCGCGATGTGACAGGCCATCGGATCCAAAATGCCGACGGGCGCGCCGACCACGTGATTCTCTCCCCACTGTGCCACGCGCACCAAGGTCAGGTCGTCGAGCGCGAGCTCGAAGAGCTCGCGTAGAGCGCGCAGCAACGCCACCGACAACGCCGCGCTCGAGGACAAACCACTCCCGGCGGGCACGTCCGACTCGATAACGGCATCGAAACCGCGGGGAGCGAGCTCGCGTTCGCGGAGGCCGGCCGTAACGCCCTGAACGTAGTCGATGAAGCCGCCCGCCCTCTGCTCGGCGCCCAGCTCGTAGCCGGCGAGCGCCTCGAGTGTCTCGCTCCAGACCTGCACCTGCATGTCGGAGCGAGCAGCGATGGCAAGCGTGGTGCGCTGCGGAATCGCGATCGGCAAAACGAAGCCGTCGTTGTAGTCCGTGTGCTCACCCAGCAGATTCACGCGCCCGGGCGCGCTCGCCACCACGTCCGGCGGACGCCCGAATCGCCCTTCGAATCGTCGAGAAAGCGCGCTGCTCATGGCGTCCAAAGACGCTCGAGCGTAGCAGGACCTAACCGCAGGCGCCTTCGAGGCTGCAGGTTCCGCGCAGACAGAATTCGCTGCGGCACGCGCTATCGCTCTCGCAGCTTCCTCCGAGCGGCTGCAGAGGCCGGCAAGTACCGCCATCGCAGCGCAGATAGGGCGCGCACACCGGATCGCTGTCCTCGAACGGGCCCGGCGCGCAGGGCTGTCCCGCTCTCGGCTTGGGCGTGCAGGTGCCGGTGAACGGCGGCTCATCGATGGCGCAATACTGTTCCGTCGGGCACTGATCCGGAACCGCGAGCGTGCAAGCCGCACCGGCTCCGACCTTGGGCGCACACTCGGCTTCGACGATTCCGTTCGCGAAGCTCAGAATCGTGCAGCTCAGGCCCGGCGCGCACAGCGGCCCATCGACGAAGCTGCAAGACTCGCCGCTTTGCGCGGCAAACAGCTCGTCTGGTGCGCTGCACTCGCCGCCGCTCCCGAGCTCGCTCGCGCCCACGCAGAAGCTGCCGTCGTCGCAAGTTTCCGGCGCCGAGCCGCCGCACGCCTGCCCTTTCTTGGCCGGCGCATAGCAGCGCTGCTGACTCGAGCATTCGAGTCCGGCTTCACACTCGCCGTCGCTTTCACACACGGCGCCCACGTCACCGGTCGCCACACATTGTCCCGGACACGTGCCCGCGGATCGGCAGAACGCGTCGCCGCTACACTCTTGACTGCTCTGACAGCCGTCACCGAGCTCGACGGTGCCGTCGAGAGCCGCGAGACACGCGCTCGAGGTCAGGGCCGTGTCGATGCCGCAGCCGGCGGCGCGCACCTCGTCCACACAGTCCGCCATGCGGCCGCCGTCGTAACGTGCCTTGCCGTCGTCGATGGCACGCTCGAGCTCCGCTACCGCTTCCGTGAGTTGCTCGCCGATCGTCGTCGTGCAGTCTTCGCCCGGCAACACCAAGTCGTACAGCGGGCCATAACAGCGTTCGAGTGCGCCACAGGCGGCATCGGCCAAAACCGTCGCAGCGTCGTCGAGCGCGATCGAGCTGTCATCGCCATCGGAGCTGCAGGCAAATCCACACGCGAATACCAGTACCGAAGCAGCAATCAGTCGGCGCATCCCTTTGGCCTCCACGTCTCGTTGGATGACGAATCCCGCAGCTCGCGGCCGTGCAACCCGTGTGCCGCTCCTGGCAAGCCGCAAGAGTCTCGCGCTTTTGCCGTGTATTGTCCTCACCACCCCCGAGCACGCGCGTGCCGTTGACACCCCACTGTGAGCGCGCGTTCCCACCGGTTCACGAGCTCGGCCCCCTGGTTCGGGGTCACGGCGCTTTGGGCGCCTCGCTCTCCCGCACGATCGCCACTTCCTCGTCCCGCTTGCGGCGACCACGACGGCCGCCATCCTGTTCCGCTGCGGCAGCGTCGGCTACTGCCGGCGCATCCACCGGCGTATCTCCTACACTGAGCTCACATTCACCGAACATCACCTGCATCTTGCCCGGTCCGGACTCGAGCTTTATCTCGAGCGACTTGGCGCGGATGACCGTGTTGTCCCGTACCGTGCCGGAGAGCTGCACGGTCTCCGCGTCGTATTCGCCGGAGAGCTCACCCTCGGAGCGCAGTTGAGTCACCTTGGCGCGACCGTGGACGGCGCCGGTAGCACTCACCGCCAGCGATGGAGACTCCACGTCTCCATCGATTCTACCGCGCACCAGGATCGGACAGTTCGAGCTCATGGAACCTTTGAAGTGGGTTCCCTCCTCGATCAAGGTCTGTTTCCCGCCGGAGTTGCTGCCAAAATCTTGCATGTGCTTTCTACCTTTTCGTGTGCGAGGCCGTCACGCCCGCGCCCTCAAAATCTTCATTCGTAACCGGCAGCCCGGTTGAAAGGAAAACGCCGTCGACTCCGGCGACTGTTCGACCGCACCCACTACCGAACCGCGCGAGCTCACGACGAGTCGACGCGGACCGACGATGCCAGGAGCTTCGCGTTCGAAGAACTTGCCGTGGATCGTGATCTCTCCGGCACCGGTGATCACGCAATCCTTGAGCACGCCCGCTTCACCGACGACGAGACTCGTCCCCGCGGCCAGCGCGATCGAGCACTTCTCGAAACGACTCTCGATTTCCACGGTGGAGCCGGCTCCGAACTCGAGCGTGGCGTTCCGGAGCACGTCGCCTGCGCCGAAGTAGCGGGTGTTCGCCGGCGGCAGAATTTTGCCGAGCAGGAGCGGTGCGATGTCTTTGTCAGTCACCCGGCGTGTGCCGTCGCCGTCGACGCTCGCGTCCACCCACTCGGCAGAGAGCGGGCTCAACTTCGCGTTCGTCATCACGACGCCCGCGACCTTCGCTCCGGTCAGCGCGGCGCCTTCCAGATCGGCGCCGTCGAAGTTGCCGTGCCGAAGATCGACGTGAGAAAGGTCCGCGCGTGCAAAGATCGCCTGGCGCGCATTGCAGCGCACGAGCGAGGCTTCGCGAAAATTCGCGCCCGGGGCACGCATATGAGCGAGCTCCGCGTCGTCCAGAATGGCCTTGCTGAGATCCGCCTCCTCGAGGTTCGCGGAGGTCAGGTCGGCGTTGCTCAAGTCGGCCGCGTGCAGCTTGGCGCCGCCCAGGTAGCACTCGATCAACTCCGCGTGTGAGAGCACCGCATTTTCCAGATTTGCGCCGCCTAGATCGCACGACTCGAGCTGCGCCCCGGTGAGGCGTGCGCCGGTGAGCACCGCGCCGGTGAGCGTGGCGCCTTCGAGCGTGACGCGATTCAAATTGGCGCCCCGCAGGCTGGCGTTCTTGAGATTGGCGGCTTCCAGATCCGCCTTGTCGAGGTTGGCCTCGCTGAGGTCTGCTCCGGCCAGATACGCTTCGCGCAAGCTGGCGTTCCTGAAGTTCGCGCCGCGCAGCTTGGCGTTCTCGAAATTCGTTCCATCCAGATCGGCGCGACCGAAATCGGCGCCCTCCAGCGCCGCTCCCGAAAGGTCCAGGCCACGCAAATCACTGCGCGCGAAGCTTTCGCCACGCTCCGCTTTTTTCAAAACCTGATCCCGAGTCAGCTCAGCCATACGGTCCCCGTCTCACAAGGGTCTGTGCTTGGAGTTGTGTGCCTGCAAGTAACGCTCGAGCTCCTCGAGCTTGCGCTCGAAGGGCAGTCGTTCGAGTAGCTCCACGCGCCTCACCTCGCCGAGGCGTGCCAGGAGCACCGTGATTTCGAGCATGGTCTCGGTGCGGTCCTGCCGGATCTGCTTCTTGTCGCTCGCCCGAGCCGCAGCGGCGCCGCGGCCTTCGTAAGCCGCATTGAGAGCGGCGAGCTGCGCCGCGAGCTCGCGGAGCTTGTTGTGCTCGGCCGTGCGATCGACGTCGGGCGGCATCTCGGAGATCTGCTTGCGGTAGCGTTGAAACCGCTCCCAGATGCGCTGGCACAAATCCAGCGGCAGCCCCGTGGCCTCTCCGATGTCGCTGGGCTTGGCCATGTAAAAAGCCGAGAGTGACGTGAGACCTGCTGCGTAGATCTTGTCGAGCGCCACCTTGCGCACGTCCGGCAGCTGCGCGAGCAGCGACTGTACGATGATCGGCTCGCGCCGATCGCCGTCTTCCTGGAGTGAGAAAGCGTCAGGCAATTGCGCGGCGAGATCTTGGTACGCGCCGATGATGAGGTCCTTGGCCGCGCTGCTCACGACTGCGCTCTCGTGCGTATCCGCGAGCTCGAGGGCGGCCAGGTAACCGTCCAGCGCCTTCGCCAGCTCCCCGAGGCCCATCTCCTGGGCGGACTTGCGCAGCGACTTCACGCCGGGCATGCACACGCGCACCCATTCACGCGACGCATCTCCGAGCTTGAGCTCGACCATGAAGTCGCGAATCGGGCGCGTCTGAGTGGCCGCGATCTGCGCGAACAGAGCTTGCGGCTCCAGCAGGTCCACGGCCAGCGCGCCGGAACCTGCCGTTCCGCTACCGGGGCGCACGATCGCATCGAACCCGCTGTCGATGTCGTCGAGCATGAGGTGAATCGGCGGTGCCTGGATCTCTTGCGCGGGAGCCGCGCCGTTGCTCGCCGGATACGGGTCAGCCACTGTTCCGAGGCTGACGGCTGCTGGCGGAAGCGGCGCCTGACCGGCGGCGCTCGCAAACGCTTCGGCCAGGCTCGCGGCTGGCGGCTCCTCGCGGCCGAGCAGCGGATCCCCACCCGGCATGCGCTGTGTGCGCGCTGACTTCCGCGCCTTGGCGGAGCTCAGCGGCGGCGGCAGCGGTTTGAGTGATCCGGCACGCGGCGAGCTGCCGAGCTCTCCCGTCGCGCGCGGTGAGCTGCCGAGCTCTCCCGTGGGGCGCGGCATACCCGCGAGATCCCCCGTCTTGCGCGCTACCGAAAACGCGGCCGGCGCCGGGCGCATCGCGCAGCCGCACTGAACGCAGAAGTGCGCGTCTGCCAGCGCTTGCGCACCACACTTGGGACAAATGTTCGGGGGCTGCGAGTTGTCCATTCGCTCGATTCGAACTCCGGCGCTGTCAGGCTTCTGTACGGCCGCCTATGCCCCGAGTTGCGTGCCGACACTCAGGCGAAGGGAGAGCGTAGCATTTTCGATTCACTGACTTAAACCCCGAAACTCCACCAGCCGCACCTTACGACGACAGCGACGCAGAGCACGCAAGTCGCGGGCGTTCTTGTGTGATTCTCACACGCACATACAGTCCAATACATCGCCCAGCCGCGCCTGCGCTCGCGCTCGCTCATGGAATCGTGAGCTCTTCGGATCCTCCGCCTTGGCAGCCGCGCAGCGTGAAACGGATGTGGCCGTCGGGCGTGGTTTGTTCGAGCGCGCTGCAGCGAAAGCGAGAAGTGCCTTGCGTACCGAAGCGGTCCTGGCTTTCGTACGTCACGTAGATCGCCGTGCGCGATTTCACGTGCAGCTCGTAGCGCATCGGATCACCCTCGATGGTGTGAAGGGTGATGATCAGGCGCGCCGGCCGGCCCTCCTCGTAAGCATGCCAGAAACACTCGCGGGCAGCGCTATTGACCCCGCTTCCGTGCGCGCTCTTCTCGCTGCCGCAATCACGGATCTCCGGGGGTAGAGCACTAGCCGGGCTGGGCGCTGGCGCGGCGCTCGGCGGGTGGGTTCTGGCGATCGGCTCGCTGCGGCAGCCGAACGAGCTCATCCAGCTCACGACGAGCAGCGCGAGCCGGCTCCGTCTCATTGCGCCGTCCTTTGGCAAGCGCTGCGGAGCTCTTGGAACAGCTCGAGGCCCATTTCGAAGGACGGCGTATGCTGCACGCCAGGATAGGTTTTCAGCTGCACGTTCAAACCGCGCTTTTTCAGCGTTTCGACGCTACGGCGCGTGTCGGCGAGGCGAATCACCGGATCCGCTTCACCGTGGAATGCGACGATCGGAGGAAAGCTACCGGCATCGGAGATTTTTGCGATCAGTTGCGGAGGCAAGACGCCGGCCAGTGGATACACCGCGCTGACCAGCTCCGGATGGAGCACGGCGAGCGAGAAGCTCAAGATGCCTCCCTGTGAAAAGCCGGTGACGATGGGCTTACCGCGTGTTCGACGCTCGCGGGTGATCGTGACGATCGCCTGCGCGAGCTTTTGCGTCGCCGTTTCCACACCGCGCGCAATGCGCGGAATGTCTCGACCGTCGCCGAACCAAAACCACGAGTAACCATCGCCGTACTCGGAAATGCCCCTCGGCAGCACGATGCGCGCCGGAACATCGAACGCATTCACGAAGCCAACGAAGCGCTCGGGCCGGTCTCCCAACCCGTGAATCGCCACGATCAATGGCAGCTCTTGTTCTTCTCGGGCACCCCCCGTGAGCAGCTCGAGGTAGGCGAGCTCGCCGGCTTGTCGGAGCTCGGGCTCGAGCCGCGACGCGGGCTGAACCGGAGCAGGCCCCTCCGAGCCCGCGACGCTGCGCGCTGGCGCCGCCTGCGCGCCCCGCATCGGCGAGTTGCCCGCGTCGCCGGGACTCGCGCTCGATGCTCTTTTACAACCCGAAACGCAGAGGATCGCGATCAGGACGAGCAGTTGGGGCCGGAAGTCACGGAATCGCATGGCTCGTCCCAAGTTGTGGCCCGCCGCGCCCGAAGACCAGTGCCAGATACCTTGAGAAAGGAGCATCCTTACAGTTGGGTCAAGTTTTGCTGGAGAGCTTGAGTTTGGCGGGCAGGGGCTTCGCCCCACTAGCAAGTATTTGGCGATCGAGGCCGAGATTTTGAGCCGCAGGCGGCGAACGTGCCAGCGTTTCACGGGTGAGCACGCGACCTATTTTTTTCGTAATGCTGCTGCTCTGCTGCTTCTCGTCGGGGGCGTGCGCACGCGAAGCGAGAGCTCGAGAGCCGCTCTCTCCTTATATAGCCTCCCCTCCGCCGATCTGGACGCCTGCGCCCTATGAGGACGCTCTGGCCTGGAGCGCAGCGGGCTACTCAAAAGACGGCGCGAACGCGAACGCGCCGGTGATGCCGGGCGAATATCAGGATCCGAGCTCCGCCCGCCGAGGCGATCGTGCACCCGTGCTTTCCGGCCGGCGTGGTGCACCGCCCAGCTACCACGAGAGCGCCCGCATTCCAGGCGGCGAGGCGTGCTTGGAGCTGCTCGATGACCTGCCCGTGAAGTACCGACGCATCGACGACAAGCGCGGTGTCGTCACGCCGGTGGAAGTCACGGGACCGGTGGCCGGCATTCGCTACCACGCCGGGGCAGGCCTGCCCTTCGTGTGCGATTGCAGATTAGCCGTAGCGCTCGCGTGGCTCGGACCCGAGCTGAAGCAACTCGGCGTGACAGACGTGCGCTACTCGGGCGTCTACGTCTACCGCTTGAGCCGCGTGGGACGCCTCAGCTTGCACGCCTACGGTCACGCCATCGATCTGCACGAGTTCAGGACGGGCGGAGAGCGGCACGTCGTGAAGGGCGACTATCGGGTGGGGCTCAGCGATCCGTGCGCGCGCTCTGCACCCCTCTTGAACCAGGTGGCCTGCCGCGTGAAGCGGCTCGCGTTGTTCAAGGAAGTACTGACTCCCGACTACAACGCCGATCATCACGATCACTTCCACCTGGGCTTGGCACCGCTCGAGCAGCCGCAGCGTGTGGCGCTAGGCGCGCGCGGGCGCCGCGTAGTACTTGCGAAGCAGCCGTAACGTGAAGCTCGGGCGCAGATAGAAGCCCCTGGGCGGCGCTTCTACGTACGCGCCGTCTTCGTCGATCCCGCGCCGGCGCACGCGCGAATGCGCCGCCTTCGGCCTCACTTGCAGGTGTTTGCCGAAGTGGCCCGTGATGCGTTCGAGCTCACCCATACCGATGCGCCCGGCGAGCTCCTCCCAATCGAAACGCAGCTCCGCCTCTTCTTCGCTGTCCGGGCTCCACAAGAGCGGCTCGCCGAAGCGTCGCCCCGCGAACGGTAGAGAAGCTTCGGCTTCGACGGGCACCCACAGCACGCGCGCCAACTTGCGACGCACGCGCGAGTGCTCCCACTCTACCTCCCCGATTTCGGTGAGCGCGATCGTGCACACGAACGTCGATTCCTTGGGTTTGCCGCGCGCATCCACGGGCAAGGTCTTGAGCTCGATGCCGAGCCCTTCGAAATCGGGCTTGGCTCGCGAGCCCGCGGTGGCTCCGAGCGCGCGCTCGAGCAGCTGGCCGACCCAGCCCTTCGCGCGCAGCTGACTCTCCGGCACGCTGACTCCAAATTGCAGCGCCAGCTCGCCGAGCGACACACCAGCTAGTGCGCGGGCGCGGGCGAGCAGCTCGAGTTCCGACCGAGGAGCGGCTTTCGGCTCGAACATGGCGCGCGCGAACCATTCCATGCTACCGAAGAGCCGTCGAGCTCTGGCTCACGCGCCCCGCCATGCCCGCCGTTTGCTCCGCACGTTGCCCGGCATCCACCCGCACGCGCCTGATCATCGTGGGCGGGGCATCGCTGCTGTGTGTGAACGCATGCCGGACTCGTAACGAGGAACGCGCCGAGCCCGGACCGCTGCTCGGTGTGGCTTCGGCGAGTGAGCTACCAAAGCCTGCGCCCGTGCAAAAGGCTGCGGAAGTGCTCGACGCGGGCAGCTCGGTTCCTGCGCGGCCCGCCGTGTATGCGAAGAGCCGCTACGTCTGGATCCGCGAACAGCCCGATGGCGACACGCAGTGGATCGGTT
>Ga0193706_1001161_pt1 | contig 12206 bp, 19 predicted proteins | sample U3c1metaG_FD_160130 | JGI IMG/M metagenome (GOLD analysis project Ga0193706, IMG submission 160130) | Soil microbial communities from a riparian zone of the East river system, Colorado, United States - U3c1 | ecosystem: Environmental > Terrestrial > Soil > Riparian zone | place: USA: East River... | reverse complement strand
TGATCCGCAAGCTCAAGGCCGAATGGGCGTTGCCCACAGATGTGCTCGTCCGATCCTATGCACTTCGCAAGGGCCGGGGCGTCAGAACCGCCAAGCGGCGAGCGGCATAAAAATAACCAAACCGGTAAAAACAACTTGACAGTGTCGCGCTGCTGTGGCACTATTTTGGAACAGTCGGAAAATGTGATTCGGGGCCGGGCAGCGGGAGTTGCTCCGGCCTTTTTGTTTGGGGTGGCCGGACAGGCGGCCCCTCCACCACGCTGCGCTTGGTCCCCCTCCCCGTTCCGGGGAGGACCTAGATAGCTCAGGATGATCCTTCGACAGGCTCAGGACGATCCTTCGACAGGCTCAGGATGATCCTTCGACTAGCTCAGGATGAGCGGAGAGAAAATTTTGAGATCGAGCGGGGTCGGGGCGGTGCTCCGGCCTTTTTGTTTGGGGCTGGGCTCCTGCTTTCGCGGGGGTGCAAAAGGAGAAGCTTGGATGGCGGATAAGGGGATTGTCGAGGGCAAGGCGCGGTTGCGGGTGCGGCGGGCTTCGCCGACGAGCTGGACGAGGGCCAAGACGGCGCTGTTCCTGGCGACGCTGGGCGAGACCTGCAATGTCGTCCGGGCGGCCAAGGCGGCGGGGGTTTCGACCAATTACGCCTATCGCCGGCGCCAGGCCGATGCGGGGTTTCGCGCCGGCTGGGCGGCGGCGGTGGCCGAGGGCTAGGCCAAGTTGGAGCTGATGCTGCTCGACCGCGCGCTCAACGGCAAGATCAAGCTGGTGCGCGGGCGGGACGGCGGCAAGGACGCGCGGATCCGCGAATATAGCGACACGCTGGCGCTGGCCCTGCTCAAGCGCCACCAGGACAGTGCGGCCGAGGGCGATGCCGAGGAGAGCGCCGAGGAAGTGGCCGAGGCGCGCGAGCGGATCATGGCCAAATTGGCCAAGCTGAAACTGCGCGTGCCCTTCGAGACGCCGCTTCGCCTTCGCTCGGCGGCTCCTCAGGATGAGCGGAGTCGTTCGGTTCCGGGGAGGAACTAGTTGCTGACTGAAGAGGGGATGCGGCGGCTGATGGGCCAGCCGGTCGAAGTGCAGCGCGCGGTCATCGCCAACATGTCGGCGGCCGACGCGTTGCGGTTCGACGCGTGGTTCGAGCTGTGGGCGCATGACGGCCAGCTGCCGCCGGACGGCGAGGGCTGGCGGGTGTGGCTGATGATGGCCGGGCGCGGCTATGGCAAGACGCGCGCCGGGGCGGAATGGATCTCGACCCTGGCGCGGGCCAAGCGGCCATTGCGCATCGCTTTGGTCGGGGCGACCATCGCCGAGGGGCGGCGGATCATGGTCGAGGGGCGCAGCGGATTGCTGGCGGCGGCGAAAGTCCGCGGGGTGCGGGTGAATTGGGAGCCGAGCCTGGGCCGGTTGAAATGGCCGGGCGGGGCCGAAGCGCAGGTGTTTTCGGGCGAAAATGCCGACGGCCTGCGCGGGCCCGAGCATCATTTCGCGTGGTGCGACGAGCTGGCCAAATGGGGCGAGGGCGAAGCGGCGTGGGACAATTTGCAAATGGGGCTGAGGGCCGGGGCGCGGCCGCGCGCGGTGGTCACGACGACTCCGCGGCCGCTGCGGCTGCTCGAGCGGATTCGCGGCGATGCCTGGACCATCGCCACGGGAGGCCGGACGACCGACAATGTCAATCTGCCCGACAGCTTCGTCGAGGTGATGATGGCGACCTATGGCGGGACCCGGACCGGGCGGCAGGAATTGGACGGCGAATTGATCGGCGACGCCGAGGGGACGCTGTGGCCGCGCGCGCTGATCGAGGCAAGCCGGCGGGCGATGCCGGAGCGGTTCGACCGGGTGGTGGTCGGGGTCGATCCGCCGGCCGGGGCGGGGCCGGGGTGCGATGCCTGCGGGATCATCGTCGCCGGGCGCCTGGGCGATGCCTTGTACGTGCTGGCCGACGAAAGCGTCGCCGGATTGCGGCCCGACGGCTGGGCGCGGCGGGTGGCGCAAGCGGCGGCGCGGTGGAATGCCGACAAGGTGGTGGCCGAAGCCAATAATGGCGGGCTGATGGTCGCCGAGGTGCTGACCGCGGCCGACGATGGGCTGCCGCTGGCGTTGGTCCACGCGTCGCGCGGCAAGGTCGCGCGGGCCGAGCCGGTGGCGCTCAAGTTCGAGGCCGGGCGGGCGTTTTTGGCGGGGCGTTTTCCGAGCCTCGAGGACGAAATGGCGGGGCTGGTCGCGGGCGGCGGCTATGACGGGCCGGGGCGCTCGCCCGACCGCGCCGACGCGATGGTCTGGGCGCTGACCGAATTGGGCCGCAAGCCGCGCGCGGCGGCGCGGGTGCGGATGCTTTAGGAGTTAGGGGGTGGTTATTGCGGCCGGTGGATTGTGGTATGCGGAGGTGCCGAATCGCGCCCCTAAAGGAGCAGCGAAATGGCGACTCTTTTCCCCTCCAAAATGCTTTTACGCATCGCAATCGGCTTGGCCGGATTGGCGGCCGCGGGATCCCCTGCATGGGCTTCCAACTGGTCGATGAACGCATCGAGCTGTGTGCCCAACGACACCGCAGTCAATCAGTATTTCGTGACCGGAGGGTCGGTTACGCATCGGCCGGGCTCCAATGCGTTGATCACCCTTTATTGCCCGATCACCGGGACCTGGGGATCGAACAAGCCGACCTTCCTGTTCATGACCATCATGAACAACAAACCGTTCGATGAACTGCGCAACCGGGATGCGCAGATTAGCGCTCAAATCATCCGGATCGTAGCGAGCAGCGGGACTTTGGTGAAGATCGGACCCGCGTTGAATTCTCCCGGCCGGACGATCGCGGTCGGAGAGCGGATTCAGGGGCAGCTGTTCGCTCACCCGTTCGACTTCAAGAACTCCTATTATTACGTGAGAGTGGACATCAGCAGGAAAAGCTTGACCGGCTTTGCCAAGCTGTTCGGTGTCGGCATGAGTTGCCTGACCTGCCCGGCGAATTGACCGGGATATAGCAGACGGCCGCCTAAGGTTTGGGCAGGGCGGCCGCTTGCCCAATGCAACTGAGACTAGGACGAAGGGGCCGGCGATCGCCGCGCGCGGCGGCGCGGGTGCGGATGCTTTAGATTTTTCCGGAGGGTTACCCCTCACCAAGCTACGCTAGGCGGCGAGCCGCCAAGCTTCGCTATCCTCTCCCTCAAGGGGTGAGGAATTTGTCATGACAGGAGCTGAGATGGGGTGGTTGGGGCGCAAAAGCGCGGCGGCGGTGCGGCCGTTTGTCCCGGTTTGGCTGGGCAGCGGCGACGAGGCGGGGTTCGTCCGCTCGTACGACGCGCAATATGACGAAGTTTATCGCACCAACCCGGTCGGCCAGCGCGCGGTGCGGCTGGTCGCGGGGATGCTCGGCGGGCTCGCGATCGATGCGCCCGAGGGCGGCGAGCCGGCGCTCAAGCTGATTGGCCAGGACGGGCTGCTCGAGCGGCTGGCGGCAGCGCTACTGCTGCACGGCAATGGCTATGTCCAGCTGATCGCCGGGCCCGACGACAGGCCGGCCGAATTGTGCGCGCTGCGGCCCGAGCGGGTCAGCGTGGCGACCGACGAAAATGGCTATCCGACGGCCTATGTCTATCGCGCTGGACAGCGAACGGTGCGGATCGCGGCGCGCGATGCGCTGGCGCGGCGGCAGGTCGCGCATATTCGCGCGCTGAGCCCGAGCGACGATCATTATGGCATGGGCTGTTTGAACGCGGCAATTGCCGCGGCCAGCGTTCACAATCGGGCGAGCCGGTGGAACAAGGCGCTGCTCGACAATGCCGCGCGGCCATCGGGAGCGCTGGTTTACGAGCCGGGCGACGGCAGCGGGCTGTCGGCCGAGCAATTCGAGCGATTGCAAGGCGAGCTCGCCGAGCAATTTTCGGGTAGCTGCAATGCAGGACGGCCGATGCTGCTCGAGGGCGGGCTAAAGTGGCAGGCGCTGAGCCTGTCGCCGGCCGAGATGGATTTCGTCGCGCTGAAGGAAGGCGCGGCGCGCGACATTGCGCTGGCATTCGGGGTGCCGCCGGTGCTGGTCGGGCTGCCCGGCGACGCGACCTACGCCAATGCGCGCGAGGCGGGGCGGGCGCTGTATCGGCAGACGGTGCTGCCGATGGCGGGGACGATCTTGCGCGGACTCGGGGCGATGCTCAGCGACTGGCTGGGCCCGGTGCGGTTCGCGGTCGATGCCGACCGGATCACCGAGCTGGCGGAGGACCGCGCAATGCTGTGGCGGCAGGTCGGCGCGGCGGATTTCCTGAGCCGGGCGGAAAAACGCGTGCAGCTCGGTTTTGCGGTTGAGGATGAGGAGGCGGGTGGATGAGCGCGAGTTCAGGCAGCGGCGAAGCGGTGCTGGCGCGGCTGATGGCGCAGGCCGAAGGACGCGGGGTAGATCTGGTGACGTTGCGCGCGCTGGTCGAGGAGGCCAGCCAGTCGGGCGCGACGCGGGCGCTCGGCGCGCTCGGCCTGGACGATGCGCGGGCGCGGCGCGACATGGATGAGTTGCGCGAGCTTTTGTCGGCATGGCGCGACGCCAAACGGACGGCGTGGCGCGGCGTGATCAGCTGGGCAGTGCGACTGCTGTGCGCGTTGTTATTGATCGGGTTGGCGGTGCGCTTTCGCCTGACGGATTTGATCGCTTCGTGAGCGAGACTCCCCCACCCCCGGCCCCTCCCCCGAGGGGGAGGGGAGGATTGCGGTTCGCGGGCTATGCGGCGATTTTCGATCGGCCCGACAAGGGCGGCGATGTCGTGCGCGCCGGGGCGTTCCGGACGACGCTGGCGCGACAAGCGGAAGTGCCTTTGCTGTGGCAACATGATCCGCGGCGGGTGATCGGGCGGGTCGAGCATTTGAGCGAGGACCAGCGCGGGCTTCGGGTGATCGCCAGCGTGGCTACGGTACGCGAGGCCGAGGCGGTGCGCGCCGGCGCGGTCAAGGGATTGAGCTTCGGGTATCGGGTGCGCGGGGCGCGTGGCCCGGACCGCAATACTGGCTTACGCGAATTGGTCGAGCTCGACCTGATCGAGATCAGCCTGGTGGCGCTACCGATGCAGGCGCGAGCGGTTGTGCACGCCGTCGAGGGCTGAGGGTTTCGGAAAAGTAAGAAGGTGGATCCCGGATCAAGTCCGGGATGACGGTTTGGTGTGTCCATTTTTCAGGAGAGACGAGCATGGTAGAAGTCAAGGCGGACGGGCTGGCGGAATCGTTTGAGGCGATCGAGCGGCAGGATGAGGATGTCGCGGCGCTCAAGAACGAATTGGCGGCGCTGAAGTCGCGGGTCGAGGCGGGGCTGATCGCCGCGCAGCGACCGGCGCTCGAGGGGGTCAAGTCGGCGGCGGCCAATGCGTTCGTCGAACGCTATATCCGCCGCGGAATCGAGAGCGGCCTGGGAATGAAGGCGCTCGGCAGCTCGACCGATGCGATCGGCGGCTATTCGGTGCCGCGCGAGATCGACGAGGTCATCGACAAGACGCTGGTGGCGATCTCGCCGATCCGCGGGATCGCCAATGTCGTCAAGGTCGGCAGCGCCAATTACCGCAAGCTGGTGACGACCGGCGGAACTCCGTCGGGCTGGGTCGGGTTCGAGGCCGCGCGGCCCGAAACCAACACGCCGGGCTTTACCGAAATCGTGCCGGCATCGGGCGAGCTTTACGCCAATCCGGCGGCGTCGCAGCAGATGCTCGACGACGCCATGTTCGATGTCGAAAAATGGCTGGCCAACGAGATTGCGACGGAGTTCGCGCGGGCCGAAGGCTTTGCGTTCGTCAAGGGGACGGGCGCGTCCCAGCCGCTCGGTTTCCTGTCATCGCCCAATGCGGTGACCGCGGACGGCGTTCGCGCGATGGGCACGTTGCAGACCATCGGAACCGGCGTTTCGGCGGCTTTCCCCGCCGCGAACCCGCAGGACAAGTTGATCGACTTGATGCAGTCGCTGCGCCAGCCCTATCGCCAGGGCGCGGTGTTCGTGATGAATTCGAACACCGCCAGCGTCATCCGCAAGTTCAAGACCACCGACGGAGCGTTCATCTGGCAGCCGGGCCTGATGTCGGGAAGCCCGGCGACCTTGCTTGGCTATCCGGTGATCGAGGCCGAGGACATGCCGGACATCGCCGCCAGCAGCCTGTCGATCGCGTTCGGCAATTTCAAGGCTGGCTATGTCATCGCCGAGCGCGCGGCGACGACCATCCTGCGCGACCCGTTCACGCACAAACCCTACGTCCATTTCTATGCGACCAAGCGGGTCGGCGGTCAGGTGACGAACTCAGAAGCGATCAAATTGCTCAAGTTCCTCTGACGCCGCGTCGTCCGGGCCGGCAGCGTCCGGCCCGGACGCAAATCACCATCATCACGCTTAGCCGAAAGGACCCACATGCCGGCGCCATTCCAACCGAAATTCGTCGATCTCGTGCGCAATTTCACGACGACGCAGGGGACCGGCAATTTCGTGCTCGGCGCGGCGGTCGCCGGCTATTCGAGCCTGGCGAGCGCCATCGCCACCGGCGAGCGGTTTTATTATTGCGCGATGGGCGTCGACAAACCGGCCGAGCGCGAGGTCGGCCGCGGCACGATGATGGCCAATGGCACGGTCGCCCGCGAGCCGATCAGCGGTCCGCCGATCAATTTTTCAAACGGCCAGAAAAGCATCGCCCTGGTGGTTGCGGCGGACTGGTTCGATGCCATGGCGAGGGGCGATGGCGGTGGGTTGACGCTGGCATTCACCAGCGCTGCCGGCGCCGCGATCGGCGAAACGGCGACGGGCTTGGAGACGGTCGGATATTCGGCGCCAGGCATCGGCGCGGCGCGCTACGTTTACGACGCGGCGATCAATTCGGTGTTTGTCGCCGCGCATCCGGCCTGGTCCTTCCTGGTCGCCGACGGGCGCGGCTTCCGACTTGCCGAAGACGTTCTGCAACTCGAACATTTCGGGGCAGTGCCCGGCGATTACTCCAGCGGCGCAGGTGCGGATTGTTTGCCCGCGTGGAACGCAGCGATGGACTATCTCGACTTCTACCCGCGCAATGTCGGCAGCGTCAGCGTCATCTATGAGGGCGCCCGCGAGATTGTCTTTCCCGGCGCTCAATATTTTTTCTCCGACACTCTCAACCTCAAGCGGACATTGCGCCTGACCGGAATGGGCGGGAGCTTTTTCGGCGGCGACGCAACCATCCTGCGGTGGCCGGTCGGCAAGGCTGGGATCGTCGTCAACAGCTACAACACGTTGGGCTCGGGCGTCGAAGACCCGTACACGACATCGGCGAGCGGTTCGATAATCCGCGGTTTCAAGCTTCGGGGCGGCTTCGCCGGCGCGGAAGGCGAATATCACGGCATTCGCCTTCGCGCCCGGGGCGCGATCGAGGATTGCGCGATCGAGAATTTCGCCGGCGACGGAGTGCATATCTGGGCCTCGTCCGGGGCGGGCGGCGCAACCGAGGGCAATGCCAATAATTGGTCGATCAATCGCTGCCGCACCGCTGGCTGCAGGGACGGCCTGTTTGTCAGCGGCGGCGACGCCAATGCCGGCATGGCGACCGCGCTCGACTCCTCCGCCAACCGCCGCTGGGGCATCAACGACCGTTCGTTCCTCGGCAACACCTATATCGGATGCCACTCGGCAGATAACGGGATTGTCGCGGGCCAGCCATCGGCGACAATCGTCGCGCACGGCGGCAACCGCTTTTACGTCAAGGACGGCGAGGCGGCGGGCGCCTCGATCAACGCGCCGCCGGTGACGCCGACCGACAATGCCTGGTGGGGTTTCGCTTACGCCGGTGGGGTGTCGGCGCCAATCGTTCCGGCGTGGGTCAGCGGCATCGCGGTGCGCGAGGGCGGCGCCTATCGCACCAACAATCTCAACGCCTCCAATCTGTTCCTCGGCTGCTATTCGGAAGGCGGGCAAGCTCCCGCGCAATATACGACTCCGACGCTCGTCGTCGGCGGCTTGCTTGGAGCGGGCACCAGGGGGACGGGAGTTCACTTGTCCAATCACCAGGGCAGGCTTTCGTCGCCGAAATCCATCAGGACGGAGAGCACTTTCCTGGCCGAGGGAAGCGGATCGTCGTTCGGGCCGAGCGGCACCGCGCCCGCTTCGGACAATATCATCTATGTCGATTGCACCAATTTCGGCAACACCATCCAATTCCGCTCATGGCTCGACAATGTCGGGGTCGAGGACGGGTTTATCGCTTCGGTCAGGGGCGTCGGGATGCTGTGGAACGGCAGCAACAATCACATCTTCAGGATCGCCAACGTCACCGCCGCGGTGCTGACCCCGACTGGGCTCGACGTTACCGGCGCGGTGGGCGGTGCCAGCCTGAAGCTGTCGGGCAAGCAGATTTTGAGCGGGACGGCGGCACCGGTGGGCGGCGCTTATGCGCGCGGCGACATGGTGTTCAACAGCGCGCCTTCCGCCGGCGGGCCGCCGGGCTGGATGTGCGTCACCGCGGGGTCGCCGGGGACGTGGAAGGCGATGGCCAATCTGGCGGCATAGCCGAGCCGCGGGCAGCGTTCGATCGACACCGAGGAAATGACATGAGCATCGCATTGGGCGCGATCAGCGGAGCGGCGATTGCGTCGCCGGCCGGGAGCGAAAGCGCAAGCAACGTCAAGGTTCCGCCGAAGCGCCGGACGCTAGCCAAGCCCGATATCTTGCTGTCGCCCGAAGCGCGCTGAGCGGCGCGGGCATCGAACATTTTGCGACCGGTGAAAACCAGGGGAGTAGCATGAGCTTCTTATTGAAAGATCCAGGCGCGATCCTCGACTATTCGGTCGACTGGGGCGCCGAATATCTCGACGGCGACGCGATTGCCGACAGCGATTGGACCGTCGCGCCGGTCGAGGCCGGCGGCGCCAGCGTAGTCGGCAGCGCGTTCGATTTCACGACCGCGACGGTCAAGGCCGGCGGCGGCATTGCCGGCCGCCAGTACCGACTGACCAACCATGTCGTGATGGAGTCGGGGCGCGAGGACGAGCGGTCGATCGTGCTGCGCGTGGAGCAACGTTGATGCTTAGCCCGGGGATCGCCGAACCGGCGCTGTCGCTAGCCGAGGCGCAAGCTTTCGTGCGGGTCGAGACGGGCGAGGAGGAAGCGCTGCTGGCCGGGCTGGTGCGGACTGCCAGCGCAGTGTGCGAGGCGTTCGTCAACCAGGTGCTGATCGTGCGCGAATTCAGCGAGGATCTGAGCGCCAGCGGCGAGTGGCAGCGGCTTGGGCTGGCACCGGTGCGGTCGATTGATTCGCTTGAGACGGTAGCGGTGGATGGGACGGCAGTTGCATTGGGATCGAGCGCATTTGCGATCGACATCGACGCGTCGGGCGATGGGTGGGTGCGGTTGACCGCAACGACTGATGCGACCCGCATTCGCGTCAATGCCAGTGCCGGAATCGCTGGGGGGACCAACGAACTGCCCGAGCCGCTGCGTCACGGAATTCTGCGGCTGGTCGGTCACTTGTTCGCCAGCCGCGACGGCGACGGCGGCGAGCCGCCGGCGGCGGTGACCGCGCTGTGGCGGCCCTACCGGCGGATGCGGCTGTCATGAGCAGTGAATTTGCGGGGTCGCTGCGCGAGCGGTTGATCATCGAGCGGCCGGTTTCGGAACGGACCGCGATTGGGGCCCGGGCGAGCGGTTGGGAAGTGGTCGCGAGGTGCCTGGCATCGGTCGTGCCCGAAGGAGCGGGACCGGAGGCCGAAGCGATGGCTTTGAGCGCGATGCCGCGGTTCCGCGTGACAATCCGCAAGCGCGACGGGATCGCGATCGACCAAAGGCTGAGGTGGGGCGAGCGATTGCTGATGATCCGCCAGATGATCGACGATCCGCGGCTTGGCGACCGCCATCTGCTGCGCTGCGAGGAGGTACGGACATGACTGCTTTGTTCGAAAAATTGCAGCAACGCGCCGAGCGCGCGGTGGCGGTAGAAACGCTTCGGCATATCGATGCGCTGGCTGCCGAGGCGCGCGAGTTCAAGGGCGTCGAGGTCGAGGCGGGGTCGACGCGGCTGACCTTGTCGGGTCGCGGCTTGATGCGGCGCTGGTTGAGCGATGCGGCGTTGCGTTTCTGGACGGCGCGATGAGCGCCGGCGCGGCGCTTCAGGCGGCGGTGGCGGTTTCGCTCGACGAGATCCCGGATTTGACCGGGGTATTCGACGGGCCGCCGGCGCGAGCGCCGTTTCCCTATGTGGTGGTCGACGCCGGGAGCGAGGCGCAATGGGGCCACAAGTCGGGCGCCGGGCGCGAGGTGATGCTGGCGGTGACATTGTGGGACGAGCAGCCGGCGCGGGTTCACGATCTGGCCGATGCGGTCGAGGCGGCGGTTGCCGCGACCGCCGAGGTTGACGGCTGGAAGCTGGTGACGATGTCTTTGCTGCGGCGGCGGATCGTACGCGATGTCGCCGGGCCATGGGCGGCGGCGATCGATTTTCGGGCGCGGCTGCTCGCGGATTGAGTCCCCTCACCCTCCCAAGCCTGCGGCTTGGGCCCATGAACGAAAAGTCGACCGCTGGGTGGCGGTCCGATTTTCGCCATCTCTCCCTCAAGGGGAGAGGGACTAGTCACGACAAGGAGAAAGACATGGCTGCGGAACGCGGAAGCGCCTTCCTGCTCAAAATCGGCAGCGGCGGGGCGACCCCGACGTTCGCGACGGTGGCAGGGCTCAAGACGACGCAATTGTCGATCAACGGCGATGCAGTGGCGATCACCAACAAGGACAGCGGCGGCTGGCGCGAATTGCTGTCGGGAGCTGGTGTGCGATCGGTGTCGGTGGCGGCGAGCGGGATCTTCACCGGCAGCAGTGCCGAGACGCAGTTGCGTGGGCTAGCGCTGGGCGGTGGCATCGAGGATTATGAATTGAGCTTCGAAAGCGGCGAGCGGCTGCGCGGTGGATTTCTGCTGACCCGGCTCGAATATGCCGGGGATTTCAACGGCGAGCGCAATTACACGGTCGCGCTCGAAAGCAGCGGCGAAGTAGTCGCCTTGTGATGGGCGCCAATCCGTATCGCGGCGAGGCGAGCTTGACCGTAAGCGGGACGGCGATCGTGTTGCGGCCAAGCTTTGCCGCCCTGGTTGCGGCGGAGGGCGAGCTGGGGCCGCTGTTCGCGCTGGTCGAGCGGGCGGCCGAGGGAAAGCTTGGCCTGGGCGAAATCGTCGCTCTGTTCGACCATGTTTCAACCGACCGGCCCGAAACGATTACGCGCGAGGTGATCGGCGAGGCGGTGGTGGTGCAAGGCCTGGCGGGGGTGACGCCGGTCCTGCGAATCTTGCTTGGCCAGATCCTCCAAGGGCGATGAGCAATTTTGGCGAGGCTGCTGCGCGATTGAGCGGCGCGGCGGTGATGCTGCTCGGGTGGCGGCCCGATGATTTCTGGGATGCGACGCCGATGGAATTGGCGGCGACGTTCGAGGCGCCGGGCGAGGCTGGGACGCCGCCCGACACGGCGGCGATCACCGACTTGATGCGGCGCTTCCCGGACCGGTGAAAGGCGAGACATGGACGAGGAAATAGATCGGCTGGTGGTCAGCGTCCGCGCCGACACCGCGGGCTTCGCGCGCGACGTCGCGGCGATGCGCGGCGAGCTCGAAGGTCCGCTGGCGCAAGGAGTCGGGCGCGCGGGCAAATTGATCGAGAGTGCGCTGGGGCGAGCGATCGCCACCGGCAAGTTCGGGTTCGACGATCTGAAGAAGGTGGCGCTGGCGGCGATGGCCCAGATCGCTTCGGCCTCACTGCGGGGACTGTTCAGCCAAAGCGGCAGCGGAGCCGGCGGTTTGGGAAGTCTGCTAACGATCCTTTTGGGAAGTGCATTGGGACTGCCGGGCCGAGCGACGGGCGGGCCGGTGTCAGGCGGGCGCGGTTATCTGGTCGGGGAGCGAGGGCCGGAACTGTTCGTGCCGAACGGCGGCGGACGGGTCGAGACACTGGGCGCGCGGCCGCGCGATGTGCGCGTGTCGATTGCGATCAATACGCCGGTCGGCGGGGAGCCGCAGGCGCTCCGGCAATCGTCGCGCCAGGTGGCGCGCGCGGTGCGAGCGGCTTTGCGATGAACCATTGGTTCACGAGGCCCGACGCGCCGATCGTTTCGACCCACGTCAAGCGGTTCGACCCGCTGCATTGGACGGTCGATTTCCCGCGCGGGGCGATGGCTAGCGTCGTCACCGCGCCCGACGGTCACGGTCTGTCGATTGAGGCGAGTTTCTTGCGCAAAGGCGACCTGGTCG
>Ga0193706_1001160_pt1 | contig 12215 bp, 11 predicted proteins | sample U3c1metaG_FD_160130 | JGI IMG/M metagenome (GOLD analysis project Ga0193706, IMG submission 160130) | Soil microbial communities from a riparian zone of the East river system, Colorado, United States - U3c1 | ecosystem: Environmental > Terrestrial > Soil > Riparian zone | place: USA: East River... | reverse complement strand
CGAGCTTGCGCTTCGAGTAGGCCTCGATCCGATCGAGCACGGGATCGAAGACGAGGAGCGGAACCGCCGCGATCACCGATCCCATCACGTTGTTGCCGACGTAGGAGTGGCCGTCGGTGTGCTGGAAGATGTCCGCGTGCCAGCCCAGATATTCGTCGCAGCGGAAGTCGCCGTGCTCGATCAGCGTGAAGGCCGGATAGTGCTCGCGGACGATGTTCGTCGCGAAGAACAGGCTGAACAGGATCCACGAGACGAGGAACAGCCGCAGTCGAACGGAAGCGAGGATGGGCATCGGGGAGCCGTGCCTACTCTATCGGCGGATCACCGCGGAGCGATCCATCGAGGCCTGGGCGGAGCACGGGATCGGCGGCTCGAGCGATTCCGTGCGGCGATCCACGAGAAAAGGCGCTGGAGACGGAGTGCTCGGATCGCATGATGGCGCCCGTGATCGGGGACACGGAAGGGCGAACCTATGGGAGCTGGGCGCGATTCCTCGCCTGGGCGGCGCTCGGCGTCGCGGGGCAGGCGGCCTTGCTCGGGCTCACGACGGCGGGGCCCTTCGTCACGTACCAGCATGTGCGCATTCCGGAGCGGCCGAGCACGGGCTGGTGGATCTGCGCAGCGATCGTCGGCCTGCAGGTGATCCTCGTCGCAGGCGCAGTCTTCCTCGGGCCGGCGCGGCGCGCTTCGCGTTGGGGAACTTGGATCCTGAGCCATCTCAAGCCCTGGCAGTTGCTCCTGCTCGCCTCGGTGCTCGCGCTCTCGCGCGCCAAGATCGCGCGACCGCCCGAGGCTTACGCCGCGGAGCTCGTGTTTTCTTCCGCGATCGCGCTGGTCGCCCTGTGCACCTGGATCCTCGCGGCGGAAGCACTGCCTCGGGCGGCCTTGCAGCGCTTCGAAGCATTCCTGGATCGATTCCTGGGTGCTGAGAGCGACACACCACAGCCCGGCGGCCCCGATCGCTTCGCCTGGCGCGCCGCGCTCTACGCGACCCTCGCGACGGCCTTCCTCGCCACCTTCGTCTACCAGCGGCACCCGCACGTGCCCGACGAAGTGCCCTACCTGATCCACGCGCGATACTTCGCGGCAGGAAAGCTCGCCCTCGCCGCGCCGCCGATCGCCGCGGCTTTCGACGTCGACCTGATGTCGACTCTGGGCTCGCGTTGGTTCTCTCCGGTGCCGCCCGGCTGGCCGATGGCACTCGCCATTGGCGCGTACTTCGGTGCGGAATGGCTGGTCAACCCTTTCTTGAGCGGGCTGACTCTGCTCGTCGCCTACGCCCTGGTGCGCGAGATCGCCAGCCGGCGGACCGCGAGGCTTTGCGTGCTGCTGCTCGCGATCTCGCCCTGGTTCCTTTTCCTGGGCATGAGCTTCCTGACCCACACCTGGACCAATTTCTGCGCGCTGGTCGCGGCCCTCGGTGTCGCGCGAGCGCGCCGCACGAAGCCCCACGTGTGGACCGCGCTCGCCGGCGTCGCGATCGGCATCGTCAGCTTGATCCGACCGCTCGACGGGCTGGTGGTCGCCCTGCTGCTCGGATTGTGGTCGATCGGCATCGGCGGGACGCGGCTGCGCTGGAGCGCGATTGCGACGCTGATCATCTCCACGGCCGCGGTCGGCGCCCTGGTGCTGCTGTACAACCGCGAGCTGACCGGCAGCGCCACGCTCTTTCCGATCATGGACTATGCCGACCGGGTCTACGGACCGGGAAAGAACGACATGGGCTTCGGACGGGACAAGGGACTGAACTGGGGCGGCCTCGATCCCTTTCCTGGTCACTCGCCATTCCAGGCCCTGGTCAATTCGCAATTCAACACCTTCGCGCTCGACGCCGAGCTCACCGGCTGGAGCATCGGAGCCGTCTTGTGGATCGCCCTGGCCTTCATGTGGAGCTCGCGCGAGCGGCGCGTGCGGATCTGCGGCTTCACGCTGCTCGCGATCGTCGGCGCCAGCGGTCTCTACTGGTTTTCGGGCGGGCCTGATTTCGGCGCGCGCTACTGGTACCTCGCGAGCCTGCCGGCGCTCCTGCTCGTCTGCAGCGCTCTCGATGCGCTGGTGCCGCGACTGGGCACCGCCGGACCGCGCGCCTTCGTCGTGCTCGCCCTCGCCTGCGCGAGCTCCCTGGTCTCTTTCGTTCCTTGGCGCGCAGTCGACAAGTACTACCATTACCGCGGCATGCAGCCCGGACTCCGCGAGCTCGAGGAGCGAAATCACTTCAACCGCAGCCTGGTCCTGGTGCGCGGAGAGCGCCATCCCGACTACGCCTCGGCCGCGGTCTTCAATCCGCTCGACTGGGAAGCGGATGCGCCGGTGTACGCCTGGGATCGGGACCTGGAAGCGCGCCGCGCGCTCCTCGCGCATTACGCCGATCGCGCGGTGTGGATCGTCGACGGTCCTTCGCGCACCGGGCGCGGCTTCGAGCTGGTCGCCGGCCCGCTGCTCGCCGACGACGTCGAAGCCGTGAAGGACCGATGAGCCCGGCGGAGAATTTCGCCGTGCTGGCGGGCCAGCGCTGCATCGTGTTCGGGGCGAGCGGCTTCATCGGCCGCTGGGTCGCGCGCGAGCTGTGCTCGGCCGGAGCGCGATTGACCCTTCCGGTGCGCGACCTCGATCAGGCGCGCAAGGTCTTCGATGCCTGGGAAGTGCTCGGCGACGTGCGCGAGGCCGATCTGTCGCAGGCCGGCGTGGCGACCGCCCTGATCGAGCTGGTGCGGCCGGCGCTGGTGTTCAACCTCGCCGGCTACGGCGTCGATCGCAGCGAGCGCGATCCGCTGCTCGCCCAGCGCATCAATACCGACCTGCCCGAGGAGATGACCGCGGCCCTGTCGCGCGCGCGCGACCTCAACTGGGGCCACCAGGCCTTCATCCACACCGGCTCGGCCCTGGAGTACGGCCGGCTGCGCGACAACCTGAACGAGGAAGGCCGCGCCGCGCCGACCACGCTCTACGGCAGGACCAAGCTGCACGGAACCCAGCTCGTGATCCAGCGCGCCCAGGAGCGCGGCATGCGCGCGATCGTGGCGCGGCTGTTCACCGTTTACGGTCCGGGCGAGCACGCCGGCCGCCTGCTGCCCGCGTTGCTCGAGGCCGCGAAGCGCGAGGGCGAGCTCGCGCTCAGCGAGGGCCTGCAGCGCCGCGATTTCACCTACGCGCAGGACGCCGCCGAGGGCCTGGTCAGGCTCGCTCTGGTCGCCGCCACCGTGGCTCCCGAGCCGAAGATCGTCAACCTGGCGACCGGAACCATGGCCAGCGTGCGCGAGTTCTCGATCTTCGCCGCGCGCGTGCTCGCCATCCCGCCGTCGCGCTTGCGATTCGGCGCGGTCCCCACGCGCGAGGAGGAGATGGACCACGCCGGCGTCTCGATCGAGCGCCTGCGCACCCTGACCTCGGGCTGGGCGCCTCAGACGACGATCGTCGAAGGCGTGGAGCGCACCCTCGCCTTCCTGCGCGAGCGCGGGCCTCTGCCCTGAAGCCGCGTCCGAAGTCGCGGCGACGGATACCCGCCGCCTGCATTTCTGGCCGCGATCGTTATCCTTCTGCGCCCGCTTCCCCGAAGCAAACTCATGGCCGGACCTTCGCCCGAAACATCGTCTGAACCCCTCGTGGTGGTCATCCAGCTGTTCATCTGGGCCTGCTTCGGGGGCACCTGCGCCCTGATCGCGAGCCGGCGCGGGCGCACGCCGATCGGCTGGTTCTTCATCGGAATGGCCGCGCCGTGCATCGGCTTGATCCTCGTGCTCGCCCTGCCCGATTTGAAAAAGCAGCAGGCCGAGTTCAAGCGCCTGCGCGATCAGAATCGGCTGCTCAAGGAGCGCCTGGAGAAGGACCGCATGATCGCCGACCAGCGCCACGTCGAGGCCGTGGGCCGCTTGCGCGCCCACGATCGCGTGCTCGGCCTCGACACCGCGCCGGCCGAAGCGCCGAGCGAAATCGGCGCGGGAGTGCCGCGGCCTCCGCCCCAGGCCGCTGGAGATCTCGCCGCGCGCAAGTGGTATTACGCGATCGATTCCAAGGAGCAGGGACCGCACGGGATCGGCGAGATGCAGCCGCTGTGGCAATCGGGAGTCCTCAGCCCGAGCACGCTGGTGTGGGCCGACGGCATGGCCCAGTGGACGCCGATCCGCCAGGTGCCCGGCTTGAGCGAGGTGCTGCGTGGCTGACTCGCCGCGGCCGCCGCCCCGGCCCGCGGACGGCGAAAATCCGCCGGAGAGCGAAGGCTTGCTCACGGATCCCTGGTCGCCGCGGCCCGACGAGGCGCTGCGCTTCTTTTTCTTCGAAGGCCTGCTCGAGACCAATTCCGGAGTGCGTTCCGACGTCGAAGCGGCGCTGGAGAGGGTCGAGCAGCTCGACGTCGGCGACGCGAAGCTCGACATCGACGGCCGTCGCGCGCGGTTGATGCTCGAGGAGGGCGCGGTCAGCGGCGAAAAGCTCGACGACAAGACGCGCGGCCGTTTCCTCCACGCCCTGCAGGAATTCCTCGACGCCGGCGGGGAAGCGCGCGGCGCGGAATCGACGCTGCGCTGCACCGAGGTGTTCGAGACGCGCGTGCGCGAGACGCTGTTCCGGCCGATCGGCGCGAGAGTCGAGCCGGTCGCCCGCCTGCGCGGCAAGACTCCGCGCGACGAAGCGCGGGCTCCTCGCGGCATCGACGCGCCGCGCGGCGTGGCCGGCTTGAACTGGCGCACGGTCGCGGTGCTCCTGGCGCTCTTGTTCGTCGGCTTCGGGCTCAGCGCCTGGAACAGCGGCTGGGTCGACCGCGTGCTCGCGCAGGACGCGGCCAAGCTCGAGATCGACCGCGGCGCTTTCGGCGACATGCTCGTGGTGAGCCTGAAGGAGAGCTGGGGCAAGTACGAGATCGAGATCCGCCGCGGCCCGAGCTATCCGGCGGATCCGAGCCAGACCCAGGCCGCCCTCGATGCCGCCACGACCAACGCCGATCGCGCCTGCATCAACGCGGTGGCGAACGGCGACGACGTGTACGTCGTGGTCGAGAACGCGAAGGGCCGGGCGATCGCGTCCCAGCGCGTGAATCTCCGTCCGCTGGTCTCGAAGGCCGATGCCCATGTCGAGCTCTCGATCTGGGGGATGATGCTGGCGCGCAAGCTGCGACTCTCGCTCGACGACGGCAAGCCGCAATCGGACTCCAAGTGAGCACGGAGCCGGCAGACGGCGAGGGCGCGGAGCTCGCGCCCGTGAGTCCGCCTCGATTGCCGGCCCACGCTCCGGTCGACGCGGCGGATTCGGTCGCGTGCAGCTGCTCGAATTGCGGCCGGAATTGGAGCGTGCACCGCGATCTCGCGGGCTATCGCGTGCGCTGCGATTGCGGCAATTTCATCACGGTCAGCGCAGGACTCGAGCCGGCGGGCGGGAGCGCGCTCGACCTGGTGACGCATTCCAACGAGCTCGACATGTCGGTGCCCAGGAGCGAGGGCTTGTTCGCGCCGTCGACGGCGCCGCGCGAAGTCGCCCTCGATCGCGCGCTGGAGCCCGCGGCCCTCGAGGACGCGAAGAACGAGATCCGTTCGCGCTGGACGTCGCGCACGATCCTCGAGCTCGCGCTGTTCATGGTCGCCTTCCTCGCGCCAGGGCTGATCGTGATGCTCGTGACCAGCGGAGCGCGCCAGGCGCTCTACATGCCGATCGCCAGCCTGGCCTCCAGCCTGTGCGTCATCGCCGTCGGCATGCTCGCGCCGGGATACACCTTCGGCTCGCTGAAGATGCCCAAGCCGCGCTATTTCCTGGAGGCCGCGGGAGCCTGGGTCGTCGCGGTCGGCTTCGCTTTCTTCTGGGTGTACCTGATGAAGAAGGCCTTTCCCGATTCAGCGGAGGACGCGGGCTTCGGCGGCATGTGCGACGAGATCGGCACCGCGATGACGCTGTTCGTCGTCGCCCTGTGCCCCGGCATTTTCGAGGAGCTCGCCTTCCGCGGCCTGATCCAAGGTCGCCTCGCCGCCCTCTTCGGATCGACGACATCGATCATCGTCACCGGCATCGCCTTCGCCTGGGGACACGGCGGCAGCATCGGCCCGATCCACTTCGGCCTCGGCCTCTACCTGTGCTGGCTGCGCGCGCGCTGCGGGAGCCTGATCCCCGGCATGTTCCTCCACGCCTGCTACAACGCGACGATCGTTCTCGGTACCCGGTAAACCACCACCATCCTGAACACGCTCGATACCGCCGCATCGGCGGCGGTATCGAGCCTGTTCAGGATGGTGGTGGTTTACCGGGTACCGAGAAGGGACTCGACCTTGCTCCAGTAGGGGAGGGTCGTGGAACGCTGGGCGCCTTTGGGGCCGCCGTTGTGGACGCGGGCGAGGGTCATGGCGTCGCGGGATTCGAGGGCGGCGGGGCACCAGCGCTTCCAGTAGGCGAGCACGACCTGGCGCGCGAACTCAGGCTCGCGGCAATCCTCGAAGCGGCCGGCGATTTCGGAATCCTGGAAGTAGGCGCGGTGGATCTGGAAAGGTCCGATCGCGCGGCCGCGGTCGCCGGTTGCGTCGCGACCGCCGTTGGGCTCGCCGCCGCTCTCGATTTCGCGGATCGCGTCGAGGATCGCGTCGATCGAGCAGCTCTCCTCGACTTCATCGGCGAGGATGCTCACGCGGGCGACGGATTCGCCGGGAGCTGCTGGTGCAAGCCCCGGAAATCCCAGGAGCAATGCGAAGAGAATCACGACGAGGGCCCGTAGCCCGGCCGCGCCCTCGCACCATCGACGGATCCTGGTAATCGGACCATCGAATGCGAGCAAGACCCGCCATCGCGGCCCGACTGCGCAGGGCCCAGGTGATCGCGCCCGATTCCGATGCCAAGATGGGGCATGCGCAATCGCTGGCTTTCGACTGTTGCCCTTCCCCTCCTGGCCTTGCTCGCCGCCGGCTGCAGCTCTCCGGAGGTCGTGAGCGCGGAGAGCGTCACTCTCCCGCCCGACGACGTTCCGAGGATGAGCAACCTCGAGGGCGCTGCCCACGGCTTCCCGGCGCTGCGCACGCTCGACGGAGAAACACTCGGCGACGGAGATTTCCGCCAGTGGATCGAGGACGGCAAGCTGCAGGTCCGCCTGCGCTACGACCTCGCCCCCGGCGCATGGATCGAAGAACGCTCGGTGCTCCAGCAGGAGCCCACGCTCGTGCAGGAGCACTGGTCCTGGACCGAGATGCGCGACGAGAAGGTTCGGCGGCGCTTCGAGGTCGATCTCCTGACCGGGGACGCGACCGCCGAGAAGCTCGAAAAGGGCGAGATGCACCGCTGGTCCAAGCACTTGAAGGTGACGCCCGGCAAGACCTTCGCCGGCTTCGCCTGGGCCCTGGTCTTGCGCAGCCATCGCGACGAGCTCCTGCGCGGCGAGAAGATCGAGCTGCAGGCGGTGGGCTTCACCCCGAAGCCGACGGCCGCCAAGGTCGAGCTCTCCTGGCGCGGGCTCGAGCAGGTGCCGATGTCGGGCAGGACCGTCGCGGCCGACCATTTCCAGGTCCACCCGAAAGTCCCCTGGATCGCGAAGCCATTCATCGAGGCCCCGGACTCGCAGATCTGGCTCACGAACCCGCCTCCAGCGGCCTTCCTGCGCTTCGAGGGCGCCCTGGCCGAGCCCGACGATCCGATCATCCGGGTCGATCTCCTGCCGGGAGTCGCGAGCAGGAGCTGATGACCCTCGAGGGGCGCGCGGGTATGTTCGTCCTCGCGTGACGACTCAATCCACCCGCGTCGGACAGCCGATGAGCGGACCCCGATCGCCCTGCTGAGCGCCCCGTGACCTTGTCCCACACTCGCCGCACGACTTGCCGAGCCTGCGGTGCTCGCGATCTGCGGCTGGTCGTCGATCTGGGGTCCACGGCCCTGGCCAATTCCTTTCCGCGCAGCGCGGCGGAGTTCGCCGACGAGCGTCGCTATCCCCTGGAGCTCTTCTTCTGCCCGGCCTGCTCGCTGGTGCAGTTGATCGACGTCGTTCCGCCGGAGCAGCTCTTCTCGAACTACATCTACGTCACCGGCACGTCGGACACGATTGCGGCGCACAACCTCCGCTACGCGCAATCGGTCGTCGAGCACTTGAAGCTGGGCCGCGACGATCTGGTCGTCGAGGTCGCGAGCAACGACGGCAGCCTCCTGCGCTGCTTCCAGACCCACGGCGTGCGCGTCACCGGCGTCGAGCCCGCGACCAACATCGCCGAGCGCGCGGTCGCAGCGGGAGTGCCGACGCTCAATCATTTCTTCGGCCACGAGGAGGGCAGGAAACTGCGCTCGGAGATCGGTGCGGCGAAGGCCGTGATCGGCAACAACGTGCTGGCCCACGTCGACGACACGCTCGGTTTCCTGCGCGGAGCACGCGAGCTGCTCGCCGAGGACGGTCGCGCGATCTTCGAGGTGCCCTACCTCGGCGAGTTCGTCGAGCGCCTCGAGTACGACACCGTGTACCACGAGCACCTGTGCTACTTCTCAGTCACAGCGCTGATGCGCCTCTTCGAGGAAGCCGGCATGCGCATCGCGCGCGTCGAGCGCCATCCGATCCATGGCGGATCCGTGCGCGTCTTCGGCGCGCGGGCTGCGAAGGATGCGGCGCACGGCGAGGACGCGCTGGCCTTCGCGAAACAGGAGCAGGCCGCGGGCTGGACTTCGCTCGCGCGCTACGAGCGCTTCGCTCGCGACGTCGCGGCGAACAAGCGCGCGCTGGTCGGGTTGCTCACGCGCCTGCGCAGCGAAGGCAAGACCGTCGCGGCTTATGGCGCGCCGGCCAAGGGCAATACGCTGCTCCAATACTGCGAGATCACCCCGGCGCTGCTTCCCTACACCGTCGACAAGAATCCGCTGAAAGTCGGTCTGTTCACGCCGGGCTCGCATCTGCCGGTGCTCGCGGTCGATACGCTGCTCGCGCGACAGCCCGATTTCGTGCTGATCCTGGCCTGGAATTTCGCCGATGAGATCATGGGCCAGCAAGCCGAGTACGCGCGCCGCGGCGGGCGCTTCATCCTGCCGCTGCCCGAGCCGAAGATCCTCGAACAACGCGCCGCGGTTTGAAACAATCGAGCCATGGCTGAGACCCGCTGGAAAACTGAACAGGTCGTGATCCTCTGCGGCGGCGAGGGCACGCGCATGCGCGAGGAGACCGAGTTCAAGCCCAAGGCCCTGGTCGAGATCGGCGGCCGGCCGATCCTCTGGCACCTGATGCGGATCTATTACCGCTGGGGTTATCGGCGCTTTGTGCTCGCTCTCGGCTACAAGGGCGACCACATCAAGGATTACTTCCTCAACTATCAATCGCGCGAGCACGATTTCACGCTGAACCTGAAGAGCGGCAAAGTCGTCTCGCGCGCCGGGGATGGCGAAGTCGAGGACTGGGAGATCACGTTCGTCGAGACGGGCGCGCGCACGCAGACCGGTGGGCGATTGTTCCGCTGCAAGCCGCACCTGGAAGGCGACACTTTCCTGTTCAATTATTGCGACGGCCTGTCCGACGTCGATCTCGACAAGCTGGTCGCGTTTCACAAGGCGAAGAAACGCATCGCGACCTTGACCGGATTCCATCCGCGCTCGCGCTACGGCGTGATCAAGTCCGACGACAACGAGATCGTTTCGTACTGGCAGGAAAAGCCGATGACCACGGACCTGACCAGCGGCGGGTTCTTCGTCATGGACAAGCGGATTTTCGATTACCTCGATCCCGAGTGCATCCTCGAGACCGGTCCGCTCGAGCGCCTGTCGCAGGAAAAGCAGCTCGCGCTCTTCGTGCACCAGGGCTTCTGGTTCTCGATGGACACGTACAAGGAAGCGCTGACGCTCAACGAGCTGTGGAGCAAGCCCAACCCGCCGTGGAAGGTGTGGGCGTGAGCGCCTGGAAAGCTCGCAAGGTCTTCGTCACCGGCGCGAGCGGACTCCTTGGTTCGCACATGACCGAGGAACTCCTGCGCCGCGGCGCAAGCGTGACGATCCTGCTGCGCGATTGGGTGCCGGCTTCGCGACTCGCGTCGGAGGACCTGTTCTCGAGAGTCCATGTGGTGCGCGGCGAGCTGGAAGACCTCGATCTGCTGGTGCGCACGCTGAACGAGTACGAGATCGAGACGGTGTTGCACCTGGGTGCGCAGACGATCGTCGGAACGGCTTCGCGCTCGCCGCTGTCGACATTCGAGACCAACATCCGCGGCACGTGGAATCTGCTCGAGGCCGCGCGCGAAAACTCGCGTCTGGTGCGCCGCGTCGTGGTCGCTTCGAGCGACAAGGCTTACGGCGAGCACGAGCAATTGCCCTACACCGAGGACGCGCCCTTGCAGGGCCGCTACCCCTACGACGTCTCCAAGTCCTGCACCGACCTGATCTCCCTCTCGTATTTCCACACCTACAAGACGCCGGTCGCGATCACGCGCTGCGGCAATCTGTTCGGCGGGGGCGATCTCAACTACAACCGATTGATTCCCGGCACGGTCCAGTCGCTGCTCGCGGGCGAGCGGCCGATCGTGCGCAGCGACGGCTCCTTCGTTCGCGATTATTTCTACGTTCGCGACGCCGTCGCCGCGTATCTCGACCTCGCCGGCGCGATGGACGACGAGCGCTTCCACGGCCAGGCCTTCAACTTCGGCACGGAGACGCCGCTGTCGGTGCTCGAGCTCGTCGAGCTGATCTCGCGCGCCATGGGCCGCGGCGACCTGAAACCCGTGATCCAGAACCAGGCGACTCACGAAATCCCGCGCCAGTACCTCGACTGCTCGAAAGCGCGCAAGTGGCTGTCCTGGTCCCCGCGCTGGACGATCGAACAGGGCCTCGGCGAAACCATCGATTGGTATCGCAAGGCTCTGGCGTGAGAGTCGCAATCGAGCCTGCCTCCGTGCCGACAAGCTGGCGTTAGACTCGCTGACCAGCTGCGGCCTCGGACAGAAATCTTGGAAGCACGCGAAGAAAAAAGGCCCAGCGGCCTGCTGGTGAATGTGGTCCGGGCCATGCCCGCGACGCCGGTGACTGTCGTGATCTGCACCCTGGCCATCGCACTGTCCATCAAGGGCTGGTCGGAAGTCGGGCTGGATCCCTTCGTCCTCGATCGCCGCGCTTTCTGGGGCGAACCCTGGCGGTTGCTCAGCGCACACTTCGTGCACGCGGACGGCTTCCATTTGATCTTCAATCTCTCCTGGATCTGGTTCCTGGGTCGAGAGATCGAGCAGCGCCTCGGCAGCGTGCTGCTGTTCGGGATGAGCATATTGATGATGCTCGGCGTCAGCGCCGCCGAGCAGGCCTTCGACCGCGGCGCCATCGGTCTCTCGGGCATCGTCTACGGAATGTGGGCGATGATCTTCGTGGGCCAGCGCCGCTGCGATACGCTGCGTGGAATCCTCACGACGCAAACGAATCGCCTGATGCTCGTGTGGTTCTTCGTCTGCATCCTGATCACGCTGGCCGACGTGATGCCGATCTCGAACTGGGGCCACGGAGCGGGAGCGGTGAGCGGCGCGCTGCTGGGGCTTGGACTCCGCGCCGATGGGAATCTGCGTTGGGCGGTATTCCCGGCAGGTTTCCTGTCGCTCGGGCTGCTTGCCTGCGGCGCGACGGTCTGGTGGCCAGCGTGGAACTTCGGTGGTGCAGCCCGCGAGTGCGGCCTCGAGGGCCGTGAGGCTCTCGGCCAATCCGACTGGACCGCGGCCGAGCTTGCATTCCGCCGAGCGTCGCGCTGCGATTCGAGTGAAGGATGGATCTGGTGGGGACTCTATGTCGCGCTGGACAGGCAGGAGCGTCACGAGGAAGGGATCGAGGCCGGGTATCAGGCGTTTCTCTGCGGTCCGCTCGACGCGGACCAGAGAGAGGCCCTGAGCACCGATCTTCAGTGGCTCACGAAGAAGCACCGTGGGGAAGGGGACGATCAGACGGCCTTTCGAACCATCAAGCGCGCGGTCGAAGTCGCGCCCGACGACGAGGAGTCCTGGCGTGTGCTCGCAGCTCTCGCGCAGAATCTGGCGGACGAGCCGTGGAGCGATCGCGCAAAGACCGAAATCGCGAGACTCGGCAAAGATCACTGAGGGAGCTCGAGTCGGAATGAGGTTCAGTAACTCGTGAACCTGTCTCTCGGTGATTCAAGCTTCGTCGTGTGGATCAGGGCCGCGTCGTAGCGAACCGCTCAACTGCCCCCGCTTCGAATTTCATGATTCGCAGGCTGGTCAGGATGCCTACCAACGTCACCCCGACGTCGGCGGCAATCGCCAGAACGAGATTGGCCATTCCCAGCACGGCCAAGACGACGAACA
>Ga0193706_1001159_pt1 | contig 12232 bp, 10 predicted proteins | sample U3c1metaG_FD_160130 | JGI IMG/M metagenome (GOLD analysis project Ga0193706, IMG submission 160130) | Soil microbial communities from a riparian zone of the East river system, Colorado, United States - U3c1 | ecosystem: Environmental > Terrestrial > Soil > Riparian zone | place: USA: East River... | reverse complement strand
CATGAACCCGCAAATGCCGTTCGAGCTCGCTGCTCGTAGGCTGAGGCGCGCCAGGCCTGATCTGCACGGCTGCAACCGGGACTTGGCCAAGGCGCGCGTCGGCGAGGCCCACCACCGACACCGAAGACACCGCCGGATGCAAGAGCAAGGCGCGCTCGATGGTTTCCGGCAGCAATTTGAAACCGCCGCGCATGATCGCGCCGTCGGCGCGGCCGCGATGGAAGAGAAATCCATCGGCGTCGATCGCGGCAAGATCGGAAGTGCGGATCCAGTCCGGGCCAATGCGCGGCGCGACGACTTCGAGAATCCCTTCCTGACCGTGCGCTAATGGTTCGCCCGTCTCGGGGTCGACCACGCGCAGCTCGGCACCGGCGATCGGCCGCCCGACGCTGCCGAGCTTGCTGTCGCCCCATTGCTCATAGAGCTCGGGCGTCATGGAAGTCACCGGGCCGCCGAACTCGGTCGCGCCGTACGAAAGCAAAATCGGCACTTTGTATCGGGCCGAAAACGCGCGCTGGACGCTTGGATCCAGCGGGGCCGCTCCGCTCGCAATGCTGCGCAGCGCGGCGAGCTCTTCGAGCGGCATATCGGCGTCGTGCACCATCTGGAAGCCCGCCGGCGGTAGACTCGTGCGCTCCGGCCGGTGCCTGCGCAGAAAGTTTCGCCACGCCTCCAAGCTGAACCGCTCCGCCAGCACGACGCGGTGCCCGCGCAGCAACGTGGGCAGCACGCTCGAAACGCCCGAAATATTGCCGAGCGGGTAATAGAGAAACGCTGGCGGCATTCGGGAGTAATCCGTATCCGCAGCCCTATAGTTTTTGTCCGCGCTGACGACGTGGCGCGCGACCATGTCGTGCGTCAGGGCAAAGCGCTTGGGTGGTCCCGTCGTTCCGCTCGTCAAGATTTCGATTTGTGGCTGCGTCAGCCCTTCGGCCAGCCCGTGTTCTCGGGCGTGCTCGAGCCCGTCGACCCGTGCTGCGTCCATCGCGGTGAGCGCAATCGCGGCAGCGCCGCAGGCGCGCAGTGCGGCCCGCACTTCGGGCGAGAAATCCTCGGCGGCCGCGATCACGACCGCCGGCTCGAGTAGCGCCAGATCGCGCGCGATGGCCACGGCCGATTGAAACGCATAGACCATGCGGACCGTGCGGGCCGCGGCCAGTATCCCCAGAAACGCCGCGACCGCGGAAGGGCGGTTGCGCGGCACGAAGACGACAGGCGCCTGACGGTGGACCGAGCAGAGCTCCAGCAATGCGCTTACGCGGTCGGCAACGTGTCGAATCTGGCCCCAGCACACCCATTCGTCAGCGAACTCGATCGCCTGCTCGGCCGGATCGCGCGCCATGGCCTCGGCGCACATGCGATCGAGCGTGGTGACTTTGAGCGCCGTCATGCATCTAGGGCGTCGCGAGGAGACCGAGTCCGCCGCCGGCCAAGATGAAATACGGCACCAAGGCGGCGGCGCCCGCGTAGTCCTTGGCCAGGCGTTGGCCGAAGAAAAGCATCAGGATCGCCGCGATCGAAAGCAGCGCGCCGAGCGCCGCGAAAGTACGGTTTCCGGTGAGGGGCAACATCACGGACCCAACGCCGAGAACGCGCCGGCGGGGAGCTCGGTCGCCGTGACAATCGCCAGCATCGGGATGACGAGCGAGGCGAGCGGCGATTTCGCAAAATGGCCCATCAGCCACGCTACGTTGCCTTTGCGGTCGACGATCTTGTCGATACCCGACTGCAAAAAGAGTATGGCGAGGAAGGCAGCGACGGCGAGCCGACTCACGTCGAGCGCCGAGAGCGCCCCGTCGACGCACGGCCGAGCAAGACAGATTACGGATTCCAAGCTCACCTCACGCGAAAGGTTCTTCGCCTGCCAGCTTCGTGCGATGGAGCATGCGACCGCTGGCGAGATCGTATTGTTCGGCGCGATGCAATGTCCCGGTGTTGTCCCACATCACGAGGTCGCCGACCGACCATGGGTGGCTGTAAGAGAACTGCTCGCTCGTGGCCCATTCACGCTGACCGACGAGGATCTCGGCGCTCTTCGCCGCACTCACGCCCAACACGCGCTGCGCCGTACAGCCGAGGATCAGCGATTTTCGGCCCGAACGATGCTTCCATACCAGCGGCAGTTCGCGCTCGCCGATCGCTAGCATACCCTTCAGCTTGGCGAGACTCGGTTCGGGGTCGTAATAGAACAGGGAAGCCCAGACCGAATGCATCACGCGGAGCCCATCGAGCTCGATCTTCTGCTCTTCCGGCAGGGCTTCATACGCGGCATAGGTGCTACAAAAGCCTGTGTTGCCGCCCCAGCTGGCGAGCTTTTTACTCGAGAGGAGCGAGGCGAGGATGGGGACGTCGTTCATCGTGCCGTCGAGATGCCAGTAGAGCGATCCCTTGAGATACTCGGCGCTGGAATTTTCCTTCGTATCGAGCGTGACCTTGAAGATGTCGCCGCTGCGCGGCTCAGGCTGAAAAGTGCCGAGCGTCTTCGTGAACGCGATCTGCTCTTCGTCGCTGAAGTGGATCTCCGGAAAGACGAGCACGCCGCGCTGCTCGAGGAGACTGCGAATCTGAGCGCCCATCTCGCCGCCGAGCAGCGCTTTCTTGCTACTCCGCACGCGACTGCCAATGTTGGCCTTGATGGGTTCGTGTAGAAGGCGGGCTGGGGTGGTTGCTGCGGGATCCGTCATTCAGTGCTCCAACGACTGTCAGAACGGCAGCTTGTAGAGGTTGACTGCATTGGTCTCGAGGACCTTCTTGCGCACGTCATGGGTGTACCCGCCAAGCGTCTCCATGATGTGATCTTGGACACCCGGATACAGCGAGGTGGGGTGGGGAAAGTCCGTTTCGAACAGCACCTTGTCCACGCCGAGGACGTCGAGGAGCTTCGTGGGCGCAATCTTCTCGAACCAGAAGGTCACCCAAAACTGATCGCGAAAATACTCCCATGGCCGGCGCTTCAGGATCTTCGACTTGCTCGGAAGCATTTCGTCGAATTGATGCTCGAGAGCTTCGAGCGCGAAAGGCACCCAGCCCATGCCGCTTTCGATCAATCCGATCTTCAGTTTCGGATGTCGATCGAGCCGCCCGCTGACCATCCAATTGCCGAGCGTCGCTGCATTGGCGATAGAGAACATCGTGGCGACGACGGCCAAGGTCTGCTCGAACGCGAAGCCCTCCCAGGCCAGCATGTTGGGATCGATCGACGTGTTCAAATGAAAGTTGATCGGGGTGCCGCTGTCCGCGCACATCTCCAGGAGCGGCGTCCAGTAGTCGTCGAGATAGGATGGAACGATTTTCAGGCGCTCGGGCGTGTCCGGGAGCACGAAACCCTTGATGCCCATGTCGAGGCAGCGCTTGGCCTCGACTTCCATGGCGACTTTGTCCCAAAGCGGCAGGTGGCCGAGGGTGAAGAGACGCTGGCCGGACTCCTTTTGACGCTCCCCGCAGGCATCGTTGTAAAGCTTGATGATCGTCAAGGCGAGCTCGTTATCGCCAAGCGACATGAGTGACCCCGGCTGCGTGACGCCCGAATTTTGATAGCAGATCTGGGCGTAGACGCCCATGTCGTCCATTGCCTTCAAGCGGGCCTTGGTGTCGTACGCACCGAGATGGCCCTCGTCGATCGTCGGGAAGGCGAGACGGCCGAGCAGCTTGTTGTTGTCGGTGCGGATGACATTGCCGCCGAGCGAACCGAAATTGCGATCCCCCACGAACCAGCGGTCAACGCCGTTCACGCGCCGGACGTGGGGAACCTTGTCCTTGTATTTTGCGGGAGCACGCGAGGTGAATAGATCGGGCGCCTCGGTGATGTGCGTGTCGCAATCGACGATCTTGATGCCCTTGAGCTCCGGGCGCAGACCCTTCGAGTTCTTGGCGTAGTCCACTTCGCGGATGAGGCCACCGGGCGAATAGCCCTCATCGCTCCAATAGCGGCGCGCTGCGCTCGCGAGCTCGCTCTGCTTTTCCGCCATTCGACTTACCTCCTGATAGCTGTGTGGTTGCGAATACGCGATCTACGGGTTGGGTCGAGCTGACGCGGGGGACGGCCAAGCGACGGACTTCGTCTCTAGGTACTGCTCCAAGCCGGCCACACCGTTCTGCCGGCCGACCCCGCTGTGTTTGTAGCCACCGAAGGGCATGTCGGCTCCGTGCGGTGCACCGCCGTTGACGGCGACCATGCCAGCCCGGATTCGGCGCGCGACAGCTTGCCCTCGCTCGAGCGATCCGGAGTTCACGCTGCCCGCGAGCCCATAGCGGCTGTCGTTGGCGATCCGAACCGCGTCGTCGTCGTCGTCGAAACCGATCAAAACCAACACCGGCCCGAAGATCTCTTCCTGGGCGATCGTCATGTTGTTGTCGACGTTGATGAAGAGCGTCGGCTCGACGTAGTAGCCTTTGGAAAACTGCTGTGGCCGACCTCCGCCGAGCGCGAGCTTCGCACCTTCGGAGACACCCTTGTCGATGTAGCCGAGGACGCGATCGCGTTGCTTGGCGGAGATGAGAGGCCCCATCATCACGTCGGGTCGCTGCGGATCGCCGTACGGCGCCATCTTGAGAATTCCCACGAGCTTTTCGGCGGCCTCGTTGTAGCGGGCGCGGGGTACCAGCATGCGCGTCGGGATGCCGCAGCCCTGACCGGCATGGAAGCAGACGGCGAGCCCTCCCATCAGCGCGCTGTCGAAGTTGGCGTCGTCGAGCACGATGTTGGCCGACTTGCCCCCGAGCTCGAGGAAGATGCGCTTGAACGTGGCAGCGCCTTTCTCGGCGATGCGCTGCCCGATCGCAGTGGATCCCGTGAACGAGATCATGTCGACGTGCGGCGAGAGCGTCAGCGACTCGCCGAGGAGGTGGTCCGAAGATGTGACGATGTTGATGACGCCCGGCGGGAAATCCGTCTTCTCGGCGATTAGCCGGCCGAGCAGCGTGGCGTTCCACGGTGTGTCGGGCGCAGGCTTGAGCACGACGGTGTTACCGGTCGCCAGCGCCTGAGCGAGCTTGTTGATCGTGACTTCGAACGGGAAGTTCCACGGAACAATCGCGCCCACGACGCCGACGGCCTCTTTCCAGATGCGGCGTGTATTGGGTTCGCCACCGTTGCCCTTGCCGCCGGGCACCTCGGTTTCCCAGGCGAACTTGTCCATCAACTCGATCGGGTACCGGAGCGCCGTTGCGAGCGGCACGTCGAGCTGCTGCCGGGTGGTCGTCATTCGCGGGCAACCGGCCTCGAGGATCAGCTGCTCGCGCAACTCTTCGCGTTCGGCTTCGAGCGCCTGCTGGAGTTGTGTCAGACAGTGTTTGCGAAGCTCTCGATTGGTAGACCAATCCGTCTTGTCGAACGCGCGTCTGGCGGCAGCGATGGCTCGCTGCATGTCGTTGCGCGAACCGTCGGCGACTTCACCGATCTTCTCTTCGGTCGCAGGGTTCACGTTGTCGAACGTCGCGCCGCTGTCGGCGGGGACCAACTTGCCGTCGATGAGCATCCGCGATTCGGGCTTCAAGGATGTCGCGACGGCCTTACTTCGCTCGGGTCGCGGAGCCGCGCCCGCGCCGCCGACGCCGCGGAGAAAATTCACCATCATCTTGGCGGATGGGAACGACTCGGCAATCGCCGAGCTCGTGTAACCGAGGTCCGTGATCATCGTAATGCCGCTGATGGCGGCGGCGGCGTCACTGCACAAGAAGACCAGCGGCCTCGCTTGCTCGATGCTGGTGGACACCTCGACCCCGGCCTCTTTCCGGTAGTCGGCCCCGAACCCTAGCCAGCGGTCGGCATTTGCGCGAGCGAGCGGCGTGTCGGTCGGCCCGGGTAGGAGGGCGTTGATGCGCACGCCGCGCTTCAAGAAGGGCAGAGCTTGCTGGGCCACGTACGCGCAGATGGCTTGCTTGCTCCACATGTAGTCGGCCTTCTTGTGTTCCTTCACCCAAGCCACCGCCGCGTCGAAGTCTTCGATCGCAAGGAACTCCTGAAGAAGTGGAAGCTGCGCCTCCCAACCCATTCCCGCCGCCGACGAGATGAAGCCGATCGCCGAGCCTTTCGGCAGCATGTCGGCGGCGAGCATGCGATCGATCATGTAGCGGTGACCGATGAAGTTGATCCTTTCGATACCGGGCGTCCCGTCCGCAACGCCGGCGCAGCTGAAGAGGGCATTGACCTTGCCACCGCATTCTTTGAGGGCCACGTCGACCGAGCCCTTCTCGGCGAGATCGATGGGAATCGTCTTGACGCCTGTCAGGGTAATCTTCTGGCGATCCATGACGACGACTTCGGCGCCCGCGTCTCGAACGACCTCGGCCACTGCGGCGCCCATCCCGGTAGCCCCGCCCACGACCAAGACGCGTTTGCCGCGGAATCCAAATGGATCGAAGAGTGACATGCTCATTGCCTCGGAGTCTGCGAACACCGTTAAAGAGAGCTGCTGACCAACTGCGTGGCTCGTCGCGTCTTCACGGGAAGGCTTTCCCAGCCGCGCACTGTCGAGGTGTGGGCACGAATGGCGCGGTCCCAATCCACCTCCCACTCCGGGAAGCGCTTGAGCACTTCTTCGAGAACGATGCGGCCCTCGAGGCGGGCCAAGGCCGCCCCCAGGCAGAAGTGGATGCCATAGCCGAAGGCAAGGTGGCCATCCATCTTGCGGTGGATGTCGAACCGGTCGGCGTGCTCGAACCGGCGCTCGTCACGGTTCGCCGAGGCCGTCAGCAGGAGCATGATACTGCCGGCGCGAACCGTCTGACCGTGATGCTCGACGTCCTCGGTGACGTAGCGCGCCTGGACCGGCGATGGCGACTCGTACCGCAGCAGCTCTTCGATCGCGTCGACAACGAGGCTGGGAGCCTTGGCCAGCTCCCGTCGCTGATCGGGATGCTCGGCCAGGACCTTACCGGCCCATCCAATGAGCCGCGTTGTCGTCTCGTTGCCCGCGGCGGCAAGCAGATTCACATAGCCGAGCACCTCCTCGCGGGTGAGACGACGCCGCTCGCCGTTCGCGTCCTCGAACTCGGCTCGCAGCAGCTCGGTCATGACGTCATCGGACGGGTGCTTGGCGCGCCACTCGATGTACTCGGCGAAGACGCCGGTCTGGTTCTCGACCAGGCGCGCATACATATCGGCCGGCGATGGCCCACTCTCTTCCAGTCGCAGCCCTTGGTCGATTTGGTCGCGGATCGCTTCTTGGTCCTTTTCCGGAATGCCAAGCAACATTCCGATTGTGCGCATAGGCACTTGCGCGCCAAGGTCGGCGATGAAGTCGAATCCGCCGCTTCCGACCAGGTGGTCCAGGCTGCGAGCGCAGTACTCCCGCACTTTGGGCTCGAGCGACGCGATCTTCCTCGGCGAGAAAATGCCCGTCAAGAGCCCGCGGTAGAGATCATGCCGGGGTGGATCGTCGAAGATGATCGTACCGGGGGGCATCGCCATCCCCGACTTGATCAGCTCGAGCAGGGTTCCTTTGGCGGAGCTGTACCGACGCCAGTCCTTGGAGCAGCGTTCGACGTCCTCGAAACGACTCAAGGCGAAGAAGTCGTGCTTCGCATTGTAGTAGAGGGGCTGCTCCTCCCGCATTCGCTTCCAGATCGGATAGGGGTCGGTGTCGATCTTGAAATCGTACGGGTCGTAGTAGACGCCGTTGTCGGTTGTCGTCATCGCAAAGCCTCATAGGCGGTTACAGAACATCGGTGACAGAACAGTCATGGCTACATGTGATAGGTGCAGGACAATGAGAATTCACCCGCATGAGATCCGTAAATACCAACCCCAGCATTGTACGGCGTCGCCGTCTCCACTCGGCTTTGCAAGACGACATAGGCGGCGGCAAAGTCTACGTTCACCCGGTCGACAATCTTGATCCCGAGGCCGGCGCTCACGAGGTGTGAAACCCCGGGCGGCGCCATCAATTGCTGCGCGTAAGCTGCATTCGTGGCTGACGTCGCCATGACATACCCAGCTCTCGGCCGGAACATCTCGCCCGCCTTAAACTCCGCGCCAAGTTGAATATTGTAGGCATCCTTCCAATACGTGGGTGTCACGTTCGACGACGTCGTCCCGTTCCGGGTCGTCAAGGTTTCGGTCTCCTTCCAGGCTTCCGCGTACATGAGGTACTTGAAATCCACGGCGAGCAGCAACTTGTCCTCGAGAACAGACAATGCGACGCCGGCGCGAACGGTGTGCGGACTCGTGAAGTTCGTGCGCGTGTCGATCACGAGTGGCTCGCCGCTCACGGGATTCTTGGTCGTCGTAGTCCCCGTGCCTTCAGCCACGACCTTGTTGCGATAGGTCAACCCGAGCCGCAAGTTCGACAGGGGTTTATAAAACACGCCAGCTTGCAGTCCCGCGAAGTTGAAGCCCTTCACATCGATATTGGCGTAAATTGGATTCTGCGAGCTATCGAGAAGGGTTCCTATGGGCGGACCTCCCGGCACCGGAGTGGACACGTCCTGGCTCATGTGGCTGACACGCCACATCAGTGCCACGGACAAGTTGTCGAGCACGCGCACCGATGCTGCCGTTCCGATCTCGAACAATCCCATGGACGCCTTGTTCGAGAGTTCGATCTGTGGAAACTCATCGGGGGCCGGGCGATACCTTGCGCTCGTGCCTTGGCCGATGGTTGGATAGGCGGCAATGCCGACGACGAGCCTATCGAGCACCCGATACGCGCCGCCCACGAAAGGCAGCACGGCCGTCGTCGCAGGAGACCGGATCGTTTCGTAGTTTTGATAGCGTTGACCGGCCGCGTCGAGGTGGCTTACCGTGTATGGCGCTATGGGTTGAGCGGTGATTAGAAAGGCGTTCGCGGTCAGCGTCAATTGACCGATCTGGTCAAGCAACGCCGGATTGGTAGGGATGGCAGCGGCTGAGTCGAGAAAGGCCGCGCCAGTTCCGCCCATACCCGCGGACCGCGCATCGAAGAGACCATTGATCTCGGTGCTTGCGAAAGCCGTGTCGGCGGCAAGCAACACCCACGTCGCCACGAGTAAACGACCACTTCTGATCAACGTGCCTCCAATCCGATTCATGAAGACTGAGTCAGGGCCCGCAACGCTGTCCGCAAGAGACGAAGTCCATCCCCGCGACGCGGACGTGCGCACAGATCGGCGCCGTAAGCTGTGCGCAGCTGGCTGCAGGGTTGGCGTCGTCGCAGGCGGCGAGCGCTCCATTGGAGCAGCTATGGGTGACTGGTTTGCCGTCCTGATCTGTCGCCGTGGCCCCCAGCGAGCTGAGATCCATACAATTGTAACCAGACGGACAGGGGCCCGGGTCTGGCGATCCTCCATTGTCTGCCGAGTCTTGAGCGTCGGATGCCGTACCGCCATCGCCCGCCATGATGCGGTTCACTTCGACGATGCCTGGCTCGCCGCAGCCTGCCGCGCTCGAAATGACGACACTACCGATTGCAAACAAGGTTCTGACCGTCGTCATGGTTGGCACCATTCCATCGAACACACGGTGTCAGAGACCTTGAAGCTCGGCGGCGGTGGGCCTCTGCCACACGCTCGAGCCGCCGATTTTGAACAAAACGCGAATGTAGCCGAACACTTTGAGCGTCTTACCATCCTCGGAGAGCTCCGCTTCGGCGTCGTAAATTTTGCCGTCCTCGGCATTGAGAATCTTGCCGTCGACCCATTTGCCCTCGGCAGCTTGAGCGCGCGCGAAGTTCCAGAAGAAGATCATGCCGACAACCGGCTTGTTCTTCTGCGCTCCGGCACACGCGCTGCAAATCGTCTGGGCGCTTTTGCCGGGCATCGGAAAAACCTTTTCGATGCGACCGACCAATTTGCCTTTGTCCTCGAAGAGCTGGAAGATGCTCTGGGTTTGACCGGTGTCCTTATCGAGGTGCTTCCAATAGCCAAGGACGCTCTTGTTGTTGGCAAGGACGGTCTGTGTCGACAACACCAAGATGCAAACAAGCACGAGAAAAGACATCCCTGGCGACAGCGTTCTCGGAAAATTCATGTCCACCCTCGCCCTTCCAGCTCGAGCGTCCCCTGGTGGGGTGGGCTCTTCGATCGTCACACCGATTTCGTCAACTGGTTAGCCGAAGCCGGGTAGCGGCGCGGCACCGAAGTCGACCGAGACAGGCTGTTTTCAAGCTACGATCTTGGAGTCTTGCCGGGTAGGTTTGGTCAAGGCCAACAATTTGCTGCCGGCGGCCATATGACTGACGAACTATCTTACGCGTCGCGCCTTTTCCGACGTAGGCTGCGCGGGCGACGGCGCCAGGCTTTACGAATGGCCACGCTGTTCGAACGGATCCGAGACCATGAGAAGCGGACCTCTGTTAGGACTTCGCGTATTTGAGTTTGCAGGCATTGGACCGGGACCGCACGCCGCGATGCTTCTGGCGAATCTCGGGGCGGAGGTGCTTCGTATCAACCGGCCGGGAGGCAATGGATATCCGAATCCAGTCGTCGATTCGGCGGTCAGCGCGATGACGATCGATATCCGTACCGACGAAGGGCGAGATCGATGCCTCGACATTGTCGAAATGGTCGACGTCGTCATCGAAGGAAACCGGCCGGGCGTGATGGAGCGGCTAGGGCTTGGCCCTCTGGTGATGATGGCGCGTAACCCCCGGCTCATTTACGGAAGAATGACGGGCTGGGGCCAAACCGGTCCTCTTTCGCATACCGCGGGCCACGACATCAATTACATCGCGATGACTGGCGCTCTTGCGGCCATGGGCCGAACGGGGGAGCCGGCACAACCTCCGTTGAATCTCGTCGGTGATTTCGGCGGCGGCTCGATGTTCCTGGCGTTCGGTATCGCGGCGGCGTTGTGGGAGCGGGAAAGGTCCGGGAAAGGACAGGTCGTTGATGCGGCCATCGTCGATGGCGTCGCATCCCTCATGACCTTTTTTTCGGGCCTGGTACCAAGTAGCGCTATTTCCATGGAACGAGACGAGAACTTGCTGGGCGGCGCCGCGCCTTTCTATCGAAGCTACCGGTGCGCGGATGGAAAAGAGATCGCCGTCGGTGCGATCGAGCCGAAATTCTATGCCGAGCTCTTGAGTCGAATCTCGGGCGATGAGCGCTGGCGGTCGGATCAGAACGACCCGACAACGTGGCGCCAAAGAAGCGAACAACTCGCCGCGATCTTCGCGGAGAAGACTCGAGACGAATGGTGCACGCTGCTCGAAGGCACCGACGCATGTTTTGCTCCCGTCCTGACGCTGGAAGAGTCGTTCGAGCACCCGCACTTGAGGGAGCGCGGCGTCTACGTCATGCGCGACGGCCATCATCACCCAGCCGCCGCTCCGCGGTTTTCGCGCACGCCGGGCGCGATCGAGTCGGCGCCGGCAGGCGATGAGCTTTTGCGCCTTTGGTCCCGTTAATGTTTGGGGATTACTTAGGGCACCGGGGCAACCAAGGTGCTCTGCTTCCGACACCGATATGGCCTTCGTGCTGATCCACATCTGGATCCAATCGCACACGAGCTTCCTTCGGGAAGCATTGGCTAGGGCGACGTCCATGCCGGTTGCGGTCTCGTCTGCCGGGGGTTTGCGAGACTTCGCTGTGGCTCGTGCAGTGAGAGCCGCCTAGTCGCGTTTTCAAGCAAGGGCAGAGGCTTTTGCCGATCATGCATGGGCCGGCGGATGTGGGCCACACGCTCTCTAGTGATGCGTCGGTTTCTGCGCTCGGCGCGTCGTTGCTGGACGAGCAACGAGCAGCGCACAAGATGACGAGAGACGTCAAAGGGTTTCGCTCGCCAGCCATCGTATGTCTCTACAACGCGTCACCTGCAAGCTAAACATGGCGATGAACCCGTCGGGCGGCTACCCCGCGTCTTCGCACAGGACTTGTCGTCACCCCTGGCCACGCGTACGGTCCCCAGGATGTCGGCTCGAATGTCGCTACGTTGGGCGTTGACGGCGTTCATGGTCGGGATCGGCATCCTGCATTTCGTACGCGCCGACCTGTTCGTGCAGATCGTGCCGCCCGGCCTACCTTGGCCGCATGGCCTGGTTTGGCTCTCGGGTGTGTTCGAAATCAGCCTCGGTCTCGCGCTCATTCCGGAGCGGACTCGACGCCTGGCCGGATGGGGATTGGTCGCCCTTTATCTGGCGGTGTTCCCGGCAAATATCTACATGGCGGTTGCAAACGTCGAGATCCGTGGTCTCCCCCCATCGCTTTCGCAGCCGACGCCGCTCGCGCGTTGGGGACGTCTTCCGTTTCAGTTGGTTTTGATCGCGTGGGCGCTCTGGGTGAGTGGCACCCAAAGGGGAGATCGCACACCTCGAAG
>Ga0193706_1001158_pt1 | contig 12241 bp, 8 predicted proteins | sample U3c1metaG_FD_160130 | JGI IMG/M metagenome (GOLD analysis project Ga0193706, IMG submission 160130) | Soil microbial communities from a riparian zone of the East river system, Colorado, United States - U3c1 | ecosystem: Environmental > Terrestrial > Soil > Riparian zone | place: USA: East River... | reverse complement strand
GTCGACGAGGTGGTCGGCTCCCTCGAATGGGCGCCCGACCGCTGCACCATCGGGGGTGTGCTCCACGGCGGTGCCCTGATGAACCTGGCCGACAGCCTGGGGGCGATCCTCGCCTACCTGAACCTGCCCGAGGGGGCGGTCGGCACCACCACCATCGAGTCCAAGACGAACCTCTTCCGGGCCGTCCGCGAGGGCACGGCCACGGCCACCACCACCGTCCTCCACGCCGGCCGCACCGTGATCGTCGTCCAGACCGACGTCCGCGACCACCGCGGCAAGCGCGTCAGCCTCACCACCCAGACCCAGGCCGTCCTCCGCGGCTGAGCGGACCACGAGGTGCCAGGCACCTCGTGGTCCTCAGGCGGTCTGGGGGCCGCGGAGGAGGCGGCCGGGGCGGACGCCGGTGAACTCGTCGTCCTCACGGACGACCTCGCCGGCGGCGATGGTGAACCGGTAGCCCTGCGAGCCCTGGACGAAGCGGCGGGCGCCGGTGGGCAGGTCCCACGCCATGCGGGGCGGGTCGATGCCGAGGGCCTCGAGGTCGATGACGTTGACGTCCGCCCGCAGCCCGGGCGCCAGCAGGCCCCGGTCGAGCAGGCCGTAGTGCTCGGCCGTCTCCCGGGTCTGGCGCCGGACCACCAGCTCGAGCGGCAGGTGCGGCCCCCGGACCCGGTCGCGGGACCAGAAGGCGACCATGAAGCTGGGCGTCGAGCCGTCGCAGATCGATCCCACGTGGGCGCCGCCGTCGGCCAGGCCCATGCGGGTGCGGGGGTGCTGGTGCAGCTCCCACAGGGCGTCGAGGTTGCCGTCGCTGTAGTTGAACAGCGGGTAGTAGAGGAGGCCCTGGCCGTCGTCCTCCATGAGGACGTCGAAGGCCACCTCGGCCGGGTCCCGGCCCTCCCGCTCGGCGATCGAGGCGACGGACTGCGACGCCGGTGGCTCGTAGTCGGTCTCGCCCCGGAACGGGAACATCTTGTGCCACGACGACGTGAGCGAGGCCACGAACTGACCCATGTCGGCCCGCTCGCCGTGGATCACGGCATCCCGGGCCTCGACGTCGGCCCGAAGTCGAGCGACGCGGTCGGCGGGGGAGAGGAAGGCCACCGGCCCCCAGCCGGCCGAGGTCGAGAACGGGTGGATCGTGGCCGACCCGCCCATGATGATGCCGACCGGGCGGCCGTGGACCTGGCCGTAGACCTCGATCCCGTCGGCCTGGGCCTGGTCGAGCAGCCCGGCGACGTCGCGCCAGAGGTCGGGGGCGGCATCGGTCTGCTGGAAGTTGAAGGTGACCCGCCGGCCCGAGCGCTGGGCCAGCCGGCGCATCCACCCGAACGAGGCGGGGACGTCGGGGTGGTGGAGGGCGCCCTGGAACACGCCGTGACCGGCGGCCCGGAGGGCGTCGCCCAGGGCCATGATCTCGTCCTCGTCGGCCTCGGTGCCCGGCACCAGCTCGCCGTCGACCGAGCGGTGCAGCGGCGTCCGCGACGTCGAGACGCCGAGGGCGCCGGCCTGGAGGGCGGAGGTGGCGAGCCGCGTCATCGACGCCAGGTCGTCGGGGGTGGCCGTCTCGTTGGCGGCCCCCCGCTCGCCCATCACGTAGGCGCGCAGGGCGCCGTGGGGCATCTGGGTGCCGACGTCCATGACCCACGAGCGCCGCTCGAGGGCGTCGAGGTAGCCCTCGAACGACTCCCACTCCCACTGGATGCCCTCGGTCAGGGCGGCGCCGGGGATGTCCTCGACGCCCTCCATGAGACGGATCAGCCACTCGCGCCGGTCCGGGGCGGCGGGGGCGAAGCCGACCCCGCAGTTGCCCATCACCACGGTGGTGACGCCGTGCCAGCCCGACGGGGTCAGCTCCGGGTCCCAGGTGGCCTGGGCGTCGTAGTGGGTGTGCATGTCGACCCAGCCGGGGGTGACGACCAGGCCGTCGGCCTCGACCTCCCGCCGGCCCCGGCCGACGTCACCGCCCACGGCGGCGATCACGTCGCCGTCGAGGGCGACGTCGGCCACGATGGGCGGGGCGCCGCTGCCGTCGACGACGGTGCCGTTGCGGATCACGAGGTCATGCACGGTCACGCAGGCTAGGGGCGTGGCTACGGTCACGGGGATGGATCCCAGCGACGCCGTCGACCACGTGGCCATCGGGGCCCTCCAGGCGGCCTACGGCGACGCCGTCACCCGCCGGGCCTGGAGCGAGGTGGTGGCGCTGTTCGAGCCCGACGCCACCGTCACCCTCGACCTCGGTCGGGGCGAACCCCGGGTCCTCGGGCCGGTCGAGCTGGTGGCCTTCGTCGAGGAGGCGATCAGCCGCTTCGACCTGTTCCTGTTCACCGTCCTCAACCGGGTCGTCCTCGACCTCGACGGCGACGACGCCACCGGGCGGGTGTGGCTGGCCGAGATCCGCCAGGACCACGACGGCGCGGCGTCCACCGCCTACGGCCGTTACGACGACCGCTACCGCCGGACCGGGCTCACCTGGCGGATCGCCGAGCGGCGCTACCGGTCGGTGGCCCGCACCGCCCCGCCGGGCTCGGGCGCGGCCTTCGAGGTGGTGGCCCGGGACGAAGCTGGGTAGACGACACGCGGAGCACCGACAGGCACTCACCGTGTCCACCGGGGGCATGGCGACGACGCGACGTGGTCGCCGGGTAGCCTCACCGGTGGGGATCGAGACGGCAGGGAGGCCCCTGATGGCAAGCGATGACGGCGTCCGTGAGCTGACGGAGCTGGTGGAGCTGCGGCCGGCCCCGGCCGTCCTGCTGCGCCACCGCGACGCCGAGCTCGACATCGTCACCGCGCCCCGCACCGGCCCCCGCGTCACCCTCCACAAGGGCGCCCTCTGGATCCGGGCCGGCGAGGACGGCCCCGGCGTGACAGTCACCCACGGGGCGGCCAGCGTCCAGCTCCGGTCCGGGGCCGGCGTGGTCGAGGTCCACGACGTCGAGGCGCTGTTGGTGGTGGCCTCGGGCCGGGCCGCGGTCAAGGGCGTGTCGCCCCTGCCCCGCAGCGTCATCGCCGGCCAGGCCGTCACCTTGACCCTCGACGGCACCTTCACCGATCCCGACGCCCTGTCCGCCGCCGAGCTGGCCGCCGACCGGATGGTCGTCGAGAACCTGGCCCTCGACAGCCTGGCCTCGACCGCCACCGGGGCGGCCGCGCCGGCCTCCGCCCCCACCGTGCCCGAGCCCACGCTGCCCACCCCAGCGGCCCCGGGCATCGTGGACATCACCACGATGGCCCCGCCCACGACCGCGGCTCCGGCCCCCGTCGTGGAGGAGGCGCCCGAGCCGCGGCCGACCCGCAACCCGGAGGCCACCACCGAGGCTCGGGTCGACCCGCCCGGGGCCCCGCTGGTCGAGCGGACCGACGATCCCTTCGCCCCCCGGGTCCGTCCCGAGGGCGAGGCCCCGCCCGCCCCACCGGCCCCGACGGCTCCCGTCGGGCGCCCGGCGCCGGCCCTGCCCCGCGAGGAGCCCTCGGCGCTCGAGATGGCCCTGCACAACGTCGGCGTCACCGACGCTCCCGTCGACCCCCTCACCGGTCGGGTGCCCACCGAGGCGCCCTCCCCCCCGACGGGCGACGACACCGAGGACGCGGCCCGGACCGTTCCGCCCTGGGAGAAGCAGCCTCGGCCCAAGCGGGAGCCGAAGGCCAAGAAGGAGCCCAGGGCCAAGAAGCCGAAGGCCACCAAGGAGCCGAAGGCGAAGAAGGAGCCCAAGGCCAAGCGGGAGCCGAAGGCGGGCCCGGCCCCCGAGCCCCCGACGCAGGCCCGAGCGGCGGCCGACGCCGACGAGGACCGCCGGCGGCATCGGATCCTGATCTACCTGGTGATCGGCGCCCTGATCATCCTGGGCATCGTGACCGCGGTGGTCTTCTCCGCCGACTCGAGCTCGTCGGCCGCCCTGGCCGGCGCCCCGCTGCTGGCCGCCGTGGCCTCGCCCGCCCTGCGGCTCTAGCGGCTCTCGCCCGGCACCACGACGACGGGCCCGCGCCCCTCGCGCTTGGCCTGGTACATGGCCCGGTCGGCGGCGGCGATGAGCGCCTCGACCCGCTCGTTGCCATCGGCCACCACGGCCCCGATGCTCATCCCGATGTGGTGCCGGGAGCCGTCCCGCAGCACGAAGGGGGCGGCCATGGTGTCGACCACCCGCTGGATGACCTTGCTGGCGGCCTCGGCGTCGCCCAGCTCGACGACCAGCATGAACTCGTCGCCGCCCCACCGGCCGCAGGTGTCGCCCTCGCGCACGGCGTGGGTGAGCCGGCGGGCCGTCTCGACCAGCACCTCGTCGCCGGCGTCGTGGCCATGGCGGTCGTTGACCGCCTTGAACCCGTCGAGGTCGGTGAACACGATCAGAGGCCGGAGGGCGAGTCGCTGGGCCCGGATGAGGGCCATGCGCATCCGGTCGAGCAGGAGGCCCCGGTTGGGCAGGCCGGTGAGGTCGTCGTGGAAGGCCAGCTCGGCCAGGACCTCGTTGACCCCGTGGTGCACCGTCGTCTCGGTGCGGGTGACGACCAGACCTGCGCCGGGCAGCGTCTCGGCCGCGACCAGGAACCAGCGGGGCTCGGCCAGCTCGTCGATCGGGGGCAGCTGGTACTGGACCTGGAAGCTCCGCCCCCGCCCGTCGAGCAGGCGGTCGAGCCCGTCGGCGGTGTGCTCGGCGACCGCGGAGGGCGCCTGGCCGGGGTGGCGGAGACCCTCGACGAGGGAGGCGCCGACGGGGCGGACGAGGGGATCGTCCTGGCCCTCGGCCTGGCGCCAGAGGCGGTTGGTGGCCACCACGACGCCGGCGGGATCAACGACGGCTACGCCGTGGGGGAGGGCGTCGAGGAGGGCGTCGGGCGAGGGCAGGGTGACGGCGGCGTGGTGGCGTGAGGAGGGAGACACGGTTCCGATGGGGGAGTCGGCTGCGGTCCCGACGGTACCCGTCATGACGCGTGTCGAACCGGTGCACCGGTGACGGTGCGTGAGCGCTGGTGACCGCCGTGGCAGACCACGTCCGCTGCCCGGGAGGACCTCAGGGTGGGCCGTATGCTGCCGATGCTCCGCGGAGGGGAGCACACGCCCATGACGACCACCCGCCCACCACGCCCCGGACGCGCCCGACGGGCCCTCGCGCGCCTGGTGCTGGCCGTCGTGGTGCTGGGCGGGGTGGCGGCGACGCCGGCGGCGGCCCCGGCCCAGGACGACCCGGGCACGATCGACGCCGACGCCCTGCGCGACGAGTACGAGGAGCTCGTCGGCGACGAGGCCGACCTGCTGGTGGCCTACGACGTCTCGACGGCCCGGCTCCAGGAGCTGACCGTCGAGGTGGCCGAGGCGGCCGAGACGGCGGAGGCGGCCGACGTCGCCCTCCTCGAGGCCGAGACCGACCTGGCCACCCGGCGCGACGCCGAGGACGACGCCGACGCCGCCCTCGAGGCCGCCCGTGACGACGTCGACGCGGCCGAGGCCCAGGTCCGCCTGTTCGCCGTTGACGCCTACATGGGCGAGGGCTCGGCCACCGAGCTGACCGAGGCCCTGGAGGTGCTCGACGGCGAGGACGGCTCGCTCGTGCGCCGGGGCTACCGCCAGTCGGTCGACGTCCAGCAGGGCGAGGCGATCGACCGGCTCGAGGAGGCCCGGGCCGAGAGCAACCGCCTGCGAGCGCAGGCCCGCCGGGCCACCGCGCAGGCCGAGCAGCAGCGCGACGACGTGGAGAGCCTGCGCGAGGCGGCCGCCGCCGCGCTGGCGGACTCCACCCGCCTGGCCCGCGAGGCGGCCGAGGAGCGCGACCGCCAGGGCCTGCTCATCCTCGACATCCAGTCCCGCCGGGTCTCGATCGAGGCCCGCATCGTCAGCCTCGACCGGGCTGCCGACGGTGTGCAGGGCGCCCTGGCCGGGTTCCAGGCCCGCGACCCGGACTGGGCCCCGGGGTCGATCTGGGTCCAGAGCCCCCTGCCGTGCACCGAGATCAGCTCGGAGTTCGGGCAGCGGGCCCACCCCATCCTCAACGTGACCCGCCTCCACGCCGGCGCCGACATCGGGGCCAGCACCGGCGATCCGGTCGAGGCCGCCGCCGACGGGGTCGTGCTCCTCGCCGAGCCGCGGGGCGGCTACGGCAACACCGTCGTGATCGCCCACGGCTTCTCGCTGGGGACCGTGTACGCCCACAACTCCGAGCTCCTCGTCCAGCCCGGCCAGCAGGTCAAGCGGGGCGACGTCGTGGCGCGGGCCGGCACCACCGGGCTCTCCACCGGGCCCCACGTGCACTTCGAGACCCGCCTCCGGGGCGTCCCCGTCAACCCCCGGAACTTCCTGCTCCCCGTCGAGGGGGGCACGGGCCTGCCCGGCCCCGAGGCCCCGGTCGAGCCCGACCGTCCCGACCTCAACACGACCACGACCACCACGCAGCCCATCGGCGAGTGTTGAGGGTCCCTCTCGTCAGAGATCTCGCTGCGCTCGATCTCTTCCTCGAACTGACGGGGCCTCGCTGCGCTCGGCACCGAAGGCCTCTCCGGAGCCGGACGGCTCGTTCCTCGCCGACACAGCTCCTCTGCGGGGGGAGACCCCCCGCACCCCCCTGCGGCTGCGCCGGGCAGCCAGGTCTCGGTCCGAGAACGCGCTCGCGCCGGCGACTGCTAGCCCGGCGTGACGCCCATCTCGGCGGCGAGGGCGGCGACGATGGGGGCGACGGGCGGGGCCGGGTGGCCGTCGAGACGCTCGACGGTGCAGAACACCTCGACCCCGTCGAGACGGCCCTGGAGCGACGCCACCAGCGAGCAGGCCGCCGGCGCCGGGTCGTCGTCCTCCTGGACCTGGACCAGCACCTCGACCAGGCCCACGCTGCGGTCGAGGTAGGTGATCTCGCCCAGGGCGTGGCCGGCCTCGACCAGCCGGGCCATCACGGTGGCGGCATCGGCGTGGACCAGCAGCGTGTCACCCTCGACGTGCGCATCGAGCGGGACCGCCGGGCGGCGGGCCGGGGGCGGCGGCGGGCTCGGGGCGGTGGCGACCGGGACGGGGGCGAGCAGGGTCCGGCGGGCCTCGACCAGCTGGCTGACGGCCACCGACCCGGGCCGGCCCGAGCGGTCGGGGTGCTGCTGGCGGACGCGGGCCCGGAAGGCCGTCCGCACCGCCTCGGGCCCGGCGTCCACGGCGACGCCGAGCACGCGCCCCGCCTCGGCCCGGTTCACGCCGAGAGGTGCTCGGGCGACCACCAGGCCGCCAGGGCCGCGACCATCCGCACCGGGTCGGTGGCCCCGCACAGCTCGCGGGCGGAGTGCATGGCCAGCTGGGCCACGCCGACGTCGACGGTGGGGATCCCCAGCTCGGCGGCGGTGATGGGCCCGATGGTCGACCCGCAGGGCAGCTCGTTGTGGCCGACGAAGTGCTGCACGGGCACGCCGGCGCGGGCGCAGGCCGCCTCGAACAGGGCCTGGGTGGCCGGCTCGGTGGCGTAGCGCTGGTTGGCGTTGACCTTGACGACCGGGCCGCCGTCGACGGCGATCCAGTGGCCCGGCTCGTGCTTCTCGGGGTGGTTGGGGTGGGTGGCGTGGGCCATGTCGGCCGAGGCCAGGGCAGACGCGGGCAGGGCGGTGAGGAGGTCGGACCGGCCGCCGCCGCGGGCCGTCGCCAGCCGCTCGAGGACGTGGGCGAGCAGGGGCCCGCCGGCACCGCGGGTCGAGGCGCTGCCCACCTCCTCGTGGTCGTTGAGGACGAGGACGGCCCCGACGGGGGCGTCGCCGGCCAGGGCGCCGACCTCCTCCAGGGCGGCGAGCCCGGCCCAGCACGAGCACAGGTCGTCGAGCCGGCCGCTGCTGACCAGGCTCTCGTCCGCCCCGACCAGGGCGGCGGGGGAGAGGTCGTGGACCATCACGTCGCCGCCGGCGATGGCGTCGGGCGCCACCCCGATCTCCTCGGCCACGAAGACCTGGAAGGAGCCGACGTCGACCGGCCCGACGCCCCACACGAGGGTCAGGTGGCGCTGGCGGTCGAGCTTGAGGCCCTGGCTGGACACCTCGCGGTCGAGGTGGATGGCCAGCTGCGGGACCCGCACGACGGGCCGGTCGACCCGCAGGAGCCGGGTCTCGACCCGCCCGTCGACGTGGACGGCGACCCGGCCGGACAGGCCGAGATCGCGGTCGAGCCAGGAGTTGACGAGGGCGCCGCCGTAGACCTCGACGGCGAGCTGGCGCCACCCGGCCAGGCCGGTGTCGGGGCGGGGCTTGATCCGCAGGCCGGGGCTGTCGGTGTGGGCCCCGACCAGACGCAGCGGGGGCAGGGCGGGCCCGCCCTCGGGCAGCGACCAGGCCACGACGGCGCCGTCGACGACCACGTGGCCCCGGGCGGGGACGTCGGTCCAGGGGGCGGTGAGCTCGACGACGGCCGACCCCGAGGCGGTCAGGCGGCGATCGGCCTCGGCGGCGGCGTGGTACGGGCTGGGCGAGGCGTCCAGGTAGGCCAGCAGGTCGGTGATCTCGGCCATGTGCGGGGTCTCCTCAGGGGGCCAGGGGGACGGGGTCGAGCTGGGCCATGGCCGCCTGGGCGGCGCCCAGGTCGTCGGGGTGGGTGACGCCCACCCACGTGGTGCCGGCGGGCAGGACCTCGACGGCGAGGGCGCCGGCGGCCAGCAGGCCGTCGATGGCCGTGGGCAGGGGCAGCTCGGCGTCGGGGTCGTCGGCGTGGCCCCGCTGGAAGGCGCCGACGAGCGCGGCCAGGGCCGGACCGGCATCGGCGGGCAGCCCCCAGAGGTTCATCGACACGGGGGCGTCGGCCGGCACCGGGCCCTCGGCCGTGGTGGCGGCGCCGTGGCCGTCCAGGGCGACCTGGTGGTGCTCGACCATCCCGGCCAGGGTGCCGTCGGCGCGCACCCGGCACACCGCCCGCGTGACCGTGCCCTGGGGCGACGTGGTGGCGGCGAGCGGCCAGGTCACCAGCGCCCCGCGCCCGGGGCCGGCGGCGGGGGAGCGCAGCCAGCCCACCAGGGCGGCCACGGCGTCGGCGCCGTAGTGGTCGTCGGCGTTCACCACCACGGCCGGGCCGCGGCCGGCGGCCAGGGCCAGGGCGACGGCCTCGGAGGCACCCCAGGGCCTGGTCCGCGCCCCGGTCGGCCCGGGCTGCTCGACGACGACCAGGGGCAGGGCCGAGCGCCGCTCCAGATGGCCCACCACCTCGGCGCGGATCTCGGGGCGGACGACCACCACGATGCGGTCGACGCCGGCCTCGGTGGCGTCCCGGATGGTGTGGTCGACCAGGGCTTCGTCGGTCGGCCCGACCGGCGTGACCTGCTTCAGGGCACCGAACCGGCGCCCCATCCCGGCCGCCAGCACGACCAGCGAGATCTCGTCCGTCACCGCGGGGACGCTACCTGGCGAACTCGGTGGGGTAGGTGCCCGGAACGGGGCACCTACCCCACCGAGTTCGGCCATTTTCGCGTTGGAGCCGGTGGCCCGACCAGCAGTAGAGTCTCCAGACCACCCCCTCGGGCCAGCGACGTCCCGGTACGAGACCCCCCAAGCCCCATCGAGACGATGGAAGGGACGCATGCGAGCCACCCCGGGCCCCCAGGGCCTCTACGACCCCGCGAACGAACACGACGCGTGCGGTGTCGCCTTCGTCGTCGACATGCACGGCCGGGCCAGCCGCGACATCGTCGACAAGGGCCTGCTGTCGCTCTGCCACCTGGAGCACCGCGGTGCCTCCGGGGCCGAGATCAACACCGGCGACGGGGCCGGCATCCTCCTCCAGGTCCCGGACCGCTTCCTGCGCGAGGTCGTCGACTTCGCCCTCCCCGAGGCCGGGTCGTACGCCACCGGCATCGGCTTCCTGCCCGCGGGGGCCGAGGATGCCGCCGCCGCGGCCGAGGCGGTCGAGAAGATCATCGCCAGCGAGGGCCTCGAGGTCCTGGGCTGGCGCGACGTGCCGGTCGACCCGTCGATGCTCGGCACCATGGCCCGCGACGTCATGCCGACGTTCCGCCAGATCTTCGTGGCCGGCGCCGACGGCGACCTGTCGGGCCTGGCCCTCGAGCGGCGGGCCTTCATCGCCCGCAAGCGGACCGAGCACGAGATCGCCCCCGTCACCGACGGCAGCGGGCTCGACCAGGGCGTCGACGGCGACCCCGGTCCCGACGACGAGATCCCCCGCGACGGCAAGGCCGGCGGCGCCGTGTACTTCGCCAGCCTCAGCTGCCGCACCTTGAACTACAAGGGGATGCTCACCACCGGCCAGCTCGACGACTTCTACGCCGACCTGCGCGACCCCCGCATGGAGAGCGCCGTCGCCCTGGTGCACAGCCGGTTCAGCACCAACACCTTCCCGGCCTGGCCCCTGGCCCACCCGTACCGCTACATCGCCCACAACGGCGAGATCAACACGGTGAAGGGCAACCGCAACTGGATGCGGGCCCGCGAGGCGCTGCTGGCCAGCGATGACTTCGCCGGCCCCGACGGCTCGTCCGAGCTCGACCGGGCCTTCCCCATCTGCGACCCCGAGCAGAGCGACTCGGGCAGCTTCGACGAGGTCCTCGAGCTGCTCCACCTCGCCGGTCGCCCGCTGCACCACGCCGTGCTGATGATGATCCCGGAGGCGTGGGAGAACAACGCCGCCATGGACCCGAAGCGCCGGGCCTTCTACCAGTTCCACTCGTCGCTGATGGAGCCGTGGGACGGCCCCGCCTCGGTGGCCTTCACCGACGGCTCGGTCATCGGCGCCGTGCTCGACCGCAACGGCCTCCGCCCGTCGCGCTACTGGGTCACCACCGACGGCCTCGTGGTGATGGCGTCCGAGGTCGGCGTGCTCGACATCGACCCCACCACCATCGTCCAAAGGGGCCGGCTCCAGCCCGGCCGCATGTTCCTGGTCGACACCACCCAGGGCCGCATCGTGGGCGACGAGGAGATCAAGACGACCCTCGCCGCCGAGCACCCCTACGACGAGTGGCTGCACGCCGGCCTGGTGCCCCTCGACGACCTGCCCGACCGCCCCCACATCCGGTACCCGCACGCCGACGTCGTCCGCCGCCAGGTCACCTTCGGCTACACCACCGAGGACCTCAAGATCCTCATGGCCCCCATGGCCAAGACCGGTGGCGAGGCCCTGGGCTCGATGGGCACCGACACGCCGGTCGCCGTCCTGAGCGACCGGCCCCGGCTGCTGTTCGACTACTTCACCCAGCTCTTCGCCCAGGTCACCAACCCGCCGCTGGACGCCATCCGCGAGGAGCTGGTCACCAGCCTCCTGGGCGTGCTCGGCCCCGAGGGCAACCTGCTCGACCCCTCGGCGGCGTCGTGTCGCCAGATCCTCCTCCAGCGGCCGGTCATCGACAACGACCAGCTGGCCAAGCTGGTCCACATCAACGACGAGGGCGACATGCCCGGGCTGCGCTCGATCGTCGTGCACGGCCTCTATCCCGTGGCCGAGGGCGGCGAGGGCCTGCGCCTGGCGCTCGAGAAGGTGCGCGCCGAGGTCTCGGCCGCCATCGCCGACGGCACCCGGATCATCGTCCTGTCCGACCGCGGCGTCACCCGCGACCTGGCGCCGATCCCCTCGCTCCTCCTGACGAGCGCCGTCCACCACCACCTCGTGCGGGAGAAGACCCGCACCCAGGTCGGCCTGGTGGTCGAGGCCGGCGACGCCCGCGAGGTGCACCACATGTGCCTCCTGCTGGGCTACGGCGCCTCGGCCATCAACCCCTACATGGCCTTCGAGACGCTCGAGGACATGTGCGCCCGGGGCGCCCTCGACAACACCGGGCTGGACGAGGCGGTGGCCAACTACATCAAGGGCGCCAGCAAGGGCGTCCTCAAGGTGATGTCCAAGATGGGCATCTCCACGGTGGCCTCCTACACCGGCGCCCAGGTCTTCGAGGCGATCGGCCTGGGCCAGGAGCTGGTCGACGAGTACTTCACCCTCACCTCCAGCCGGCTCGGGGGCATCGACCTCGGCATCGTGGCCCAGGAGGTGGCCGCCCGCCACGCCGTGGCCCACGCCGCCCGGCCCAGCGAGCGGGCCCACCGCGAGCTCGAGGTCGGTGGCGAGTACCAGTGGCGCCGCGAGGGCGAGCACCACCTGTTCAACCCGCAGACCGTCTTCAAGCTCCAGCACGCGTCGCGCGCCAAGCGCTACGACGTGTTCAAGGAGTACTCGACGATGGTCGACGACCAGGCCAAGCGCCTGGCCACCATCCGGGGCCTGTTCGAGCTCAAGACCGAGGGCCGGACGCCCGCCCCGATCGACGAGGTCGAGAGCCGGTCGGAGATC
>Ga0193706_1001157_pt1 | contig 12263 bp, 13 predicted proteins | sample U3c1metaG_FD_160130 | JGI IMG/M metagenome (GOLD analysis project Ga0193706, IMG submission 160130) | Soil microbial communities from a riparian zone of the East river system, Colorado, United States - U3c1 | ecosystem: Environmental > Terrestrial > Soil > Riparian zone | place: USA: East River... | reverse complement strand
ATAAAATGGGTTTTTGTGTTTTGAATTTTAAGTTTTGCATCTGGAGGTTGGAAAGGATTTTATGCAATGCATCTTTCTCCTGCAATTCCCTTAAGCCAGGTGTGTTCGGACTACTTACGTTCACCACAAAATAATCAACATGATCATGTAAGGCATTAAAGCAGGTTTCATAATCCTTCCAGGCGTTTTCGTTTGGCGTGGTCTTGTTCTTACCAATATTACCTCCAATGATCATCCGTTGTCCGTTGCCCGTTGTCCGTTGTCCGCTTTTCAGCTTCCACGCCTGTAATCTTTTTGTAATAGCTTCAACACCGTCATTATTAAATCCCATCCGGTTGATAAGTGCTTTGTCTTTTGGCAGGCGGAATAAACGGGGCTTATCATTGCCTGCCTGCGGGAGGGGAGTAACCGTTCCTATTTCTACAAAACCAAAACCAAGGACTTCCAGTTCAGTTAAATATTTAGCGTTCTTATCAAAACCTGCACCAAGACCAACTTTATTTGAAAATGGAAGATTTAAGCCTGAAGCTACCAACCCTTTTAAAAATCCAAGTTTACAGATCAATCTCAATCCATTCATCGACGCATAATGAACCCACTCAGGATCGAAGAAGAATAAAAAACTGCGAAGTATTTTATACATGTTGCGCAAAAATAAGTTACTGAACCCGGTTTTTTGTTTTCATCCATAAATTATAACTTTGGTATAGAAAGTTGCATAAACAACCTTTTTGGTTAATAGCAGATGGTTCCTAGTTCATAGAATTAAACTCTGCCTTAGCCATGAAATATGAACCATCAACCATTAACTATTAACCATGCAGGAAGCATATATCGTAGCCGGTTACAGGACCGCAATTACAAAAAGTAAAAAAGGGGGTTTCCGTTTTACAAGGCCGGATGACCTTGCCGTTGATGTCATCAAAGGATTGCTGGCAACAGTGCCGCAACTGGATGTTAAGCGGGTAGATGATGTTATCGTTGGCAATGCGGTGCCCGAGGCAGAGCAGGGCTTGCAGGTAGGAAGGATCATATCAGCAAAGGCAGTTGGATTTCATGCTGCAGGTATTACCATCAACCGTTATTGCGCAAGCGGGCTGGAGAGCATTGCCATGGCAACGGCAAAAATAAGAACGGGTATGGCGGAATGTATCATTGCCGGTGGCACCGAAAGTATGAGCATGGTGCCTACTGCGGGATGGAAGACCGTTCCATCCTATTCCATTGCAAAGGATGAACCCGATTATTATTTGAGCATGGGCTTAACGGCTGAAGCTGTTGCCAAAGAATATAATGTAAGCCGTGAAGACCAGGATGCATTTAGTTACAACAGTCACCTGAAAGCAGGTAATGCTATAAAAGAAGGATATTTTAAGTCAGGTATATTACCTGTCACAGTTGACGAAGTTTACCTGGATGCAAAAGGTAAAAAACAAAAAAGAAATTTCGTGGTGGATACGGATGAAGGTGTTCGTGCGGATACTTCTCCTGAAGGGCTGGCAAAATTAAAACCTGCCTTTGCAGCAGGAGGATCTGTTACAGCGGGTAATTCATCTCAAACCAGCGATGGCGCGGCTTTTGTTATCGTGATGGGTGAAAAGATGGTGAACGAACTTGGCTTAAAGCCAATTGCAAGATTAGTGAATTGTGCCAGTGCCGGCGTGCATCCCCGTATTATGGGCATTGGCCCGGTTGAAGCAGTTCCGAAGGTTTTAAAACAGGCAGGGATGAATCTTTCTCAGATTGACCTTGTTGAACTGAACGAGGCCTTTGCTTCCCAGGCCCTTACCGTAATAAGAAAACTGGAATTAGATCCTTCCATAGTAAATATCAATGGCGGCGCAATCGCATTGGGCCATCCCCTGGGTTGTACGGGTTGTAAACTTACCATACAGATCAGTAATGATATGAAACGCCTCAATAAAAAATATGGTATCGTAACCGCCTGTGTGGGTGGGGGACAAGGCATTGCAGGCATAATAGAGAACATTAGTTAATTTCTCTTTTTCCGCACATCAATGGAACCACAGCAGGTGAAGGCGATGGTTAAAGTGAGATAGCGATATTTTATTTTTTAATCTTTCCCAATTATTAAAAAACTTTAATGCAAGATGTCTATTCCGGCAAATAGTCCAGCTTTCCTATATTTGCTGCTTTAATTTTTATAATGCAAATTCTTCTTGTTAACGATAGCTCAACTGCCCGGCAATTTATCGAGGCGGCAGTCATCATCAATAAAAATGAACCTAACTGGATACGCCCGCTGGATAAGGATATTAATGAGGTTTTTGATAAAGAAAAAAATAAAGCCTTCCGTTTTGGGGAGATAACCCGCTGGGTACTGAAAGATGATAAGGGTAACCTCATCGGCCGCATTGCCGCATTTGTCAATAAAAAATATAAGAGCAAGGGTGATGATGTACCCGTTGGGGGCATTGGTTTTTTTGAATGCATCGATGACCAGGACGCGGCAGATCTTTTATTTGACAATGCAAAACACTGGCTGATAAAGCATGGTATGGAAGCCATGGACGGGCCTATCAATTTCGGCGAACGCGAACGCTGGTGGGGACTGATAACACAGGGCTTTTCGCCGCCATTGTATTGCATGAATTATAATCAACCCTATTGCATCAACCTTTTTGAGAACTATGGATTCAAAGTATTTTATAACCAGGTTTGCTTTGCCCTTGATGCAATGAAACCCATAGCACAGAAAACCATTGATCGCCACAAGCTTAACGCAGACAATCCCGAGATCAGCTTTGAGACAATGAAAAAAAATAACCTGGAAAAATATGCCAGCGACTTTGTTGAAGTATATAATAAAGCATGGGCCGGCCATGGCGGGTTAAAGCAAATGAACAAGGACCAGGTATTGCTGATGTTCAATAAAATGAAACCGGTGATGGATGAGAAGATCGCCTATTTTGCTTATTACAAAGGAGTGGCTATTGCCATGTTCATTAACCTGCCGGATATTAACCAGTATTTTAAACACATGAACGGAAAGTTTGGTTTTTTGCAGAAACTCGAATTTGTATGGAGACAAAAATTCAGGCCGGCAAAAAAATTTGTCGGGCTCGTGTTCGGCGTTGTACCCGAATGGCAGGGCAAGGGTATCGATTCCTATATCATTGGTGAATGCAGTAAAATTGTACAGGTGCCTCCATATCCCTATACTGAGTACGAGATACAGTGGATCGGGGATTTTAACCCCAAAATGATAAACGTAGCGGAAAATTTTGGTGATACCTTCCGCAGCAGGAACCTTGCCACCTACCGTTATTTATTTGACCGGACCAAAGAATTTAAGCGCCATCCCATCCTGGAATAGCGTTAATAACAAAATTCCAGATTCCAGAATAGAAATCCGAAATTAGCAGTGTATGGATAAGTTTATAGTATCAGCGAGAAAATACAGGCCACAAAATTTTTCTACCGTGGTGGGTCAGGCACATATTACCACTACTTTAAAAAATGCAATAAAGAATAACCAGCTTGCGCATGCTTTTTTGTTTTGCGGTCCAAGGGGCGTGGGTAAGACCACCTGTGCAAGGATATTGGCCAAGACCATCAATTGTCAAAACCAGACCGCTGATGGGGAAGCCTGCAATACCTGCACCAGCTGCGTTTCTTTTGATGCAGGCACTTCTTTGAATATCCATGAGCTTGACGCTGCCAGTAATAATTCGGTAGATGATATCCGCAGCCTGGTAGAGCAAGTTCGCTTTGCGCCACAGGCCGGTAAATACAAGGTATACATCGTGGACGAGGTACACATGCTGAGCTCATCTGCCTTCAATGCATTTTTAAAAACACTGGAAGAACCGCCGCCCTATGCCATTTTTATTTTGGCTACAACAGAAAAACATAAAATACTTCCTACCATACTCAGCCGCTGCCAGATCTTCGATTTTAAAAGGATCACCAACAATGATACCATTGAGCACTTACAGGAAATATGTAAGAAAGAAAAGATAAAAGCAGAGAAGGCAGCATTACATGTCATTGCACAAAAGAGTGAAGGTTGCCTGCGTGATGCATTAAGCATACTGGATAAAATTGTAAGCTTCACCAATGGTCAACTGAACTATTCAAATACATTAGAACACCTTAATATTTTAGATGAGGATTATTATTTCAAACTCATGGATTGCATGCAGCAGCAAAAGCTGAGTGATGCCATGTTGTTGTATGATGAAATAAACAGGAAGGGCTTTGAAGGAGATACTTTACTGGAAGGTTATTCCGAATTTATAAGGAACCTCCTGGTAAGTAAGGATACAAAGGCGGCCATCCTGCTCGAAGTTGCCGATGATTTCAAACAAAAATATTTACAGGCTGCGCAACAGATATCCACCGGCTGGCTCATCGCAGCGCTTAATCTTTTGAACGAAGCCGAAATAAACTATAAGCAGGCCCGCAATAAGCGGTTGCATATTGAACTGGCCATAATCAAGCTTTGTTACCTGCAGCAGGCCGTTGAACTGCTCAACAATGAAGACACAATAACTAAAAAAAAACTGGTTGATACGGCCAAGCCCGTTGCCTTTAAAAGTATCCAGGTCATTAAAGTAAAAGAAGAACCCGGTACAATCAACCGGCAACCCGTTACGCAGGTTGTAAAACCAAAGCTGCTTCAAACCATGGAAGCAAAGCTGGTTATTGAAGAACCGGAACCTGTTATAAGTAACACAGGAAATGATGGGTCCCAGCCCGGCAAAACGGCATCCAAAAGAACTATAGCATCCCTGGAGAAGATACGCAATGATGTCAGCCAAAAAAACAAGACCAACGGGAATGATGTTAAGGAGCTTACTTTACAGGAATTGACGTCATGCTGGGAAAAATTCATAGAAAGGTTAACCGCCAAAAAAAATCATTCAGCCGTTACCAATTTTAAAATGGCTGAATTGAAGATCCTCGACAATAATACCGTCGAGATCGTTACAGAAAATAATATTCAGCAAAAATTCATTGAGCAGGAAAGAGCGGCACTTATAGATTGTTTGCAGTCTCATTTTTGTAACAGGCAATTGGCCTATAGCGTCATCATAATTGAAAAAGAAGATAGCAATCAACCCGCCGAAAAGCAATTAAGCAGCAGGGAACAATACCTTAAGATCGTGGGGGAATATCCCCTGGTAAAGGAATTAAAAGACAGGCTCAGGTTAGAACTGGATTATTAATGAAACTGGGTTCTTTTCCTCATTTTGCCTTAATTTCGAACCTCGAACTTATAAATCAGAAATTATTATATGGCAGAAGTGATACGCATGCCCCGGATGAGTGATACGATGACCGAAGGGGTGATTGTGGAATGGCACAAAAAAGTAGGCGATAAGGTTAAACCGGGTGACCTGTTGGCCGAGGTGGAGACAGACAAAGCCACGATGGAACTTGAAAGTTATAATGAAGGAACGATCTTATACTTAGGTGTTGAAAAAGGAAAACCTGTGCAGGTGGAAGGTATATTGGCGGTGATCGGTGCAGCGGGTGAGGATTATAAAGCAGCCCTGGATGCAGCGGGCGGAGAAAAAAAGGAAGAGAAAGCAGCAACTAAAGAGCAGATAAAGGAAAATGAGCCTGCTAAAACACAATCAGAAAACACACAACAGGCTCCTGCAGGAAAAACAAAAGACACGGTTGTTTTTGAAGACACCCCACCCCAAACTCAAAACTCAAAACAGGAAACAGTAAGTCTCCCTGCAGGCGCAAAGGAAATCCGCATGCCTTTACTAAGTGATACAATGACGGAGGGTAAAATAATAGCCTGGAATAAAAAAGTGGGTGATGCGGTTAAGGCCGATGATGTACTTGCAGAAGTGGAAACCGATAAGGCTACCATGGAAGTGGTAGGCTATGAAGAAGGCACCTTATTATATATTGGTGTTGAAGCCGGCAATGCAGCTAAAATAAATGAGATCATCGCGATTGTGGGTAAGGCTGGTACCGATGTGAGTGCTTATATGGCTGCAGAAAAAGCAGGAGCTAATACAAAAACTGCGATCGCCAGTGCACAACCGGCAGTGGCTGATCAACAACAACAAACTACAAACCAAAAACAGGAAACAGCAACTGCCCAGCCTGCAACCAATAACACGAACGGCAGAATTAAAGCTTCTCCTCTTGCAAAAAAATTAGCAGCCGATAAGGGCATTGATATCAGCAAAGTGAGCGGTACCGGTGATGCCGGCAGGGTTACAAGAAAAGATATTGACAGCTACTCACCCGCAACTGAAAAGCAGGCTGCCGCACAACCGGGTACCAAACCCGCATTTACAGCTACCGGCCAGGAGGGCCATACCGACGTGCCTTTGACACAAATGCGCAAGACCATTGCACGCAGGCTGGGTGAAAGCATGTTCAGTGCACCGCATTTTTACCTGACCATGGAAATAAACATGGACAATGCAATGAATGTGCGCACGCAACTGAATGAAATGAGCCCGGTAAAAATATCTTTCAATGATTTTATTATTAAGGCCGTGGCTTTATCACTTCGCCAGCACCCTAACGTTAACAGCAGCTGGATGGGAGATTTTATAAGGCAGAACCACCATATACATATAGGTAGTGCAGTAGCAACCCCCGAAGGCCTGATCGTTCCGGTGATCCGCTTTGCAGACCAAAAGTCACTTGCACAAATTGCAACCGAAGCGAAGGAACTGTATGGTAAGGCAAAGGATAAAAAACTGCAGCCACAGGAATTCAGTGGTAATACATTCACCATTTCCAACCTGGGGATGATGGACATTGAAGAATTTACGGCCATCATTAATCCACCCGACAGTGCCATATTAGCTGTTGGCACGATCAAAGAAATTGTCGTTAAAAAGGGGGAAGGGTTCGGCGTTACCAATATCATGAAGCTTACCATGAGTTGCGACCACCGTACCGTGGATGGGGCAGTGGGAGCGGCTTTTCTGCAAACCCTGAAAAAATACCTGGAGAACCCGGTTACCATGCTGGTATAAGATCTTCCTTGGCTCAACTTTATACTGCCGGTTAATTAACCGGCTTTTTCTTGCCGTCCTTTAAAAGTTAAAAATATATTTTCAATAAGTTTTGAAAATTCAATAAATGAGTTTATATTTGAGGTATAAACATTCCAACATGAAACTTTCAGAAGCAAAAGCACAGTTCATCAGCAGTTGGGGGGCCTTTGGTACGCATTGGGGTATCAACCGCACCATGGCACAGATACATGCTTTGCTGATCATCAGTCCTGACCCGCTTACCCAGGATGATATTATGGAGCAACTGAACATCAGCCGCGGGAATGTGAATATGAATACCCGTGAACTTGTTTCCTGGGGACTTGTGGACAGGGTATTGATACAGGGTGAGCGCAAGGAATTCTTCAGCGCTGAGAAGGATATCTGGAAGGTAGCTACACAGATCATCAAGGAAAGAAAGAAAAGGGAACTGGATCCCATGCTGAAATTGCTTGCCCAGCTGGAAAAAGTGGACGGCGATAAAAAGGATAAGCACGTGAAGCAGTTCGTGGATACGGTTGGCGGCATCAGGAAATTTGGAGGCCAGGCCGATAAGATGCTGGATGTAATGATAAAGGCAGATGAGACCTGGTTTTTGGGGAGCCTGCTGAAGTTCTTTAAATGACGATGGCGAATAGCAGGTAACAAGCTGGAAAATTCCGGCTTTTATTTGAATAAGCAGTTTCAAAAATTTCTGAAATTATAAAATACACAGTCATGAAAAAGTTTAAAATAATCGATTGCTGGATCAGTACCGGCCTGATCATTTCCTTTACTATCATAAGCATCCTGGAAGGGTTCGAGGATTTTCTCTCCAACCATTTCCTCACCGGTTATTTTGTTGTAGGTGCATGGCAGGTGATCAGTATGCTGGTACATGCATTTACAAAATGTTTTGCGCATAGGTGGGGCGCCAGGTACATTTATCACTGGATAACTTTTGTATCCGTGGTTACCATGCCCGTAGGCTCTTTCTGGATCCTGTTGTTTACAGCGCCTTTTATGGCGGTTTATTATACGGGGTTATGTTATACGGAAGTACGTAAGATGCATCAACGGCCTTTAGCACTTTTAAAATAATTCATCAACTTTAAACTAAATTTTATGAACTACATTATCATCACTTACATCTTTTATTTGGCTATTACCATTTCACTCACCATTTGGGTAGCAAGAACACTTTTCAAGAACGGTAAAGTGTTTTTAATAGATATCTTTCATGGCAACAGGGAATTGGCCGATAGTGTGAACAATCTTCTTCTTGTTGGTTTTTACCTGATCAATCTTGGCTATGCTGTTTACACTTTACAGGTAACCAGCAGTATTTCCAACCTGCAGGAAGTGATAGAAAAGTTAAGTTTGAAAATAGGATTGATCATTCTCATTTTGGGTGGCATGCACTTTTTTAACCTCTACATCTTTTTCACATTAAGGAAAAAAGCCACACAGGAAAAAAGGCTTGGAAGTAATATCTCTCAATAAATGAGACCTTAATCATTTGTTTTAACTTTGTATCAATGAAAGGACAGCCGGTCATATTATTCGATGGTGTTTGCAATTTCTGCAACAGTGCAGTAAATTTTACGCTTAAAAGAAATAAAAAGGCAGATATTCTTTTTGCAGCCCTTCAAAGTGAAGTAGGGCATAAATTATTACAGCAATATAACCTGCCTGCAGATGATATGGAGTCTTTTGTTTTTATAGATAATGGAAAAGCATATAAGCAATCCACTGCAGCTTTAAAAGTGTGCAAGCGGTTAAGAGGCCTTTGGCCCTTAACTTATGGCTTAATTATTGTTCCAAGGTTCATACGTGACAGCATATATAACTGGATAGCCGGGAACCGTTACAAGTGGTTTGGCAAGAGACAGGAATGTATGATACCAACACCTGATGTAAAAGAAAGATTTTTATTATGAAAAGAAAAAAAACACTGGTACTGGGTGCTTCAGAAAATACGGCACGCTACAGTAACCTCGCCATAAAAAAACTGTTGAATCATCAGCAACCCGTTGTTGCAATAGGCAGGAGAAAGGGTATGGTTGCCGGTGTTCCCATCGAAACAGAACAAAAGCCATTTCCTGATGTTGATACGGTGACCCTTTACCTGAATGCCGGCAATCAAAAAGCTTATTACGATTATATCATTTCCCTCCATCCTAAAAGAATAATTTTTAACCCCGGCACCGAAAATGACGAGTTATCCGGTCTCGCCCTGGAAAACGGCATCGAGCCACAGGAGGCTTGTACACTAGTTTTATTGAGCACCGGCCAGTACTGATAAACCCTTCTTAACCGGCTTATTAAAAACTACCGGCATATTTCCTGATATTTTTTATTGACAATATATACTAACAGGCACCTTGTTTACGTTTGTGTTATAGAATTTTTATCCAATTTATCCAGAGGAACCAAATCCAGGACCATGAAACATCTTGTACGCTATGCATTACTGCTGCTGCTGGCTTTTACCTGTACTACCGGGTTCCCGCAAAATGCCAACGGTTTCAAGCCAAAGCAATTCAATAATTTCCCTGAGATCATCAAGTGTTCGGAAGCTACTTTAAGCAGTATTTTTAGTGCAACGGCAGGACAGAATATCAACCTTTCTTTTTCAGATAATTTTTCATTCACCGGAAGCGTGACCAGCAATGTTGTTAAATACAGCAACCTGCAAACCGCCGTGGTGCGTTCCCCGCTTTTCAATAACAGTATTTTCAGCGTATCAAAGATCATCAATAAAGATAACAGCGTGAGTTACCTGGGCCGCATTATAAACAAAAGTTATTTTGATGGTTATGAACTAAAGAGAAACAACGCAGGCGAATACCAGCTTGTTAAAATAGAAACAGATCGAGTAATCCAGGATTGCAGACATCTTTAAAGGACCCCTAATCCGATAAAATATGAAAAAGTTTTTTACCTTATTAATTTTCACGATCATTTCACTGGTCTCCCTTGAGGCCTTTAGTGTGCCTAAACTAAGTAGTTTCCCGGGTGCGGAGGCAGTGATCTTTCTTGATTTTGATGGCCATACTGTGCAAAGCACCGTATGGAATGGAGGTGTAACATTATATTGCCAGCCCTCTGGTCTGACAGACCCACAAATAACAGAAGCCTTTGGCCGTGTTGCTGAAGATTACAGGCCTTTCGATATCAACATAACAACAGACCCTGCTGTATTTTTACTTGCACCATTGAACAAACGTATCAGGGTGATCGTTACAACCACAAGTGGCTGGTGCCCTGGTATGGGCGGAGTAGCTTATATCGGCTCATTTATATGGGGCGATGATACACCAGCGTTTGTTTTTAGTAATATGTTGAACTTCAGTCCTAAAATGATCGGCGAATGTTGCTCTCATGAAAGTGGCCATACGGTTGGCTTATCTCATCAGTCGAAATACGAGGGAAATTGTAATATACCAACTGAAGAATATCATAGCGGTGCAGGAGGAGGCGAAACAGGCTGGGCGCCAATAATGGGAAACAGCTATTACAGGAACATGAGTAACTGGAACAATGGTCCAACACCCGACGGATGCAATAACATGCAGGATAACCTTTCCATCATTGCAACACAAAGTGGTTTTTCATACCGCACAGATGATTATACGGAGACATTAAATGCCGGCACCTATACTTTACATGCCTCGAACTTTAATGTGACCGGTATAATAACTACCAACTCCGATAAAGATGCTTTTAGATTTACAGCAACACAAAATTCAAATTTTCATTTGACGGCCATTCCGTTCAATGTTGCTAATAACTGGATCGGTGCTAATCTTGATATAAAGATCGAGTTATATAATTCATCAGCTACTTTAATAAGAACCTATGATCCTGCGGCTTCACTGAGTGTTACAATAGATACCATTTTGAATGCGGGAACATATTATCTTAAAATAGACGGTACGGGTAACATTAATATCGGTGAGTATGGAAGCCTGGGTAGCTATTCTTTTACCGGTACCGGCGCCTTGCCGATTCATGATGTGAAATTGAATGGAACGATAGATAAGAACATGCATAACCTTAACTGGAATATCATAGCTGACGAACCTATTAAATCCATTGTGGTAGAAGCTTCAACAGATGGGACCAGCTTCAGCGCACTAACAACCGTAGCGCCATCAGCCGGTAAATTTGCTTACCAGCCATATAAGAACAGTACGGTATTTTATCGCTTAAAGGTCACTTCGGTACTCAACCAAACCGTTTATTCCAATACCATTGCATTGAAAGGTGGGGCAAATACAGAGAAGGCATTCAATGTGTCTACGCTGGTAAAGGATGAGATCAGTGTGAATGCAGCGCAGAATTACCAATACCGCTTAACAGATATCAATGGCAGGACCATGTCTGCAGGCACAGGTTTAAAAGGTATCAATAAAATTAATTTTTCAAACCACCCCGGTGGGATATATATTATTGAAATGTTCGGCACTGATCAAAAGCAGGCTGAGCGGATCATAAAACAGTAAGGTAGATTCATGTGTAAGTTAGGGGGTAGCGTTAGGGGCTATCCCCTTTTTTATGTTCCAGGTCTCCAGAGCTTTTGCAAAGCATCAATCACCATATTCTTGTTTCAAAGAACAAACAGATCGTCTCAACTAAGGACCATAATTATTCCTATATACCTATAGACATCCTTCTACGCTGATAGTAGACATCCTATTAGTAATTCCCGCTATTGTAATATCCATTATTTGACTGCGTTTGCTGTATAGAATCCGAATTATCCTAAGACCAAATCCCAAACCATGAAACGTCATGTACACTATGCATTATCATTGCTGCTGTCTTTAATAAGTTTATCGGCGCTATCACAAAACCCAAGCGGTTCAAAGCCAAAGCAGTTCAGTAATTTTCCCGATGTCATCAATTGTTCCGAAGCGGAATTAAGCAACATCTTTAATGCCGCTGCGGGCCAGAATATAAGCCTTTCCTTTTCTGATAACTTCTCATTTACCGGTAGCATAACAAGTAATATCGTTAAGTACAGCAACCTGCAAACAGCAGTGGTGCGCTCTCCCTTTTTCAATAACAGCATTTTCAGCGTATCAAAGATAATTAACAAGGATAATAGTGTTTCCTACCTAGGGCGCATTATAAACAAAGGCTATTATGACGGCTATGAGCTGAAACGAAATACCGAAGGAAAATACCAGCTTATTAAAATGGAAACAGACCGGGTGATCCAGGACTGCCGCCATCTTTAATATAATAATACTTAAATGCCATGAATCCCCTAATTCA
>Ga0193706_1001156_pt1 | contig 12264 bp, 9 predicted proteins | sample U3c1metaG_FD_160130 | JGI IMG/M metagenome (GOLD analysis project Ga0193706, IMG submission 160130) | Soil microbial communities from a riparian zone of the East river system, Colorado, United States - U3c1 | ecosystem: Environmental > Terrestrial > Soil > Riparian zone | place: USA: East River... | reverse complement strand
CTTGCCCAAGACTCTCATGATTACTTCGCAAGAAGTGCGGGAAGCGTTGCTCGAGCCCATCTCGACCATCGTCGATTCGGTCCGGATCACGCTCGAGCGCTGCCCGCCGGAACTTTCGGCCGATCTGGTCGATCGCGGGCTCGTCCTGGCCGGCGGAGGCGCGCTCCTGCGCGGTTTCGACAAACTTTTGAGCGAGGAGACCGGTTTGCCTGTCCATGTGGCGGAAGATCCGCTTAGCGCGGTCGCGGAAGGAACGGGCAAGTGCCTCAATGAACTTAAATTTCTTCGTCAAGTTGCCTCGACCGATCGGTCGTGGCGGTGACGTCGAATGTGGAATGCGGAGTGATCAGGCTCCCGCTGGCAAACGCGTGACTCCGCCCCCCGCCAACCGTCATCCGCGTTTCCGATGAACCGGTCGAGCATCATTTCACTCCTCGTCCTGGCGGCGGTCCTCGGCTACCTCCTGACCTTTGGACCGGAAAGCACGCGCAATCTCCAGGCTGGCTTCTACCAGTTAATCTCACCCTTTCTGAGCACCGGATCCGGTTTGGAAAAACAGATTTCATCCATGCGCACGGGCTTGAAGTCGCTCGAGGAATTGGAGCGGGATAACGCGACCCTGCGCGTGGAAAACCGTTCCCTCAATGCGACGAATCAAGCGCTGCGCGATGTGGAACGGGAGGTGAATCGTTTGCGTCTGGCGCTGGCTTATCGGGAGCGTTCCGTGTTCAAGCTTGTCCCGGCGGAAATCGTCACCCGTGAAGCTTCCACCTGGTGGCGCACGGTTACGATCAATCGCGGCAAGCAGGATGGGATCGAAGGCGACATGTCGGTCGTGACCGAGCAAGGTCTGGTCGGTAAAACCACGACCGTGAGCGACAGCATCTCGGTTGTCCTTCTGGTCTCGGACGAGAATTGCAAAGTGGCCGCGAACGTGGAGGGAACGCGCGAGCAGGGGATTGTGGCCGGTGAACGCGTGGCCGGGGCGCTGACGCCATTGCTCGATCTGAGTTTCCTTTCGAAACAAGCAAATCTTCAGCCCGGCCAAAAGGTCTACACTTCGGGCGTAGGCGGCGTTTTTCCCTCCGGGCTGCTCGTGGGCATGGTCAAGGATTACAAAGTGCGCGAGCTGGATGGCCAGGCCCGCCTTACTCCGGCTGTGGACTTGGCGAAACTAGAGGATGTGTTCGTGGTCACGGGCCGAAAATGATCTTCTTCGCGATCCTCCTCGTGCTGGTCTTCCTCGCTCAGATCGTGGAACTCTTCATTCCGCCGCTCGATTGGATGTACAACGCGCACATTTATATCGTGCCCATCGTGGTCTTTTACGGCGCGATGGCGTTGCCGTTTCCGCTCATGTTGACGCTGGCCGCTTTCGCGGGGCTTCTGCTCGACGCGCTGACCATGCAGGTGATCGGGTCCCGAGTTGAAATCGCGCTTGGATGGTCAATACTCATCTACGCGGTGCTGGCGTCCATCATGCATGGGCTCAGGCCTTTGTTCATTCGGGGGCGGTGGGAAATTCATTGCATTATGAGCGGCGTCTGCACCTCGCTGATTTTGCTCGCTCAATATCTGATGATCACTTTTCGCCGCGGCTCGATTTTGTTCACGCCCGAGGCCTGGTGGCAAATTGGCGGGCCGGGCGTGATCGCGATGCTGATGGCGCCACTCATGTTCTGGTTCCTGCATACGATTGGCGATGCGACCGGTAATCCCTTCCTGCCCGAACGCGAAACCTACTGATGAATCGACGACGTCTCAGTCACCGCCTGCGCATTCAAGTGCTGGGCGTTTTCATGTTGCTTGGCTTGGGCGCGATCACGCTTCGTCTTTGGTGGGTGCAAGTGGCGCGGGGCGCCGATTGGACGGCGAAGATTCGCGGCAGTTCGGAGGTGACGGTGCGGATCCCATCGGTGCGCGGGGAGATTCGCGATCGCAACGGCGTCGCCCTGGTGCAAAACCGGGCCAGCTATCAGGTGGATTTTTACCTGCCGGAGATGGTGAAAGGTTACCGCCAGCGTGTCGGCCGACCGCCCGTGACCGAGTATCGCGCCACGATCAACGGCATGCCCAAGGACATGAAGGAGGCCGACATCGTCAAGATCGTGAACGATGGCGTCGTGCCGCGTCTGGATGAATTGGATCTGGCCCGCGATTACAATGCGAATCGCCTGCAGAAGCATTACCGCACGAATACGGAGGTGCCGTTTTCCTACATCAAGGACATCGATTTCCAGACGATGGCAAAGTTCTCGGAGCACGATGTCGGTTTGCCTGGAGTCGACATCGCGATCAAACCCGTGCGTTCGTACGTTTATGGAGCGCTCGCGTCGCATTTGCTTGGCTACGTCGGTGCGCCGGACGACACGAACAAAGAGGAAGCCCGGAAGTACACGTTTTACCAAGGTGACGTGGAGGGGAAATCGAACATCGAGAAGACGATGGACGAATACCTGCGCGGCAAGCCGGGCGTGCGCTATCTGCGCCGGGATGCGAAGGGGACGATCGACGGTGTTCTCCGTGAAGAACCGCCGCAAACCGGATCAAACGTTATTCTTACTCTGGATGCACGTCTGCAGACAATTGCGGAAGAAGCATTGCGCGCGGTGGGACGGGGCGCCGCAGTGGTGGTGGACCCGAATAATGGCAACATCCTCGCGATGGCTTCCGTGCCGTCTTTTGATCCGAACACCTTCATCCCAAGCATCAAGGCGAAGGACTGGGAAACGTTGCGCAAGGACGAGGCCAATCCGCTCATTAACCGCGCGGTGAGCGCGTTTCCGCCGGGCTCTACTTTTAAGCTCGTGACATCCCTCGCCGGCTTGCGAAAGGGACTGGCCAAGACGCAATTCAATTGCGGCGGCGGAATTTCCTACGGCGACCATTTCTTTAAGTGTTGGATCGGAGCCAAAGGCGGAAGCCACGGAGTCATTGGCCTCACCGAAGCGCTCAAGGTTTCGTGCAACTCTTTCTTTTACCAATTCGGAAATGCGGCTGGGATCAACGCCATCGATGAGACCGGCGACTCCCTCGGATTGGGCAAAGTCTCCGGGATAGAAATCACCAGCGAGCAACCCGGTATTTTGCCGGGACCGGATTGGATGCGCATCAATTATCCGCGCGAAAAATGGACCTCCGCCTACACTGCGAACGTTTCGATTGGCCAGGGATTTGATCTCGTGACTCCGCTCCAACTCGCGATGGTCTATGCGACCGTGGCCAATGGCGGCGTCTCTTATTACCCACGCCTCGTGCAAGACGTGGTCGACGGGAATGGCCACTCCGTCGTGGACGAAAAAGGCCAGCCGCTCATTGCCAAGACGCCTCGCGTGCATGCGGATTTGCGCAATGATTTCACCGCCGATCAGATCGAGCTGGTGCGGAAAGGCCTCTGGAAAGTGGTCAATGAAGACGGCGGCACCGGCAGCGTCGCGCGCTTGAAAAATGTCGTGGTGGCCGCGAAAACCGGCACCGCGCAGGCGACCGAGCGTGGCCGTGAAGGGACGGTCGCATGGTTCGCCTCCTTCGCGCCATTCGATCATCCGAAGTACGTCGTAATCGTCGCGGTCCAGGCCGGTGAACATGGCGGCCACGGCGGTCCGGTTGCCGGACCGATCGCGGCGCGGATTCTGGAAAGAAGTTTCGCTATGGACGAAGGGAAATATGCGCCCGAAGTCGCGTGGCTCGCGCCAGCTCGGAAGGCTGATGCGTTCGCCTCCGTGCAGGCTGTGACCTACCAAGATTCGAACTTACCCTCTGGGGGTGCGGACGAAGAAAGCGCGGCCGAGTCCACCGGGGCGGTGCAAATGGCCGTGGCCGGTCCCGAGCCCGATGTGGAACCCGAAGCCGATGCGCGTGGCCGCGTCGCCCCCCGCATCCCCCGCGCGAGCCGGGCCCGACCGGTCGCAACCCCGCCGCCGGAACGGCCAAATTTTTTCCAACGACTCTTCGGTCCGCGACGGCCGCAGCCAGCACCGCAGCCGGCGCGGCGTCCACAGCGGAGATAACCCCTCGATTAATCAGCGCGAATGACTGCAGGCCGAACGCTTCCGCTTATGATCGCACAACCTTTTTGGATTTATGATAGACAAAGTGAAACGGATTTTAGGCCTCTCCTCGCGCAAGACGGGCAACAAGCTCGTCATCAGCGTGGAGAAATTGGAGCGCCGCGTTGCGCTCCTCGAGGGTGGCCGGCTGGAGGAATACAGCGTCGAGCGGAACAGCACCCGCAACATCGTCGGGAGCGTTTACAAGGGTAAGGTCAGAAACATCGAGATGGGGTTGAAGGCGATGTTCGTCGACATCGGCTTCGAGAAAAACGCCTTCCTCCATTTTTGGGACGCGATCCCGGCTGCACTCGACAGCGGCATCGAGGAAATCGATCGGCCGGCGAAACGCGGCGCGCCGAAGAAGCGGATCACTGCGAAAGACATTCCGAACATCTACCCGGTCGGTTCGGAAGTCATCGTGCAGGTGACGAAGGGCCCGATCGGAACCAAAGGTCCGCGCGTAACCACGAACCTTAGTTTCGCGGGGCGTTACCTGGTCTTCATGCCGTATAGCGAGCGCAGCGGGATTTCGCGCAAGATTGAGGATCCCAAGGAGCGCGATCGGCTTCGAAAAATCCTTCGCCAACTCGAGATCCCCGATGGCATTGGCGTCATTATTCGAACCGTTGGCGAAGGTCAGCGCGCCCGCTATTTCGTGCGCGATCTCGCTTTTCTCCTCGAGCAATGGACCCGGGTGGAGCAGGCGATCAAGGAAGAGAAGGCGCCGTGCCGGGTTTTCGAAGAGCCGGATCTGGTGGAGCGAACGGTGCGCGATTTTCTGACCGATGAAATCGACGAGGTTATCTGCGACGACCGGCCCGCGATCGATCGAATGAACGAGATGGTGGGGCAGATCTCCCGGCGCGCCCGCAACCGCATCCAGTTCTACGATGGGGCCGCGCCGATCTTCGAAACGTACGGGATTCAGAAACAAATCGAGGACGCCTTTCACCGCCAGGTCTGGCTGAAATGCGGCGGCTACATCGTGATCGACGAAACCGAGGCCCTGGTCGCGATCGACGTCAACACCGGCCGGAATAAGGGTGGCCGGGACGTGGAGAAGACCATTCTGCAGACCAACCTCGAGGCCGCGGACGAGATCGCGCGGCAGCTGCGCTTACGCAACATTGGCGGGCTCATTATCGGAGACTTCATCGATATGAAGAGCCGGAAGGATCAGCAGGCCGTTTACAGCCTGATGCGGGAGCGGCTCAAGCGCGACAAGGCGAAAACTCACGTCCTGCAGCTATCGGCTTTGGGGTTGATGGAAATGACCCGGCAACGCGCCCAGGAAAGTCTGAGCGATTCGATCTACGAGAACTGTCCGTATTGCCAGGGCCGCGGCACGGTTAAGACCTCAATGACAACGAGCGTCGAACTCCATCGCATGCTCAACACCGTCATGCGCAAGTATCAGGATACCGTGCACGAAATCCGGGTGATCCTAAATCCGGACGTTTTGAAGCGGTTGAAAGAGGAGGACGAAGAGTTGCTGGTGGAGCTGGAACGGCGCTACGCGGGCCGCCTTTTGTTCCGCGGCGATGCGACTTATCATCACGAAAAATTCACCGTGACCGACGCCAACACGGGCGCTGAATTGAAGCCATAGACGCCCCGCGGGGACCCGTAGTACCGAGGGTCCGAAAGGCTTGGCAAGAAAAATTTCACTGGAATTGGCCACTTTCTGTGTGAGAGTCGCGGCCCATCCGGGAGGCGCGTGAATTGCGTATGAAAGTGTAGTGGGCGCGATTCAATTGACGCCGAGCCGGCTTAACCAACGAAAACGAGAAAACAACAACGATGAAAAAACTAACTTTGACCTTATTCGCAGTGACTGCGGTCGTATCGGCTTCCATTGCCGGGACCGAAAGCTACTCCGGCAAGGAGATGAAGCAGGTGGAACAAGCCCCATGCCCTTCGTGGTATGCGGACAATGAATGGAATGTCACGATCTCGGGCGTTTACGCTCCGACGACGAACAATTGGGAAGACGACCGTTACCTCGGGGTGGACCACGCCTGGGGCGGCGCAATCGATGCGAAATACTTTTTTCGTCGCTACTTCGGCGTGGGCGTGCAGGGCTTTGGCCTCTCGCTCGACCAGGACGACGAATTCTTTCGCAATCTGGGCGATGACGACAGCCACGATGACTTCGCGGGTGGCGTGCTCGGCACCTTCACCTTCCGTTATCCGATTCCTTGCAGCCGTTTCGCGCCTTACGCCTGGGTCGGCGGCGGTGCAGTCTTTGGCGGCGGCACCGACTCGTTTGCTCACCGCAATCGGGCGAACTTCCTCGGCGATCGCCGCGGCGAAGACGATGCTCGCTTGATGGCGCAGTACGGTGCTGGGTTTGAAGTTCGCTTCACTCCGCACATCGGCTGGACCAACGACATCAGCTACAATCATCTCGAAGGCGGGGAGAACGATTTCCTGCAAGTCCGCACCGGTCTGAACTTCGCGTTCTAACCGAGAGAAATTAAATTACAGAACGCCGGGATCGCTCTTCGCGGTCCCGGCGTTTTTGTTTTCACGAAGGACGAACGTTTGCGCAGCCCTGCTCCCCCGCGAAACTATGACGATGTCCTTTGCCTCTGTGCTTGATCGTTTGGCGTGGGAGAAATCGCCGGTCGTCCGGCGGTTCGAACGCCTGCTCGCACCCCAGTCCGATGGAGCACTGGAGGAGCTGGCGCGCGCATCCCAGACTCTGACGCGCCAGAATTTCGGCCGAACCATGCGCTTGTTTGCGCCTCTTTATTTGTCGAACGAGTGCATCAACAATTGCCGCTATTGCGGCTTCTCGCGCGATAATCCCATCCTCCGCGTCACACTCGAGCCAGCCGAGGTCATCGCGGAAGCGCGCCATCTGGCGTCCGGAGGATTTCGTCAGATTCTGCTCGTCGCGGGTGAGCACCCGAAGTTTGTCGGAGGCGACTACCTCTCGGATTGCATCCGCGCGCTCGCGCCGGATTTCTCTTCCATCGCCATCGAAGTGGGGCCGATGGAAACCGCGGACTATCGACCCCTCGTCGCGGCCGGGGCGGAAGGACTCACGGTTTATCAGGAGACTTACGATCGTGCGGCCTACGCGGAAATGCATACTTCTGGGCCGAAGCGCGATTTTGATTGGCGCCTGGATTGCGCGGAACGCGGGTATGACGCGGGCTTCCGCCGTTTGGGAGTTGGCGCGCTCTTTGGCCTTGCCCGCTGGCAGGACGAAGCCCTGGCGTTGGCGGCGCACGTCGAATATTTGCTCAAGCGTTGCTGGCAGGCGCAGATCAGCGTCAGCCTCCCGCGCCTCCGCCCGGCGGCGGGCGAATTTCAACCCCGTTTCGAAATGAGCGATCGCGAGCTGGCTCAACTCATCTGCGCTTTGCGGCTCACGTTTCCCCAGGTAGGGATCGTCTTGAGCACGCGAGAAAGCGCTTCCTTGCGCGATGCGCTCATCCCGCTGGGCGTGACCATGATGAGCGCCGGCAGCCACACCGAACCCGGCGGGTACACTCGGCAGGGCAGCGCGAATTTGCACCGGACGGTGCGGGGCCGAATCATGGCGCCGGAATTCGAGAACGGTCTCGACCGAATCGCGACCGCGCAGTTTGAGATCAGTGACGAACGATCGCCTCAGGAAATCGCGAGCCTGCTCCGCGCGCACGGCTTGGAGCCGGTCTGGAAGGATTGGGATCAGGCGCTGCTCGCGTCATGACGGTTTGGCTGAACGGCGAAGAGGCCGATGCGCGGGGGGCGGAGAACGTGGCGGAGCTGGCCGCGCGTTACGATTTGGTTCCAAGCAGCATTCTCATTGAACATAACGGCGTCGCGCTCCATCGCCGCGAATGGGCTGGGCGCCGGCTCGCCGCCGCGGACAGGATTGAATTTATCCGCGTCGTCGCCGGTGGCTGACTGCCCAATCCGAAATGCGTCTCCGGCCTTTCCTGAAGATTGACAACCAGAGTAGTCTCGCACCGCCATGAGCACTGCCTCCGAATCTGAGACGCGCTTTTATGGTGTGGGAGTCTCGCCCGGCATCGCCCGGGGAAAGATCCATGTCGTGGGCGACGACTTCGAGGAAATTGATCGGCGCGCGATCACAGTCGCCGAGATTCCCGGCGAGATCGGACGGTTCGAAGTGGCGCTCATGCAAACGCGGGCCCAGATCCTGGAAATGCAGCAACGGATCGCCGAAGCGATTGGAGCGAAGGATGCGGGGATCTTTGACGCACACCTGCTCGTGGTCGAAGACCGCACCTTGATCGACGAGGTCCTGCGCAAGCTGGAGGCCGACCTTTGCAACGTCGAATTCGTCTTCCACGAAGTGGCGACGCATTACGCCGAGACCCTGAGCAAGATCGACGATCCCTATCTGCGCGAGCGTGCCCTCGATATTCAGGACGTGACCCGGCGTGTCATCAGCAATTTGCAGGGCAAAGCGCCGAAGGCCTTCCTCGGCTTGAAGGAGCAGCACATCCTGGTTGCGCATAACATCACGCCGTCGGACACCGCGACGATGAACCGCGAGCAGGTGCTCGGTTTCGCCACCGACCTCGGCAGCCGGACCTCGCACACCGCGATCATGGCGCGTTCCATGGGCATGCCCGCCATCGTCGGACTGCACGACGCGACCGAGAAGTTGGAGACCGGCCAGGAAGTGCTGCTCGACGGCTATAACGGCCTCCTTATTTTGAATCCAACGCCGGAAACCCTCTGGCATTACGGCGAACTGAAGGATCGCAAGGCGCGCGTGACCGCGGCCTTGACCGGATTGCGCGAGACGAAATCGACCACGCGCGACGGCCGCCACATTGTCCTCTCGGCCAATATCGAAATGCCGAAGGACGCCGATTCCGTGCGGGAAAACGGGGCCGAGGGCATCGGGCTTTATCGGACCGAGTTCCTCTACCTTAACCGCCCGACCCTCCCGACTGAGGAAGAGCAATACGAAATCTATCGCGATGTCGCGGCGAAGGTGGCGCCGCATCCGCTCATCGTGCGCACCTTCGATCTCGGTGGCGACAAGATCGCCTCGCACATGGATTCGGATGACGAACAGAATCCATTCATGGGTCTGCGCGCGATCCGGTTTTCCCTCGAGAACATGCCCATCTTTAAGACGCAATTGCGCGCCATCCTGCGCGCGAGCGCGGCGGGCAATCTCAAGGTCATGTTTCCGATGATCTCGGGGGTGCAGGAGCTGCGCCGCGCCCTCGGCGTCCTGGATGAGTGCAAAGAGGAACTGCGCCAGGAAGGCGTGGCTTTCGGCGAAGGCACGGAAGTGGGCGCCATGATCGAGATTCCGAGCGCGGCCCTCTGCGCGGACTCGCTCGCGCGGGAGGTGGACTTTTTCAGCATCGGCACCAACGATTTAATCCAATACGCGGTCGCGGTCGATCGCTTGAACGAGCGCATCGCCCATCTTTACGAGCCGACGCATCCTGCAGTTGTCCGGCTGCTAAAAATGGTGGCCGACGCCGCGCATGCGCACCAGATCTGGGCGGGCGTTTGCGGCGAGATGGCGGGCGACCTGACCATGGTGCCGCTCCTTCTTGGACTCGGCATGGATGAGTTGAGCGTAAGTTCGTCGCTCGTGCCGCGGGTTAAACGCGCGGTCCAGAGCCTCGCCATTACGGAATGCGAGCAACTCGTGACGGACGCGTTACAGATGGAGATGCCGTCCGAAATTCTGGCGCGTTGCGGCGAAGTCGCTCAACGCCATTACGGCGATCTCCTCGGGTAAGCGCAGACGTTTTCCGGCCGAGTGAGGCTCGCGCAAGGTTGCAGCGCCCGTGGCGGCTCCGTTAGCGCACTTGCGCCACCCCAGCGGGACGGTCGCGCCGCGTTACACGCAGGCCGCCGCAGCCCGATAACTAATCAACGCGAAGGGACCGGCCTGACTTGGAGCCTTTACTCTTCCTCGTTCGACTCCGTCTCCGGATCGGGCTTCAACCCTTCTTCTTCCATCTTCCGCAGCACATCGCTCATGTCATCCACTTCATCCCAGACTTCCTGGCTGACGTAGATCGGAGCCTTTTGCTGCGTCGCCATCGCGATGCAATCGCTCGGCCGCGCGTCCAGTTCCACGATCTTCTTCTGCTGCAGTTCGTTCTCCGCGCGAATGATCATGCGCCCGTAGTAGGTCGCATTTTTCAAATCGTTGATGATGATGCGCTCGACGTGCGCTCCGAGCGCGGTCATGAGGTGCCCCATCAAATCGTGGGTCAACGGCCGCTCCTTCGAGATGTCGCGCATGAACATCGTGATCGCGCTCCCGACCGTCTGATCGACGTAAATGATGAAGACCTTGTCGTTGTTGCCGAGGAAAACTGCGCACCCGCCACTCGTCGGTAAAACCGCGCGGACTTGCACCTCGATGACCGTCTTGTTCACGCGCAGACGGTATTCGGTTCAGTTGCGAAACACAAGTTGAGGGCCGGCGGCGCTGGTCCCGCGCCAGCCCCGGGCGAGGTGGCATCCGGCCAATCTTCGCTCTGCCGGACATTTCCGCGGGCGAACGCTTGCATGTTCCCCTCGGTGACTGATGATGCGCTTGAAATTGGCCGCCTTACCCGAAAAACCCAAAGCTGAATGGGACATCGAAGCCGCCATCGCGACTTATAACGTCGACGGTTGGGGCTCGGGCTATTTCTCGGTCAATGCCGCGGGCAACACCGAGGTCCGCCCCTTGCAGGAGGGCGGCGGAGCGATCGACGTCATGGAAGTGGTGCAGGAAGCGCGCGAACGCGGGCTCGGCTTTCCGCTCGTCATTCGCTTCCAGGACCTGCTGCGGCACCGCGTCGTTTCCGTCAACCGCGCCTTCCAGAGCGCGATGACGGAATTTGGTTACAAAAACCAATACCGCGGAGTCTTTCCGATCAAGGTCAACCAGCTCCGCGAAGTGATCGAGGAAATCGTCGACGCGGGCCAGGAATTCCACTTCGGCCTTGAAGCGGGCTCAAAGCCGGAGCTGATCGCCGCCCTCGCCATGCACCAGGATCTCGAGAGCCTCATCATCTGCAACGGCTACAAGGATCGCGCCTACATCCGCTCCGCCATGCTCGGCCGGCGGCTCGGCAAATCCGTCATCATCGTGGTCGAGAAAATCGAGGAGCTGCAGCAGACCATTCGCATCGCGAAAGAGATGGGAGTCGAACCGCATCTCGGCATCCGCGTCCGGCTGCACAGCAAAGGCTCGGGCAAATGGACCACGAGCGGCGGGGAAGACGCGAAGTTCGGTCTCGACACCGCGAACCTGGTTTGCGCGAGCGAACTCCTGAAAGCGGAAGGCCTCGCGCATTGCCTCAAGCTCGTCCACTTCCACGTCGGCTCGCAGGTGCCGGATATTTCCACGATCAAACGCGCCGTCCGCGAAGCCGCCCGGTACTACGCGAAGCTTTCCAAGCTCGGGCATCAACTCGGCTACCTCGATGTCGGCGGCGGCCTCGGGGTCGATTACGATGGCTCGCGCACCAGCTTCGACAGCTCGACCAATTACTCGCTCCAGGAATACGCCAACGATGTCGTCTGGAACATTATGGACGTGTGCGATTCCGAAGGCGTGGCCCATCCGGCGATCGTGAATGAAGGCGGGCGCGCGATCGTGGCGCACCATTCGGTCCTGGTAGTCGAGGCGTTCAGCTCCATCGAGAAGACCACGTCGAAGCTCAAAGTTGATATCAGCGACACGGATCACAAGCTGGTCCGCGACATTCTCGATGTGAAACAGCGGCTCAAGCGTGGGAACCGGCTGGAAAGTTTGCACGACATCCAGCAGATCAAGGAGGAGGCGCAGCAGACTTTCACCCTCGGCCACCTGGATCTCGAATCGAAGGCGAAGATCGATTCCGTTTACTGGCAGCTCGCCCAGCAGATCGTGAACATGCATCGCGGCCTGCGCTACGTGCCCGAGGAAGTGAAGGAGCTGGAGACCTCGCTCGGCGACCAATACATTTGCAATTTCTCCGTCTTTCAGTCCCTTCTCGACCACTGGGCGCTCGGCCAGTTGTTCCCGATCATGCCGATCCATCGTCTCACGACGCCACCGGACCGGAACGGAATGCTCGTCGATATCACCTGCGATTCCGACGGCAAGGTCTCGAAGTTCATCGATCTCCAGGACGTGAAATACACGTTGCCGCTGCACCGCATCATTCCGGGCGAGATTTACTATCTCGGCGTCTTCATGGTCGGCGCTTACCAGGACATCATGGGCGACCTGCAC
>Ga0193706_1001155_pt1 | contig 12268 bp, 11 predicted proteins | sample U3c1metaG_FD_160130 | JGI IMG/M metagenome (GOLD analysis project Ga0193706, IMG submission 160130) | Soil microbial communities from a riparian zone of the East river system, Colorado, United States - U3c1 | ecosystem: Environmental > Terrestrial > Soil > Riparian zone | place: USA: East River... | reverse complement strand
CCAAGGCGTTCGATACCGATCCCGAGCGCCGGGTCGAGATTTCGTGGGACTCCAAGGCCAAGATCAATCGCCCGGTGCAGCTACGCATCACGACCGCCAACCGCCCCGGCATTCTCGCGACCGTGGGTCAGACGTTCAGCGGGCAGGGCATCAACATCAGCGAAGCGAACTGCCGCGCAGGGGAGGACGGCCGCGCCGTCAACGTCTTCACCTTCGACTGTTCCGATCTGACTCAGTTGAAGAGCGTCATGCGCGCGTTACAGAAAGTAGAGGGCGTGGTCGGCGTCGACCGCGTGTAACCACGAGGCTACCGCTTGTCGATTTTGCGACCCCGTTTGAGGCCCGTCGAAACCATCGTCGTCCCCGACGAGCGGTACGGTCAAGCCGTCGTACTGCGCGACACCGAGGGCGTGACGCCCAAGGTGGCTAGCATCCCGGGCCCACTCTTTCCGGTGCTGGCGCGCTTTACCGGTGCTCTCACCATCGAGCAGATCGCCGCCGAGGCGACGGCCGAGTTAGGCGTCGCCATTTCAGCGGGCATCGTGCGTAAGTTGGCGCGCGATCTCGATGAAGCGCTTTTTCTGGAGAGTCCGCGCTATCAGGCCGAGCGAAGCCGGGTCGAGGCCGAGTTCGTGCGCTCCCCCGTGCGTCACGCGACGCATGCCGGCGGGGCGTACCATGCCGATCCCGCCAAACTGAAGGCGTACCTGACGCACGATTGTCTCGGCAGCGCGGGCCCCAAAGAGAAGAATGGTCAAGTGCGAGGCTTGGTGGCTCCGCACATCGACCCCTGGCGAGGCAAGCGCGGCTACGGCCACGCCTATGGCTTGCTCGGCGCCGGCCTGCGCCAAGAGGTCGATACTTTCGTTTTACTCGGCACGTCCCACGCGCCGATGCGCGAGCCGTTCGCGCTTTGTCGCAAGACGTTCGCGACGCCCCTCGGCGGCATCGAGGTCGACGACGGCGCGGTGGATGCCATCGCCGAACGGTCCCCGTTCGACCCTTTCACCGACGTCTTCAACCACAAGCGCGAGCACTCGCTCGAGTTTCAGGCCGTGTTCGTCAAGCACCTCATGGGCGAAAAGCCGGCGCGCATCATTCCCATCTTGTGCGGGATCGGTGAGAGCCAACGCACTGGGCGCTGCCCGCAAGACGATCCGCGTTCGGAACCGTTTCTCAACGCCGTGCGTGCCGTCGTCGAACGTCACGCGCATCGCACCGTCGTCATTGCCGGCGCCGATCTGGCGCACGTGGGTCCGCGGTTCGGCGATCCGGCCGCGTACGACGTCCAGCAGCGCAAGCGGCTCGAGCGCATCGATCGCGCGTCGCTCGAGCTTGCCGCAGAGCAGGCGCACCGGGACTTCTTTTTCCATGTGCAAGGAGATCTCGATTCACGGCGCGTCTGCGGGCTCGGGCCCATCTATGCGCTTTTACGCGCGCTACCCGACGGGTGCCGCGGTCAGCTCGAGCACTACGAGCAGACGATCGATCCTCAAGAAGGATCGATCGTCAGCCACGCCGCGATGGCGTTCTACGGCTAAGACGCCGACGGCTTAGCCGTCGACGTCTAGCCTCCGGCACGGAGCAGCGCTTGGTCAGCGCGCGCGGCGGCGGCCAAGCTCGAGACCGAGGCGCTGCGCTTCGCGGTACACCGCTTGGCGTGACATGCCGAGTGTGCGCGCGGCGGAGGCGATGGAGCCGTTCGCTTTGGCGAGCGCGTCGACGAGGCGTTCGCGCGCAAGGGCCGGGTCATCGGCCGCGGGCAGGGACGGGTACGCGCTCGGCGGTCGCGTGAGTTGCCGCTGGATCGACGAGGCATCGAGCATGCCCTCCGTTTGACCGGCGGCGTCGCGCAGCACTTCCTCGATCTCAGCTATCCCTCCGGGCCAGCCAGCGCGCGCGATGCGCTCGATGAACTCGACGGAAAGGCGTGCTCCGTCGATGTCGAGCTTCTTCGCGAGCCCCCACACCATGCCGGGTAGGGCCTCCCGCCGCGCTGAAAGCGGGGGAACGGTGATGCGACGGCCATTGAAAAGGGCGCCGAATCCCGGAGCAATGAGTCCGTCGGCGGTAGCGCGGTCGAGCGGCGTCTCCACCGTCGCGATGGCGATCGATTCCGGGACGCGGTTAAGGATTTGCCCGAGCTCGACCTGCAACGGACGCGGAAGCTGTTCGGCATGCAGCAAAATCCAAGTGGCAGGCTGCTGCGCGCGCGCCGATGCGACGCTCTCGCCGGGCGTGCCTTTGCCGTTGATCGTGACCACCGGACCGTTCGCTTGACGTTCGCGCGCCGCCACTTCGGCCAGCGTTCGTTTTCCGATGCTGGGCCCACCTTCGAGCGCGAACGATCGCCCGGAGCGGGCGTGGTTGAGCGCCGGTTCGACGAAAGCGGTGATGTCACGCGGCCCGAGCACGAGCGGCGTACCGAGGTCGATCTTCCCCTCGTAGTCGGCGAGCCCCCGTTCCGCGAAGACAGCCAGTTGATTGCCAAAGCGAACGACGTCCCCGTGAGCGACCCCGATTCGCCGGGCGCGAACGCCTCCAACGAAGGTCCCATGAGGACTGTCGAGGTCCTCGAGATACACGCCGTCGGCGCGAACCTCGACGCGCGCATGACGGGCAGCGACCTCGGGTCCGACGATGCGCACATCGGCCCCTTCGTCACTGCCGATCACCGCGGCGTTGCGCGCGGGGACGATCTCGATGCGACCGTCTTCACGAGGAAGTACGAATCCCCACCCGCCTTCGACGGGGCCGCCCTTCTGGTAAAAACCCGAAGACTTCGGCTCCTCGCCCTCGTTGCGCGGCTGGTGCGGCGTTACCCCAGGCTGATAAGTCTGTGCCATCGATCCCTCTTCAGTGCGCTCTCTGTGCATGTTGGGCGGACACCCGCGAGCGGCTGACCTCCCAAGAAGCAAATTCGCAGCCGCATAGGGCGACCGTCGATTTGGTTGTTCGGTCCAAAGTGGTCTCGGCGCCCCCCGGGCCTACCGAGGGGACTTTAGTTCGGAATTCGGCTTGCGCTAGCAGCGTGGTACCTCTGATCGCCCCCCCCTGTCTGGCTCGGGCGACAGGATGCCACGAGCAGCCGGCGAGCGCGACCCATGCGTGCAGTTGCCTCGAGCGGAGGTCCGCGGTGGCGCGCACCTTGCTTGACACGCGCACTCGAGGCGAGTACTGCTCTCGGGCCGTCTGCGGGAGTAACTCAGCGGTAGAGTGCCACCTTGCCAAGGTGGACGTCGCGGGTTCAAATCCCGTCTCCCGCTCCAGACTCCACGGCTCCGTGCGGTGGATCACGCGTCGCGATGATCGCTTCGTGTAGGGCGCGAAACTCGCGCCGATAGCGCGGCCCAGACTACGTCGGCGACTCGGGCGTTTCGTCTCGCGTGACGCCATCGACTCGTAAGCCTCCGGCCGCCGCGACTTTCTGCAGTTTGGTGACCACCAAGTCGAGCGCGATGGCGTTGTTGCCCCCTTCGGGAATCAGGATATCGGCCCACCTTCGGCTCGGCTCGACGAACTCGAGGTGCATCGGCCGCACCGTTCGATGGTACTGCTCGTCGACTTGCGCGAAGGTGCGCCCGCGCGATTCGAGATCGCGCCGCAGTCGGCGGAAGATGCGAATGTCGACGTCGGTCTCGACGTAGATCTTTACGTCGAAGCGATCGCGGATCCGCGGCTCGGCGAAAATGAGGATCCCTTCCACGATCACGACCGGCGCAGGGTTGACGCGCCGCCCGTCCGACAAGCGCGTGTGCGTGCGAAAATCGTAGCGCGGCACCTCGACCTCGAGCCCGCGCGCGAGGTCCTCGAGCTGGGTGATGAGCAGCGCGTTGTCGAGCGCGTCGGGATGGTCGAAGTTGAGTCCGTCGCGTTCAAGCTCCGGTAGCCCCGAGCGATCGCGGTAGTACGAGTCATGGGCGATCAGCGTCACGCGGTCAGGCGGGAGCGCATCGTGAAGATTGTGGGCGACGGTCGTTTTTCCCGAACCGGTGCCGCCTGCGATCCCAACGAAGAACGGTCTCGTGCTCGGCGTCATCTCACGCTCTCGCGCGGTGGCCGCGCCATTCGGAGGATACGGTCGGCGACGGCGGGATAGCGCTGCAAGAGCTCCGGGCCGCCGGCCAGTGAGAAATCGGTGTAATCGAACCCGGGAGCTACCGTGCAGCCGACCAGGCAATGCGACGCATGCGCGACGAGCTCGGTTCCGAACCACGTGCCGGCGGGTACGACGATCTGGGGCCGCTCACCGGCGCCGAGATCGAGCCCGAGGCGGGCCACGTCGGCACGTCCGTCGGAAAAGAGCCGCAGAACGTCGAGTGGCCCCCCTTCGTAGAGATGGAACACCTCGTCGGAGAGCAGCCGATGCAGGTACGTGGTCGGCGCGTCGCTCGTGACGAGAAAGTAAATTGCCGTGCTCGCTGCCCGCTCGGCGGGGTGACTGGCGGCAGTGACGGTCACCGCGGCGCGGTAGGTCTCCGCGAAGAAGCCGCGTTCAGGATGCGGCGCGAGACCGAGGCGCGCGACGATCTCCGCGGGACGAGGATGCATGCCGGCGGCGATGATACCCTAAGCGGTGCCTTCGCGACTTAGACTGGCGGCACTTCCGCCGAAGAGCGCCCCGGACCGATGTCGCTCGTTGCTTTTGCGTACGAACGCTCAATGGCTGCCGCGAGACCTGCCGCCTCGGCTGACGCACCCCCGGCGACGGCGGCGGCGAGGACGGCACGCGCGTCTTGTTCCGAAAGGACATCGACCGACTCCGTCGCGACCTGGGCGGCCCGTTCGAGCTCCCCGCCGCGCGCGTAAAGATCGATGAGGAGCTTGATCGATTCGATGCGTTTCACGCCTTGCCGGCGTTCTGCTTCGAGCCAAGCGCGCGCGCGATCGGGAGCGCCGAGCGCGTCCTCGACGGCGGCGACGAGATAAGGGTCAGCGGGCGCGTCGCGCTCGAGCCGCTCGATCGTTTCGCGTGCCTCGGCGCGCCTTCCCGCCGAGGCGTGCGCCCAGGCCTGCGCGAGGAGACCGCCATTTTTGAGCGCGGAGGTTCGCGCCTCGTCGACGATACGGGTGGCACGCTTCAGCACCTCGACCACTTCACCGTGAGCGATGGCCGCGCGCGCGCTGGCGAGCTCCTCGTCGAGACCGGCGTCGCGATCGGCTTTGCTGCTCCAGAGAAAGCGCACCTGACGAATCGCCGTCACCGCCGCGCTGCCGAAGAGAAACGCAACCCACAGGCTATTTAGCCAAATGTACCCAAGGATGGCGACCGACGTCCCCACGATGCCGGAGATGATGGCCGTCCAGAGCTCGCGGCGCGGGCCGAGGAACGCGGACAGCATCTGCCCGCCGTCGAATGGCAGCACGGGCAAAAGGTTGATGAGGCTCCACCCGATGTTGACGCGGAGGATGGTGTCGACAGTCGACTCCGTCTGTGCGCCGGCCGGCAGCCATCGGGCGCCCACGTACACGGCGATGCCGAACAATAGGCCCGCGGCCGGTCCCGCGAACGACACGAGCCAACGCTGGGGTCGCGACATCCCGCGGGGCTCGAATTGCGTGAGCCCGCCGAGCGCGTGCAACGTGATGGAAGGTTCGGCGCCGAAGGCCCGTGCGGCGGTCGCGTGGCCGAACTCGTGCAGCAGGATCGAAACGAAGACCACCGCGGTCCAGGTCAGCGCCTCGAGAATCGCTCTTTCGGAACTGGCCGATCGCCCCACGCCCTGCGTTCCGAACAGGATTGCGATGATCCAGAAGCTCGACGCAATGCGAACCGGGACGCCGAACAGCGAAAAACCTAGTCCGCGGCCGGGTGCGCGAACCAGCTCCGTCGACGATGAGCTCGGCGTAGGTACCATCTCGGTCATCAACCATGACGCGAGAACCTGGTTCTGGCGAGCGGCGGATACGCGTGCGCCCCAATCGGGGAGGGGCGTCATGCGTAACCGCCCACGACGTGCGCGGGCCGTGCTACAAGCGCTCGCGCCGAGCATTATCATGGGCAAAGTCCAGAAGCCTGCCATCGAGGGGTGGTTCACGTACGACGGCGCCGCTGCGCTCATTGGGACGCGCTGCCGAACGTGCAATACGTTCTTCTTTCCCAAAGAGGCGCATTTTTGCCGAAATCCGGCATGCCAGGGCACATCCTTCGCCGAGGTGCAGCTCTCGCGCAGTGGAACGCTCTGGAGCTACACGAACAACTGCTACGCGCCGCCGCCCCCCTATGTGGCAAAAGACCCGTTTCGGCCGTATGCCTTGGCCGCGGTCGAGCTCGATCAAGAGAAGATGGTCGTCCTCGGGCAAGTTGCCCGCGGCTTCTCGACGGTCGATCTCGCGGTGGGGATGCCGATGGAGCTCGTCGTCGAGCCGCTCTACGAAGACGAGCAGACCGAGTACCTCGTTTGGAAATGGAAACCGGCGGGCCGGAGCGCGAGTTAGAAAACGATGAATAAGCAGGTCGCGATCCTCGGCTGTGGCATGCATCCTTGGGGCAAGTGGGGCCGCAATTTCGTCGAATACGGCGTCGAAGCCGCCAACCAGGCGCTCGCCGAAGCGAATGTTCCGTGGAAGGACGTGGGGCTCGTGGTCGGCGGCGACACCATGCGCAACGGTTATCCCGGCTACGTCGCGGGCTCGACCTTCGCCCAGGCACTCGGCTGGACGGGTGTACCGGTCATCAGCACCTACGGCGCGTGCGCTACGGGCGCCCAAGCCATCAACGTGGCGCGCGCTCACATTCTCGCGGGGCTATGTGAAGTCGCGCTCGTCGTCGGCGCCGACGCCGCCCCCAAAGGCTTTTTTGCTCCCCAAGGCGGGGAGCGCGCCGCCGACCCCGATTGGCTCCGGTTTCGCCTTCTCGGCGCCACCAACCCGGTTTATTTCGGGCTCTATGCGCGCCGTCGCATGGCGCTCTACGGCGCGACCGAGCGCGATTTTGCGCAAGTTAAAGTCAAAAACAGCCGTCATGGCCTTACGAACCCGAGGGCACGCTATCGCAAAGCGGTGACCGTCGAAGAGGTGCTCGCATCGGCGATGGTCTCCGATCCGCTGCGCTTGCTCATGATCTGCGCCACGAGCGACGGCGGCGCGGCGCTCGTTCTCTCGAGCATGGAATACGCGCGCCGGCACACCACGCGCCCGGTCACCATTGCCGCTGTTTCCACCGCGACACCGCGCTATCCAGACAGTGTGCTCGATATGCCTGCCTTCTCCACCGATTCGGCAGCGGTCGTCGCGCGCCCGGACGCGCCGTTCAAAGACACCATCGCGCGTCGCGCTTATGAAGAAGCGAGCATCGGTCCCGAAGACGTCAACGTCGCCGAAGTCTACGACCTCTCCTCGGCGCTCGAGCTCGATTGGTACGAGCACATCGGCCTTTGTCGTCCCGGCGAAGCCGAGCGGCTCTTGCGTGACGGGGTCACCACCATGGGCGGGCGCGTTCCCGTCAATCCCAGTGGCGGGCTTTCGTGCTTCGGCGAAGCCGTTCCCGCGCAAGCGATCGCTCAGGTGTGCGAGCTCGCGTGGCAGCTCTCCGGCAAAGCCGGCGATCGACAGGTCGCGGGCGCCAAAGTGGGCGTCTCCGCGAACCAAGGGCTCTTCGGGCACGGGTCGTCGGTCGTCGTGCAGCGGTAACGCCCCGCGAGCGATCGCGCAGATGGACGCCGCCGCGAAGGTCACGACGGCGTCCGAGTGTCACGCCGTGCTACTGGGGCCAACTGAGCGTTATGTTGAAGGCCTCATCGCATTCGATCTCTTCTTTGTCCTCGTACATCGCGATGGTGCCGTAGCAGCTCTCGTTCGCATTGAAGTAGTACCCCTGTCGTCCGGTCGAACGATAACTGTGGAGCGGACTATAGCTGGGGCCACACATGGTCGCGATGTTGCCCTCGCCGAGCCCAGAGAGACAGCAGGCGAAGCCAGAAAACCCACCCCCTTGGAAGATCATGAGCTTATCAAAAGGCGAGGTCCCACAGGACACCGGGCCGAGTTCAGCCGGCGCCTCCGCCAGGTGAGTACCTTCCCGAAAGCGGCGTGCGCTTTCGGTCCAGGCCGCCATCCCCGCGTCCCACTCCTGCCGCGTGAAGACGGTTTCCGTTCGAGTGTAGGTGCCGTCTGCATTGCGCGTCGGGGTTATCATCTTGACGACTGCGGAGGTGTCACTGACGGTTTTTTCCGGCGCGGACCCCGACGACCGATCGATGGGCGATCCACCGCACTGGAGTGCGGCAAGAGCGAAAGCGCCGCAGCATAACTTCATCGCGTTTTTCATGTGAAATCTCTCCATTTCTGTTTGCAATGTCATCCGATACGTAGATGTCCTTCACTCGATCCGCTGTCTGCAGCGGGTGCGATTGCTCATTGCGCATTGCGACGAGCGCAGGTCAGTCGATCCTTTGCGAATACCACGGCGATAGTCGTCGCAAGACGACGTGTCGTTGCGGCATCGGTGCCCAACACGCATGCGCCATCCGGTCGGTGCGTGCTTGGCAGTCGCCTGTGTGCGTCTGCGCAGCTGCTTTTACGCGCTGCGCGGCGTTCGGACCCCTCTAGTCGTTGACGTCAATTCTGCGTGCGAGGTTGATGACGGTACGCAATTGGGAATCTAAGCTCGCGCGTCGCTCGTGTTCAAACGAAAAAAATTAACATTGCTCGCTCACTTCGGCGCGAGCGAGCGAGTTAGAAAAAAACCGTGGTCTTCGCCGAGTCGCGTCACTTCCAATTTGCGGTGATGCAAGAGCCGCTAGTTTCGGCGGCGATCGCTAGAAAGGCAGGAAAATTTCCGGATATCGTCGGTCGCGCGGCGCTGCGCCGGCTGATGCATTCGCGGCGTCCTTGGGTGATCGCGCGCTGCGATCGTGACGATTGCGCCTCAGCGCGATCTACTCACAAAGTCCGACGCAGCTCGGATGCACGCGATTGCCACGCGGTGGGGCGCAAGCCGGAAGTGTTTCGATCCCACGAAAACGGCGCGCTCAGCGACGGCGTGTTCTGTCTCCTGCGCGCGCGGGATCGGTGGACGGCTAAGCTAGGCGCGCAGAGCGCGCTCGACGAGGCTCATTCGATCTTGGCCCCAGAAAAGTTCTTTGCCGTCGACCACCCATGTCGGCGCGCCAAACACGCCGGCGTCGACGGCGCGTTGCGTGGCGCCGAAGAGCGCTTGCTTGATTTCGGGTTGCGAACAGCGCAAAAGGATTTCATCCGCGCCCGCGCCGATCAGTTCGGCGAGCACCCGGTCGTCGTTGATGTCGCGATCCTCGGCCCAATAAGCGCGAAAGGTGGCTTCACGGAACGCGTCGCGCCGCTCTTCGGGCAGGCTCAGGTACGCGCGCAGTGCCTTCACCGTGTTCATGGGAAAGCGGCTCGGCCATTGGAGCGGCACGCCCCAGAAGTCGGCCCAACGTGCCATGTCGATCACGTAGTAGCGGCGCTTGGCGTCCGACCACGCCAAGAGTGGCACGTCGACCTGGCCGATGGCCTTGAAGACGGCGCCGAGCAGCATCGGGCGCCACGCGAGCTCGGCGCCGGTCCGCGCCGCGAGCGCTTGGGCTTGCGTGCTGCCGAGGTAAGCGAACGGCGACGAGAAGTCCCAGTAGATCTCCAGTGAGCGAGCCATGTGGTTTGGATTCTCCTCGGACTAGAGCGCGGCCGCTTCGCCGGCATCGGCGCGACCGGTGAGAGCGCGCGCGACGAAGTCGATTCGATCTTGTCCCCAATAGAGCTGCGTCCCATTCACGATGAAGGCCGGCGCGCCGAAAATGCCGAGCGCGATGGCTTCTTCGGTGCGCCGCCGAAGGTCGTCCTTCACGCTGCTGTCTTGCAGATGCGCCATCACGGTTTCGACGTCGTGCCCTGCGGCGCCGAGCACCTCGCGGAGCGTTGCCGGCTCGGAAGGCCGCTTTCCCTCCACCCAATAGGCCCGGTAAAAACCGTGCATCACGGCGGGGTCGCAGCGCGTCACCAGCGTGGCGCGCAATGCCTCGACGGTGCGAAAGGGGTGGCCGGACGGCATCGAGAACGGCACCCCGAAGAACTCCGCCCAGCGGTGCATGTCGTTCAGGTTGTGACGCGCCTTGGACGGCGCGAGCACGTCCATCATGTTCTGCGGTGTACCGACGGATTTGAATACACCGCCGAGCAGCATCGGACAGAAGGTGAGCGCCGCACCCGTGCGGCGCGCCAACGCCTCGACCTGCGTGCTACCGAGGTAAGCGTAGGGGCAGGAGTAGTCGAACCAGAAGTCGAGCGTTCTCACACGATCAGTTGGGCGGAGGAATTCTCTTCGGCTCGCATCCGAGGAGAATCTTGACCTCGCTGCCATCGGTGATTTGCAGCGGTCCGCACGAGTTCGGACAGAGCGTGATCTTGGTCGGCATGGCCGGATTGTCGTAGTACCAGCCGAATGCCGACGGATTCATGGGGCTAGAGATACATCCAGCGGCGCTGACCACGTTGGGGATGTCGATGAAGTTGCCCGACGTGCCCTCGCGGACCGAAACGACGACCTTGTTTGGGTCGAGCGTGCCGGCTTCGGGCTTGGGAATGGCGTAGTCGCAAGCCAGCGTGCTCTTGCGGATATCGGCGAGGGCTTGGGAGAGCCCGGCGGCGCCGCCGTTGGTCACCATGAACGCCTTCATCGTGCCGCCGCCGGCTGCGATCGTGTCGAGCGGACCTGTGTCGGGGCCGACGCCAAGCACGAACGTCTTGATGGGCGGCATGCCGTTCGAGTACATCTGCGCCACGGCTGCCGCGTTGGTGACGCTGTTTTGGGTGCAGCCCATGGGGATCCCGTCGGTCATCAAGAGCACGCTGATCGAGCGAGTCGGATTTTGCAGTTGCCACGCTTTGGCGGTCTGCAGGGCGCCGGTGAGAGCCGGTACGGTCGGCGTCGAATTGTTGGGCCTTCGGTTCATGACGGCCGCCCCGAGCGCCATCGCCTGCATGTTGTTCATCCCCGGGATGAGCCCGATGGGAACGTCGGGATTCGAATAATCTGCCGGCGTGCAGGCGAGGTTGTTGCCGCCGCCACCACCCGTTTCGGGGAAGAAATCGAGACCGATCATCATGCCCGCGTTGGCGGGATCGGCGACGAAGGGCGGGATGGCTTCGCTGACATTTATCCATCGTGTGTTCGTCTGACCGGGATCGACGGTATCCATCGATCCCGAGCTATCCATCATGATGAGGAGATCGGTCGGCTTCTTTTCGCCCGTGGTTGCCGTCGAGGCACACGCTGCATCGGCCGTCACTTTGATATCGGCGCCGGCTTCCGGATTACCGGGATCGATTGGCCCGACCGTGCCACCGCCCCCCGTGGTCGTCCCGCCGCCGGCGTTGCCGCCGCCCGTTGTACCGGACCCGGTCGCGCCCCCCGCGCCGGTGCTGGTGGTCCCATTGCCCGTGCCGGAGCTCGTCGAGCGCGTCGTGCTGCCAGGGTTATCGGTCCCCGAGCATCCCTCGAACAACGCAGCTGCGACACCAATCGAAACCAAGACAGTCGCTGTGGCGCGCCTGAGAATCATGTTTCCTCCTCACAGTTCGTCGCCAATGTGCGACGCTCGGCGCATGCAGGCGCCGAATCAAGAGAGATAGACAAGTATAAAAATAACCCTTAATAGTCAATTGCTTAAGCGGGAATGCAAAATTCCAACGGCGCGGCCCGGATGCGAGTCGCAACCGCTTGATTGCGCGATCATTCCGATGCGCCGGGATGGCTACGGTATGGCCCATCGAGCGGCGATATTCAACATCGCGCGCATCGTTTGCAGCTTGCTGCGTCGCATTGCGGTTTTGAGCCAATTGCATCTTGCGACCATCCCCGTCGCCTACCGCTATGAGTGACCGCTCCTTGGACCCGTGGGCAGACGAAGGCAGAAAACAGGGCACGCTTTCCGCTCGTTGACTTCCGAACGCCGGCGCGCGGCGCCTGTCGGCGCCACGGCGAGCGCGCATCCGGACATTTCGCATCACCGCGTGGCTGTTGAGAAAATCGGCAGCGATTGCGCGTTCGCACGTCACAAAGTCCGAGGACTTTGTGCGCGGAGGCGAGTAGCGTGTGAGCATGGCAAGTGGCGGTCATATTCTCATCGTCGAAGACTCGCCGGAGGTGGCCGAAGCATTTGCCCTGTTGCTCGAGCAAGAGGGGTACCGCGTGAGCACCTCGTCCAATGGGCGCGAGGCGCTCGCCTTTCTTCGCCACGAGCGGCCTCAGCTCGTTTTTGTCGATCTCGTCATGCCGGTGCTGAACGGCCTGCAGCTCATCGAAGAGATG
>Ga0193706_1001154_pt1 | contig 12269 bp, 12 predicted proteins | sample U3c1metaG_FD_160130 | JGI IMG/M metagenome (GOLD analysis project Ga0193706, IMG submission 160130) | Soil microbial communities from a riparian zone of the East river system, Colorado, United States - U3c1 | ecosystem: Environmental > Terrestrial > Soil > Riparian zone | place: USA: East River... | reverse complement strand
TCTCGGTGACGAAGCTCACCGGGATGTCCATGATGTCGAGCTCGTGCTTCTGAATCAGGTGCAGAAGGAGATCGAGCGGCCCCTCGAAAGACGGCAAGGTGACGACGTAGTCGCGCTGCTTCGGCTTCGTCTCCTCGGGCGGAGTCGTCTCTTCGGACATGACCTACGCAATCCCGTCGAAGATCTGCGTCTGAAACAGCACCTGCAGCGCGTTAGCCACCACGCGAATCGGCTCGAGTACGATGTACTGACTCAACAAGGGGACGTTGATGATGACGAGCAGCAACACGATCGAATACGGCGCGATGCGGGCCTGAAACTTGTCCATCGACCGCGGCAAAAGACGGCTGCCATCGAGCGGAGGAATGGGCAAGAAGTTGAACACCATGAGCCCCACGTTCACATGAAACATCGTCACCAAAAGCGCGGCAACGCCGGACGTGCGGCCCGCGGCATCCCATAATCCCACGTCGGCACGTTTGCAAAGCGCAAAGAGCCCGAGCGCGATCAGCGCCAACACCAGGTTCGAGATGGGACCCGCCGCCGCTACGAGCGCCATTCCACCGCGCATCGAAACCGAAGGGCGAAAGCGGCGCGGCTCGACGGGCGTGGGACGAGCCCATCCGATGAAACCAAAACCGCCCCCCAATATCACGCTGAGGGCGGGGATGATCAGCGTGCCGAGTGGATCGACATGCGTCACCGGCGACAGTGAAATGCGACCCTCGCGTTCCGCCGTGTCGTCTCCGAGCCGACGGGCAACCCACGCGTGGGCGCACTCGTGGACGGAAAGGGACAACACCATGACCAAGAGATCGAGCGCGAGAAGCCGGATGAGCTCGGGAGACGACAGACCAGACACGCGGCCAGCCTAGCACTTCTCTCTGCTACGCTTCCCCTTCCCGATGGGGCCACCGGGCAATATCTGCGCGATTTGTGGGGCGAATTACCGCGCTGACGTGCTTTTTTGCCCACAGGACGGCGCTCCACTCGGCACCACGGCGCCGAAGTCAAACGACCCTTTGATCGGGGTCGAGCTGCCCGGTCGAATTCGCGTTGAAAAACTCATCGGCATCGGAGCGGCGGGGCGCGTCTATCGCGGATTTCAGAGCGGCGTCGAGCGCCCGGTCGCCATCAAGGTGCTTCACGCCGAGCTGTCGACGGACAGCACGGTGGTCGCACGCTTCCACCGCGAGGCGCGCGTCGCCAGCATGCTCGCGCATCCCAACGTGATCGAGGTGTTCATCACGGGGCAGCTTCCGCCGGACAGCCCCGCGGCAGGCGCGCTTTACATCGTGATGGAGCACATCGACGGAATTTCGCTGCGGTCCGCGCTCGCTGCACAGGGTGGCGCCATCCCATTACCGCGCGCGCTGCGTATCGTGCTGCAGCTCTGCACCGCAGTCGGCGAGGCACACGAGCGCGGGATCGTCCATCGCGACGTCAAGCCGGAGAACGTCATGTTGGTGCGCAAGGCCGCCCTTGCCGACTTCGTCAAGGTCTTGGATTTCGGCATGGCCCGCATGCCTGCCGGAAGCGGCCCCGTGCTCACCCAGGCGGGGCTCATCTTCGGTACCGCGCGCTACATCTCGCCCGAAGGCGCCGCGGGAAAGCCCGTCGGTCCACAAGGCGACGTCTACGCGATCGCGACCGTGCTTTATCAGGCGCTCGCCGGCTGCACGCCGTTCGAAGGTGCGTCCGCGGTCGAGGTGTTGGCTCGTCAGATCAATGAATCGCCAACACCGCTCCGTTCCCACGCGCGGGCGTCCTACGTTCCGGAGCCGATCGCAGAGGTCATCGCGGCGAACCTCGCCAAGCAACCCGAAAATCGAAGTCCCGATGCTCGCGCGCTCGCGCGAGCGTTGCTCGACGCCGCGCGCAGGGCTGGTTTGTCGCCGGAAGCCCTCGTAATGCGCTCCGACCTACTCGGCGCGCCGGCGCACGAGCCGGCGTTCGTCTCCGCCGATCCCACGCGCCAGCTCGAATTCGGCGCCGACCTCGCGCAACGCGTGGGCGTCGCATCGGCGAGTGCGCCTCACGCAGGACCAGCGGTCGATCCCGCCCCCGTCGCTCGAAATGCCGCACCGGATGCAGGCTCACGTGCGGGGCGAGCGGGGACGCGCGGTACGCTTGCATTTCTGCTCGGATGCGTGGCGGGGGGCGCGGGGCTCGCGGCAGTGGGCGTCAGGTGGCGTGCGGAGGGAGCTGCCGAGACCCGCGCGGGAGGCGATGCCCGGACCTCCGAAACGCCGCGCAACGGTGCCGCGACCTTCGCCGACGGGGGTGCAACTTTCGACGACAGCGGCTCATCCCGTGCTTTTCCACGCTGAGTGGCTGTGCGTGGGCCTGCGATGATCGTGTCGCGCGTCCAGGTGCGGGCTTACCGGCGCGGTCCTGGGAGGGCGGCTCGGCCGGAGGGCGCACCCGATGCCTCATTGCGGTGCGCGAACCGAGCACGCTACGCTGCGTAAGGACGCCCTTTGCGAAAGCTCGCCCTTCTCTGTTTGGCGCCGGCCGTCTGCACGACGTTGCCGCGTGTCGCGCGGGCCGATGAAACTGCGTCGACGCGAAGTGCGCTCGCCGCGCGCGGCGTCGATCGACCTTACACGCTTGCTCAGCTGGGGCTCGGATTGCTGACGCTCCCCGCCGCGGACGTCTGTCTCAAATCGCGTCCTTGCACCAAAGGCGACACCAGCATCGGAATCGACTTTTGGCAGATGTACCGCGCCAGCCGCAGCTTCGCGATCGGCGCCGGAGCGTCGGTCGCGATCAAACCGACCACCGACCATCCACCGTCCGAGGCTGGCATCGATCGCTCGCATACCCGCAGCTATTTCCTCGTCGAGGGGCAAGGGCGCTATTACGCCATCGCTACGCCTGCCTTCGAGGCTTGGGTCGGCGCGACCGCCGGCATCGTGATCGTCAGCGATCGCTACGCTATCGACGATCCCAACATGCGCACCTGGGCCCTGATCGGGCCGCTCTCCTATACGGTGAGCAGCGAAGGGGCGACGGTGGGAGCGCTCCTCGGTGCGGAGTGGTCGTTCGCGCCGAATTGGGCGGCTGGGTTTTCGGCGCGTTACATGCGCTGGTTTTTGCCGCACCAACCGGCGACGACCGTGTTCCTCGATCGCGCGACCCTGACCGACCAGCAGAGCGCGATTCACATCGGCATCTCGTGCAGCTATCGCATCGCGCTCTGATGCCGCACTAGGGCTGCGTGACGACTCTCACGCCATGACGGCGTTGATACCCGATTCGACCGCGTCGACGTCGGCTGTCTTCGGCGGTCCGGCGTCGCCGCTCGGGCTGTCGAACGGCGCACGACCGACCTGCCGGGTGCCGAAGCGCGGCATCACCAGGGCGAGCACGTACACGCGAAAGCAGAACCACCAAAAGCTGCGCGATTTGAGCTCGGGATGTATCTCAGCCTCGATCTGGGCGTGTAGCTCGGGGAGCTTGCTCCAGTGCGCTCCGGCGTGCTCGTGATGCACCGCGTGTAGGCCGTTGTTGAAGAGCAGGAAGTTGACGGCCTTGCCGGTGAAGCTGCGGGAGTGGTTGTGCGCCGACCAAGGGTCGGTATGCACGTGCTGAATGTAGTTGAAGAGCATGATCGTCCAGAGCGAGAAAAATGCGGGCAGCCCGAATGCGAAAATCCAGGCCACGATGCCTCTCCAAACGCCGAAGAGCGCGATACCGAGCGACATCAGGAGCACGTGCGCGCCGGCCCACAGGACGTACTGCGTGACGATCTGTCGAAAGAGCGGACGGTTGTCGCGCCGCGCTTTACGGATGTACGCGCCGATGGGTACGCGCTGGTAGTACGCGGACACGAAGAAATAGGTCGCAGCTACGAGGGCGTTGTGCCGATTGGTGTGACGCCAGGTGATGGTCGCGTCGCCCGCTTTGTTGACGAGCTTGTGGTGATTCAAGTTGTGCGTCGGGATACAGACGAACGTCGGGTACCCGTAAAACACCGACAACCAGTTGCCGAAAGCGTTGTTGACGCGGCGATTTTTAAAGGTCGGACAATGGTTGTGGTTATGGGCCATGACGCCGGCCGCGAGCGCGAGATAGCAGCTGAGCGGGAAGAGATAGGCGACGAGATCGGGGCGCGCGTATTGAGCGAGGCCGACGACGGGCATGAAAAACGCCCAGAGCAGCGTGCGATAATCAGCGGAGTAACGGGGCAACATGGCGGTGCCGAGGATAGCCGCTTTGCCTCTGGTCGCCCAGGATTCCTCGCTGCGAAATCGCGTTCGCGCCCGCGCCGACGCGCGGACCGCTAAGGTCAAGGCGCGAGCGTTCGCTGGCGGATCTGCGTGCACGAGTGAAAACTGCCGGACACGTAGTCTTCGAGCGCGTGCATCGCTTCGCGGTCGAGATCGAGGAAATGCAGCGTGACGCGGTCGGCTTCAGCGCGGGTGACCACTGCCCGCCCCTCGATGGCCACCTGCCCGCCCAGCTCGAAATAGAGGTCGACGTCCGTTCCCACCACGAACGGCGAGTGAACGTCGGTCACGATGAGCTCTTCGGTCGACACCTCTGCGCCCTGACCGGTGCACCAGAACTGGCCCGCGTCCACCATGACCGGCGCTTCGCACGGCGCGCTGGGGCGCCGGGACGACTCGTGCGTGATCGGTAGAGCAGACATGACAAACGTTGGATGAGCAGGACCCATGCCAAGCGCGATGGGCGCTCCATACTCACCACCAGACTGCCTCAAAAGGGCGCGAAATCCAAAAACTTTGTGCGTCACAAACGACCTCGCCGGGCCGCGTCCAAAGCGAGACAGGGTGTCCGGGCGTCCACAAGACCCGGACACCCTGACAAGCGTGTCAGTGGGTTGGCGGTTGGCGTCAGATCGCACCCACCCCCCCGCCGCGTCGCCTCAACCGGGTACCAACGCGAGGAACGCCGCGATACGGTCCAGGAAAATCGCGGTCAGGGCGAGCAGCGCGAGCGAGCGGACCGGCGCCAGCATCGTCGACAGATGCGCGGGGGATGCGGCGCGCGCGACGAGCGCACCGGCCAATTCGAGAATGAGGGAGGCGGCAATGAGCGGCGCGGCGATCGCGGTTGCGATGCCCATCCCCGCCGCCAAATTGGCGGCGGCGCGCGCGATGCCATTTTCCAAGCTCGGCGGCGGGGACGCCAGGATGCCGACCAGACGGGCCGGGCCGCCCGTCGACAGGAAAATCGTGGCCGCCAGCAGAGCGAAGAGGGTGCCGAGCGGTGACGGCCGTCCCTCGACGGTCGGCGCGTCGACTTGCTCCTGCGCGCCGCGCAGTGCATCCACGATGCCTCCGGCCATCGTCGCCGACCACAGCGGCACGGCGGCGGCAACGGCCACGAGGACACCGCGCGTAAGCTCGAAGAGAAGGAGCGGCGGCCAGGGCAATGCCATGGCGCCAGCCGGCCGTATCGCGGGCACGATCACGGCCGAAAGCACCAAGGCTGCCGCGGCTCGCATCGGGGCGGAGAGCGCGCGCAGTCCAAACGCCGGAACGACGACGAGGACCGGCAGGACCCGCGCGAACGCGAGACCCCAGGCCGCGAGATCGAAACCGCCGCGCTCCAAGAGTCGCGTCAAGGTCTCCAGCAAGGAATCTTGCATGCGCTACCCGCACCGGACCGCGCGAACCCAGCTGCGGCCGTTGCCGACCCAGGTCAGCCAGGCGCCACCGTCGTCGCGTGCTGCCAGCGATACGGACACGAACTCGAAACCCTGCGCGGCGGTGAGCTCCGGCCCGAATGCGCCTTTTTCGAGAGGGGCCAGCGCGAGCACGTGCGGCGAAGCGGGCGCAGCGGCCGAGGGGCGTGCATAGGCGACCCACGTGCGACCGCAGAGCGCGGCCGCAGCGACGGGCGCCGGATCGATCCCGTTCGGGTACATGCGCCACTGAACCTTGGCGTCGAGGTGAGGCTCGCCGCCGATGAGGAGCGAAGAGAGCCCGAAGGACGAGGTGTTCTGCGCAAAGGGGATGAATGCGATCGGCCCCTCGCTGCTCGGCGCCGCGACGACTTCGGAGCGCCCTTCCGGCGACGGGCCAACGTAGACGACGACGTCCGGGCCGAGTCGCGCAGGACCGTTTTCGCCAAGCTCGATCGTGCGCGCGTGCACAGGCGACATCGCCGAACGAAGGTCGAGCATGACCGCCACGAGGGCGGTATGGGAAGGAGCGAGCGCGACGCTGGACGCGCCGGAGCCCTCGCTCGACAACGGCGCCGTGCCGGCCCCTTCGACCCAGATGCGGGCGGCGCGCTCATCGCTCTGTTTTTGTGCGCGGGCAATATAAATGGCGACATCGCGGCGGCGGCTTCCCGTGGCAGCCGTCTCCGCCGCCACCCGCGCGCCGTCGAGGGCGTCGGTCGCCAGCACTTCGAGAGGCCCCGCTGCACCGGTGCTGAACGCGAACGCGCGCCGCACGAGATTGCCGCGCGTCACCCAGTACGCATAGGAGCCGCGCGTGAAGGCAGCGGATGGTCCTCGCGCAACCAGCGCTTCGTCGCTGGCCGCGTCGGCACCCTCTTCACCCGGGCCGACCCGCTTGGGAGGAATCGAAGGAGACGCGCCCAGGAGAAAACCGAGCAAGTCGTCGGTTCGCGTGCGAAAGAGCACGCCCATCGGCGTAGCCACGGCCGCCCCTGCCGGCCCGAGATCGATGGGCTTGTCGAGCTTCAGCGCGAGCTTACCGGCCGGCGCGCTCGCGGCGGGCCCGAAATCGCCGTTCACCTGACCGGCGGTGGCCACGGCGTCGGCCCGCTGCGCGCGGAGGGCGGAGGGTAGCGAGCGGACACCCGATTCTTTGCTTGTCGCGCGCGATGGGTCGTCGCGGCTTCTCGAGCAGCCCGAGAAAACGAGAGCCAGCACTGCGCATGCGACGCACCTCGTGCCTGGCGTTCGTCGGCGCAAAGGAGCGCCGGCCCGGGACGGACGGTGAGCGCCTCGCACGGAACCCAACGACGGACCGGTGAATGGCTCTTTCTTCGATCCGAGGACCCTTGTAAGAAGGCTCGCCATGGCACTCGACCTGTCGTCGGTAGGCTTTACCAGCACGCCGTCCCGCTTCATCTACGATTGGAAGACCGTCGTCTTGTACGCCCTCGGCATTGGCGCGAAAAGGGACGAGCTCGATTACCTCTACGAGGGCAAAGGGCCGCAAGTTTATCCTACGTTCGCGGTTTGCCCGGTCATGCCCGCGGTCATGGAGTGCCTCGGCCGTACGGGAGGCGAGCTGGCGATGGTCGTGCACGGCGCCGAGAGCGTGCGCGTGCATCGGTCCATTCCCTCCGAGGGCAAGCTCCTCACCACGGCGAAGATCGCCGGCATCTACGATCTGAGAAAGATGGCGCAGACCGTCGTCGAAACGAAAACGCACGTCGAGGGCGGCGATCTGCTCTTCGAGACACAGTGGTCCATCATCTTCCGTGGCGCGGGGGGCTTCGACGGACCGCGACCGCCCAAGAACGAAGCTGTCGATACGCCCGACGACCGGGCCGCCGATTTTCACTTCGAGATGGCGACGACGTCCGAACAGGCGCTTCTCTACCGGCTCTCGGGCGATCTCAACCCGCTGCACGCCGATCCGGATTTCGCGGGCATGGCGGGATTTCCCCAAGGGCCCATTTTGCACGGCCTCTGCACGTACGGTTTCGTCGCGCGAGCGATCGCGCGCGGCGCGTGCGGCGGCGACGCGACGCGCATCACGCGGCTCGACGGCCAGTTTCGCCGCCCGGTTTGGCCCGGCGACACCATCGTCGTCGACGGCTGGAATCTCGAAGGAGGCGTGGTGGCAGCATCGGTCGGCGTCAAAGAGCGCCCGGAGCCGGTGATGACCGGCGTCTTCGCGCAGACGAAAGCCCCGAACGGCTAGCCGCCGTTCGGGGCTCTCGTCTGCGCCTCGCCCTTCGGGGGCTTCGCCCCCGCCCCGCCGAGGCAAGCTCGGAACAGGGCCCCACCCCCTTCGCGCCTCCGGCGCGAGAAAATGCCGTTCGAGGGTGCTCCATCGCGCTCGAAAACGGGGCCAGCCCGCCGCACGCCACCTGGGCTTCGGCAGGATTCTGATGAGTAACGCTGCGCTCTGCCTACTTCAACATTGCGCGTAGGCGGGCGACCTTTTCTTCTCGCGTGAGAGAGAGCTTGTCGCGCTCGGCGGGGGCCATGCCCTGTTTGATGGCGTACTCTTCGTCGCCGATACCCATCACCACTTTGCCGGCGCGCGCGATGACCCATTCGACCTTGGCGCCGTCTCTGCTGATGAAAAGATGGTAGGCGTGCTCGGCGAGGCCCTTTTCCTCGGCGGCACCTTTGACCTTGCCGAACGTCTTCAGCACGTCCTTGGCCTGATCGACGTCGTCGCGCACCACCGAGAGAACGCGGTAACGCTTCTCTCCGTCTTTGTAGAACCCGGCCGCACCTGTGCCCGCGCCGTCGATACCGAGCACGTCCTTCGGTGCGTAGAGAATGCCGAGGGGGACGAGCTTGTCGGTGGGCAGCTTGGCCGCGGCGGGGGGCAGCCCGGGCGGGCCAGGCAACTTCTGTCCGATCTCGGTGCCGATCGGAACGAGCAGGCGGTCGCTCGACGCCTTCATTTGCGCGGGGGTCTCCTGCTCGTTGGCGTATTGCACCTCGACCAAGTAGGGCCCTTTCCAGATGTACGAGCGCCCGGTGCCGAGCGCGCCTGCGCCGCCGGCTTCGAGCTTGCGCGGCGCCGACTCGACCGGGTCGCTGTCGGCGATCACGCGCTTCGTAAACATGCCGTAGGCGCCGTCCGCGGTACCGAATTGCGACAGGTAAATCTCGACCGAGCCGGGGGAGCCCGCGCCGTCGATGTAGCGCAGCTGCACCACGCGCTTGAGACCGAATCCCTTGTACACCTCGCATTCGCCGTCGAAAGCCTCGGTGCAGATGGCGTCCATCGAGAGCTTTCCGCCTTCGCCGAAGACGCGCGTTTCGCCGTGTGGGTCGAGGCAGTAACCGGCAGCCTGGCGGGGAAAGAAGGCCGCGCTCGCCGTATCGGAAATCTGGCCGCCCCCTCCGGCACATGCTCCCGGTTTGGAGGCGCTCTCCATCGGCGGAGGCGCCGACCCCTGCGGAGCGGACGAGCTGTCCTTGTTGCACGCCGAGAGGACGATGGAGGTGAGCGAGAGGAAGGCGATGCGGGTGCCGTACATACCCGCTCACTACGGCAACGCGACCGCGAGGGCAACCTCACCCGCTCAGGCCGCGAAGCGTGCCCCAAACTTTTTGCATACCGTCGCAACTCGTTGCCTCCCGAGCGACGGAGCGCACCGCCGAAATGCAGGCGAAGCCGTGCTTGCACCTTGCGGCGAGCGGGCACATTGCTTGCTGAGGATCGGGGGGTGCACCTCCATCCACCGAATCTGCTTCAGCGTTTGCGCTCGCAGCGTCGGGTAGGTCGGCGCCATACAGCGGGTTTCACGCTGCTCGAATTGATGGTGGTGGTGATCCTCATCGGAGTGCTCGCGGCGCTCGGCGTACCCTCCATCGCGGGGCAGCTCCGGGATCGGCGCACCAACCAAGCTGCGCACGAAGTTGCGCTTCTCTATCGCCAGGCGCGGTCGCTCGCGATGGGACGCGGCGGCGCAGTGCTGGTGCGCTTCGACGGATCGGCGAAGGGTCGCATCGAGGTGCGCGAATCGATGGATGCCGATCCGCTCCACTGTCAGACCTTGCCGGCGACCAGCTGCTCGGCCGCAAACTGGGACGCCGCGAGCCCATTGAATCGACTGGTAGGGACGTTCGACGTCAACTCCAACGGCCCTTATCAAAGCGTGAAGCTCAGCTTTTTCCAAGGCGACGGCACGAGCGCCGGCAACGCCGTCGAAGTCTGTTTCAGCCCACTCGGACGTGCTTTCCGTCGCCTCGCTTTCGCCGGCGCGTTCCTCCCCATGACCGAAGTTCCTTACATCGAGGTCGCCCGGCTCGACGCCGCCAACAAGCCCGAAGGCTTGACGCGCACCGTGCTCGTCCTCCCCAACGGGACCTCGAGGCTATCGCTGTGACGCGCGCGCGCCGGACGGCTCACCGCGGGTACACGGTCATCGAGGTCATGATCGCCATGACGCTCCTCGCCATCGGCACGAGCGGCGTGATCGCCATGCAAAAGGTGACCGCCATCGCCAACCGCGATGCGAAGTCGCTCGTCATCGCTACGCAGGTGGCGCGCACGTGGATGGAAAGGCTGCGCGGCGACGCGGCGCAATGGAATCACCCTTCGCCTATCAGTCAGGACAGCGATCTCGCCGACACGCGGTGGCTGAAAGCCGTGACGGGCGTGTGGTTTCGTCCGACCGACGATCTGGCCGGATCACCGGCGGCCGACGCGCTCGGAAACGACGTGCGCGATACTGATCTCGCTAACGCAATCTTCTGCACCAACGTACGCCTCACCTGGCTCTACGGTCCTCCGCCCTCCGCGCCTCCCCCTTACCTGATCCGCGCCGAGGTCCGTGTGTACTGGCTGCGCGACGGCGGCGGCGGCAGCGTCGAAGCGGGCAAAACGATTTGTGACGCCGGCATCGACCTCGGCAAGATCGCGCCGGCGCTCGAACGCTACCACTTCGTCTACCTCGCCAGCGCGCTCGCGCAGAACATGGCCCGCTAGCATGACGACCGCCCCGAGATCGCCGTTCACCCGCCCGATGCCGCGCGGCTTCACGCTCATCGAGCTCATGGTGGCCATCACCGCGGGCCTCTTCGTGGCGGTCGCCGCGTTCGGGCTCGCCAAGCAGGGGTCCAGGTTTTTTCAACAAGAAGCGCGCATCGCCAACGCCCAGTTCGCGGCAACGCTCGGTTTCGATCGCCTGCGAGCCGACATTGCCCGCGCCGGCTTTCTCACCACGGCTAACATCCAGCGCGATCCCTTCGTGTGCGGAACGACCGCCGGATGGCCCGCCGGCATGACCGGTTTGGCCGCGCTGCGCATCATCGCCGCGACGCCCGCGGACGCGCAGGACACCACCAATGGGCTCTCGCCCGACCAGATCACGCTGTCGGGGAGCTTCGCCTCGCCGGAGACCTTCCCCGTGCGCACCGTGCTCGCCGAGAACGCGAAGTTCCAGGTGTACCTGCAGGCCAACACCGGCGCCATCGCGCGATCCGGCGGAGCGGCGGGCACCACCATGCAGGACATCTTCAGAGCGGGCCGCATGCTCCGCATCCTCGATGGCACCGGCCGCTACGAATTCGGAGCGATCGAGAGCTACGGGCTCAATGCGGCCGGCCAAATGGTCGTCAACCTCAAAGCCCTTCCCGCCATTACCTTCCGCCGGCCGGGGACAGCCTGCGGCGTGGAGGGGCTCGGCGTGGGCATGCAGGCCAACGTCGTCAACTGGATCCGGTACGAGATCCGCGACGTGCAAAAGAGCCCGCCGCTTGCCTACAAAGCCGTCTACGCCGCCAAAGCGCCAGGCGACGATACGCGCCGCGAGCTCGTGCGCGTCGAGCTCGATCACGACGGCAAAGAGGTGGCTGATTCGCTCGAGCTCGTCGCCGAATACGCCGTCGACTTGAAATTCGGGCTCTCCGTCATTTCCGGCTTCAAAACCACGGACAACGTCGATCCCGCGGTGGTGCAGTTTCCCATCGGGGACGCGAAGAATTACGAATACACCTACGAGCCGTCCTCGAGCTCTCCGGTCAATGACAAGGCGCCGCACCGCGTGCGCAGCGTCCGCGTGCGCTTGGCCGTTCGCTCGCGCGAAGGGGATCGCGCCGCGAACATACAGGCGCCTTCTTCCGCGCCCCCGGGCACCATCTTCCGCTACGCAATTGCCGGCACGACCACCTTTGCCCGCGCGCGTACGCTCATTGCCGATATCAACCTGCCGAACCTGGCGAGCTTGACATGGTGATCGCGCCGTCCACGAGCCAAGCCGCGCGAAGAAGCGCGAGCGCGCGGACGTTGGCCGTCTTCGCTCGTCCGCGGCGCGCCGGCCAACGCGGCGCCGCGGTGTTCGTGGTGGTGATGGTCATGACAATGCTCACCGCCATCGGCGTCTTCGCCATCCGCGCGGCCGGCATGGCCAACCAAGCGGCCGGTTACGAACGTCAGAACACGCAAAACCACTACGTGGGCGAGTACGGCTTGCTCAGCGCCGTCGCCGAGCTGTCGACGACGCGGCGCAGCGCCTATGTCGACAAGATGGGCAAGGGCAGCGAAACCTGCACGGCCGCCAAAGGCGTGACCAGCCTCGGCCCCGGCGTACCCTGCTATCACCTTTACGCCAACGACGTCGCCAAG
>Ga0193706_1001153_pt1 | contig 12294 bp, 11 predicted proteins | sample U3c1metaG_FD_160130 | JGI IMG/M metagenome (GOLD analysis project Ga0193706, IMG submission 160130) | Soil microbial communities from a riparian zone of the East river system, Colorado, United States - U3c1 | ecosystem: Environmental > Terrestrial > Soil > Riparian zone | place: USA: East River... | reverse complement strand
GAAGGGCGCGTCTGGGAGGTTCTAGAGTCCGTCCCCGATCCGGAAATCCCCGTGCTCTCTGTCGTCGACTTGGGCATCGTCCGCTCGGTCGCACCTGACCGCGTCGTAATCACCCCAACCTATACCGGCTGTCCCGCCAGCCAGGTGATCGAACGAGACATAAGAGCGGCGCTCGACTCCGCGTGCCTGGGCGACATCAAGGTCGAAACGATATTGTCGCCGCCCTGGACCACCGAATGGATCAGCGAGGCGGGCAAGCGAAAGCTCCGCGCATACGGAATCGCGCCACCCAATGCGCCGGGCGAGCGTCGGGTGGAATGCCCGCAATGCGGCTCGGCGGATACCGAGGAGATCAGCCGGTTCGGGTCGACGCCGTGCAAGGCGCTCTGGCGATGCCGGTCGTGCGCCGAGCCGTTCGACCTGTTCAAGTGTCACTGAGTCGTGTCGGTTTCCTTTCATAGCCTGACGGTCGCCGAGACTGTTCCGGAGACCGCCGACGCGATGTCGATCCGCTTCGACGTGCCCGCCGAGCTTCGCGAGACCTTCCATTTCAAGCCCGGCCAGCATCTGACCCTGCGCACCGAGATCGGCGGCGAGGAGGTCAGACGCAATTACTCGCTCTGCGTGGCGCCTCAGGACGGAGAGGTAAAGGTCACGGTCAAGCGAATCGCGGGCGGCATCTTCTCGAACTGGGCGAACGGGCAGCTGAAGGCCGGCGACCGGATCGACGTGATGCCGCCGCACGGCAGCTTCACCTGGGATTTCGAGCCGGGCGCGCGCAACCATTATGTCGGCTTCGCGGGCGGGTCCGGGATCACCCCGGTCATCTCCTTGCTAAAGACCGCGCTCACCACCGAGCCGGAGAGCCGTTTCACCCTCTTCTACGGCAATCGCGACAGCCAGTCGGTCATCTTCCTGGAGGAGCTGGCGCGGCTGAAGAACCGCTTCATGGGGCGGCTCGAGATCCACCATTTCCTCGCCGAGGAATCGGAGGATATCGAATTGTTCAACGGCATGCTCGATCGCTCCAAGTGCGAGGAGGTGCTCACCCATTTGGTCGATCCGGTCGATGCCGCGGCCTTTTTCATCTGCGGCCCCGGCCCGATGATGGATGCGGCCGAGGAAGCGCTGGCCGCGCACAATGTGCCCCGCGACAAGATCCATATCGAACGCTTCACCGCCGACCGCCCATCCGCCGCGCTCGAGGCGCAGATGCAGGTGCTTCAGAGCAAGGCCGAGGGCCTGACCATGCTGGTCACCCTGGACGGCCGCAAGCGCCGGGTCGCCTTCGACGCCGGCGCGGGAAACATATTGGACAGCGCTCGCAAGGCTGGACTGCCCGCGCCCTACGCCTGCAAGGCCGGAGTCTGCGCGACCTGTCGGGCCCGGGTCGTGTCGGGCGATGTCGAGATGGCCGCCCGCTACGGCCTCAGCGACGAGGAGATTGCCTCGGGATACGTGCTGACCTGCCAGTCGGTGCCGAGAGGCGAGGGCGTCGAATTGGACTACGACGCCTGAAATTCCTCCCCACGATTTCGTGGGGAGGGGGACCATGCGCGGCACGGTGGAGGGGTAGAAGTCGAGGCCGCGCCATTACCCCTCCACCACCCTGCGGGTGGTCCCCCTCCCGGCAAATGCCAGGGAGGAAACCAGGGCCTACCTTCGGCTTCCCGTCATTCCCGCGGTTCGATAATCCTCGCCGCCGTAGCCGCTGACCGCCTGGTGGTAGGCGATCACGGCCCGGACGCTGTTCTGCATCGTCGCCATGCGCTGGATGTTGGGGGCTGCGGTCTTCCGGATCATCACGGCGATCGCGTAGGAGCGGCCGTCGGGCGCGGTGACGATGCCGATGTCGTTATAGCCCGCCTGGACTCCGCCCCACACCTGGCCGGTGCCGGTCTTGTGCGACAGATGCCAGCCGGCCTGGAGCCCGCCCTTGAGCCGCTGCGGGCCCGTTTTGGTGTTGGCCATGATCCCGAGCAGTTTCTGGGTCGAGGAGGGCGAGAGAAGCTCTCCGCGCTTCAGGCGGGCAAGCGCGTCGACGATTCCGCGCGGGGTCGCTCCGTCCATCGGGTTGGCGATGTAGCGCTCGAACGCGGCTTGGCGGACGCCGGCGGGGACGCTCGCCCGGGCCGCCTCGAAGCCGCGGCCGACCGAATAGCTCTGCTTCCATTCCATGCCTGCGATCGCGCTCTGGAGCAGCCGCTCGCCCGGGCCGAAGCGTATGCCCTGTATGCCCTTGTCACGGAGGAAGGACCGGACCGCCTCGGACCCTCCGGCCCGGCGGAGGACCGCGTCGTTGCACGTATTGTCGCTCTGCTGGATCGCCCGGGCCATCAGGGTGGAGACGGTCGAGGTATAGCCGTTGGCGCCGATCTGGGCCGCAACCGGCTGGTGGAACAGGGTCAGATCGTCGCGCGTGAGAGTGATCGGCGCATCGAGATTGAGCTGGCCGCGATCGGCCCGGTCGAGCGCGGTCATCGCGACCCAGAATTTGCTGACGCTCTGCTGCGGGAAATAGGTGTCGCCGTCGAAGGCGATCGTCCAGCCCTGCTCGACGTCGCGGACGGCGATCCCGATGTCGCCGTTGAACGAGTCGGCGATCTCGTGGATCCGCGATTCGAGCGCGCGCTTGGCAGCGCTCTCCTCGCCGCCAATGGCGTACGGGAGTGGGCGCGGATACTGGACCTGCGCCAGTGAAACGGTCGCGGCCAATGCCGCTGCCGCCATGCCGATCAAGGCGAATCCGCGATTGCGCCCCTTCATCCTACGCATACGCACCCCTCTAAGTCCTTCTGCCGCAAGAGGATCAGCATAGGACTCCGCATGTTTCTGTCAGCTTAAAGTCCGGCGAGATCGGCGAACCGTTCCAGACTTGCGACGGACTCCCGCTTCGGACTCGGTTCAGAACGCCATCCGAGCCGTTACCCGGAGATCGCGCCCCGGCAGCGGCGCGAAATCCTTGAGAAAGCTGGCGTGGCGGCGCGCGTCGACGTCGAAGATGTTGTTCGCCGACAGGGTGACGCTCACTTCCTCATGGTCGCGGATCGGCTGGATCGAGACCGAGGCGTTGACCAGCGTGTTTCCGCCCGTCCGGGTCTCGAAGGCGGCGAGCCTGTCCTGAGCGGTCGTATGCTCGACCTCGATTCGGCCGTTGACCGCGTCCGACTGGACCTCGATTCCGCCGAGCAGCCTAAGCGGCGGGATGCGAGGGGCTGGACCCACATTCTTCACGGTTGCCCGCACGTAGTCAGCAAGCGCGTCGAGGTTGATCGTCATTCCGCCGATCTTCCCGGCGCGCAACGAGCCTTCCAGCTCGAAGCCGGCATAGCGCGCATCGCCCTGGCGATATTGGAAGACCGGGAGATCGTCCTGAACCGCTCCGGTCGCGGCCTCGTAGATATAGTCCGAGAACCAGATCTGGAAGGCGGATGCGCCGAAGCTGTAGCCGTCGCCCGACCCGCGAAGGGTCAGCTCGACGCCATTGCTCTTCTCCGTGGAGAAATCGGGATTCCCGATCTCGAACGACTGGGTGCCGGGATGCGGGCCATTGACGTAAAGCTCCTCAGCGGCCGGAGCGCGCTCGGTGTGGGAGAGGTTGAGGCCGAGGCGCAAGGCCTTGCTTCCGTAGCTTGCGCCGACAGAGCCCGAGACGGCGTCGAAGCTTCGGCTCAGATCGGGGTTTCCGAGGACCGGGTCGGCGGTGGCGTCGACCGTCTGGCGCTCGTACCGAGCGCCGGCTTCGGCCCGCAATTTGCCTTTCTCATACGTCTCCAGAGCGAACAGTCCGAGCTGGCTGGTCCGATTGGGCGGAAGCGACTTCTCGTCGCCGACCGTGACCAGGCTTCGGTGGAAATATTGGGCTCCGAAGCCGCCGCCCCAGCCGCCTTTTTCGTTCTGGACGGCTTCCAGCCGGGCTTCGTAGCCGGTGTTGAAGAAGGTCGTTCCGACCGCGCCCGTCTCGTCCAGCTCGCTGTGCGTATAGTCCGAATAGCCGCCGCGAAGCCGGACCTGATCGACGAAGCCGTCGCCCGTATCGACTTCGGCGCGGCCGTCCAGCCGGGTCTGCTTCAGGTCGATCCGCACCTGCTCGGCCTCGGCCGCCGGGTCGAGCGAGTAGCGCACGGGTATCTCGTACAGGCTGTCGAGCTTGCTGATCGAGAGGCCGGCATTGTTGTTCCCATTTATCCAGGCCGCGCCGGCGGCGAAGTCGCTGGTCCGCCCGGCGCTGTTCGGCAGCCGGCCGCGAAGCCCGGCAAGCGCCTGAATCTCCGGATCGGGGCTGGCCAGGGCCTCGGCGCGGACCGCCGGGGACAGGACGAAGCCGCCGACCTCCAGGTCGCCGGTCTTGCTGTAATTTGCGTCGGCGTGGAGGACGAACTGTCCGCCGACCGGCACGTCCACCGCCGCATTGGCGGAGCGTTCGTTCGCCGCCGATCCGTAGGTCGCGATCCCCTCGACATGGAAAGGCTCGTCGGGGACCCGGCGGGGTATTCGGGCATCGATGACATTGACGACTCCGCCGATCGCCGCCGAGCCGAACAGAAGGGCGGAAGGTCCGCGAAGAACCTCGATCCGGTCCGCGGTCAGGGGATTGATCGCGACGGCATGGTCGACGCTGGTGTTGGAGACGTCGAGGCTGCCTATGCCGTCGGTCAGGATCCGGATGCGCTCGCCCTGGAAGCCGCGGAGCACCGGGCGCGAGGCGTTGGGGCCGAACGAGGTGGCCGAGACTCCGGGCTGGTGCGCGAGGGTCTCGCCGATGGTCGGACGGACTTCGCGGGCGAGATCGAGGCCGCTGACCACGGAGGTGCCCGACAGCATGTCGTCGGTGCTTCGGCGAATGCCGGTGACGACGATCTCGCCGCCTTCGATCTCGTCGGGTTGGGCCGGCGCGGTGGAGGAGGGAGTTTGGTCCGCCTCCGTCTGCGCCGGAGGGGTTTCGGGGGCCGGGGCGTCCTGGGCGAAAGCCGGCGCCGGAAGGAGCAGGGCCGCCGCGGCGGCTCCGGCAAGAAGGGTCGAACGATTCATTGGAATTCCAGACTGACTGAAGCTGCCGCCTCGAGGTCATTGCGCGTGACGGCAACTGACAAAGAGAGCGAGAGCGGATGAGCGCATCCGTCCCGTCGGGTCCGCCCGCTATCGGTCGGCGTGAAGCGGGCGCCGCACCTCGAAGGCGCGGCCTGTGCAAATCAGGCTGAAGGGGGCCGTGTCGGCGGCGGCGGCCGGGTGGATGCCAGAGCGAGCTGGTCGCCGGGCCGGAGCCGGATCGTCTCGCTTTTGCGGATCGGGACAATCGGCAAGGCGGCGGGAAGCATTTCCATCGGTGAATGGAAGCTCGAGGAGGGCGCCTGCGAGCCCTTCTTGGAATCGACGGCGGCAGCGGCGTCCTCGGCGATCGGGATCGCCGCGACGGCGCGGTCCCGGCTCTGGCGCGCCAGGGCGTGCTCGTGCGCGTTCTGGTGAAGGCAGACCTTCGCCGCCACCGAGGAGCCGTGAGCGATCACGACGACCAGGATCAGCAATGCGGTGAGATAACGAACCACGGCGGGCGGCTAGCACCGGCTGGCTTTCAGCGCAATGAACCGGCGCTGGAACGCCCTGCCTCGGAGACAAGCGTGAGGCTTCATTCCATGTGTCGGGGTTCTTCGAGCGCCGAACCCCTCACCCAGCTTCGTCCAGGCTCGCCAAGAAGCTCGCCAAGGCGAAGCGTCCCTCCCCACAAAGGGGGAGGGGATCTCTAAAGATAGACCTGCAGCTTCATCCACTCGGCGGCCTTGGATTCGAAGGCGAGGGTGTAAGCCGGGCTGCTCGAGGGCAAAGGGATCAGGGCCAGGCGGGTGTCGCCCTGGAGCTGCTTCATTCCGAGCGCCGCGGACTTGCCGCCGTTGAAGCCGACGGCGCGGAGCTCGGGGAGGGTCGCGGCGAGCTCGGCGAGGTCGTTGGGCCTTGTGTCCCTGATGTTGCCGTCGAGGCTGCCGCGCCGGGTGGCGGAGCCGACCGTGTCCCAGAGGCCGACTCCGGCTTCGAGCAAGGCTCGGAGCCTGCTCTCATAGTCGAGCGGAACGAGGTCCCTGGCGATCACTCCGCCGACCAGCCGCCAGAACTGATTCTGGGGATGGGCATAATAGCGCGCCCGGGCGAGCGATTCCTCGCCCGGAAGGCTGCCGAGCAAGAGCAGCCGGGTCCGCGAATCGGCTACCGGCGGGAAGCAGTGCTTGAGCGCGATGCTCATTCCTCGAACGCTTCGACCTCGTTCCGGCGGCCGAGCAGGAAGGCCTCGGCGGTGAGGCGGAGGGGGTCGAGGTCGACATGGCTTTCGCTGCGCTCGATCAGCCCGGCGAACTGCCGGTAGAGCGAGGGATATTCGCCGAGGCCCTCGGTCTCGACCGTCTCGCCGTCCACCTCGAGCTGGGCGCCGCCGCCGCTCAGGGTCAGCGTCCCGCCCTCGTCGGTCACGACCTCGATCGTCCAGGTCTCGCCCTCGGTCTCGCGCCAGTCGAACTCGGCGTGGATCGGACCGTCGGCGGCGGGGCTTTCCATGACCAGGCGGGCGGCGATCGGCTGCTGTCGGCCGGCGGGGAAATCGAGCTCGGCCGAGCGCACGAACAGGGCGCCGGGGCAGATTCGGGTGGCGATGGACAAAGCGTTGATCCCCGGATCGAACACGCCGAAGCCGCCCGGCTCCCAGATCCAGGCCTGGCCGGGATGCCATTTGCGGACGTCCTCGCGCCAGTGAATGTGCATCGAGCGGAGGCGCCGACGGGCCAGAAGGCCGGCTGCGGCCTCGACCGAATCTGCGTGCTGGGCGTGCCAGGTGGTGAACAGGCTGATCCGGCGGTGGGCGGCGAGCCGGGCCAGCTCCTCGACCTCGCCGAGGCTCATTCCGGGCGGCTTCTCAAGCAGGCAATGGAGGCCGGCGAGGATGCAGTCGCGCGCGATCTCGTAGCGGGCCGAAGGCGGCGTGCAGATCGCGGCCGCGTCGAGATTCTCCGCCTCACGGATCATGTCCTTGTGGCTCGTGAAGCAGGGCTGGCCCGGATGGCCCTTGCCCTTGCGGCTTACAGTCGCGGCAAGCTCGAAGGCTTCGTCCGCCTCGATCGCCGGCACGTGCTGGTCGCGGGCGATCTTGCCGTAGCCGATGATTCCGATCCTGATCATCGGGCGCGCACCGCCTCGACAAAGGCGCGGGCGTTGCGGCCAGTCTCCTCAGCCGACTGGCACGGCCTGTAGAGGGCGGAGCCGAGCCCGAACCCGTCGGCCCCGGCCTCGGTCCAGGGCCCCATATTGTCGGGCTTGATCCCGCCGACGATCAGGACCGGGACATCGGGCGGAAGCACCGCCTTCTGCGCCTTGATCACGGCCGGGCTCGCCGCTTCGGCCGGGAAGAATTTGAGCCCGTGCGCCCCGGCGGCGAGCGCCTCGAACGCCTCGGACGGCGTGAAATAGCCCGGGCTCGAGACCATGCCCGCAGCGGCCGTCGCGGCGATCACCTCTCGGTTCGTGCTCGGCGAGACGACGATCCGCCCGCCGGCATCGCGCACGCGCGCGACCTGGGCGGTATCGAGCACGGTTCCGGCCCCGATCAGAGCCTCGTCGCCCAGGCTCCGAGCCAGCCGGGCGATGCTGTCCAGCGGCTCGGGCGAGTTGAGCGGCACCTCGATGATCCGGATTCCGGCTTCGAACAAAGCGGCGCCGACCGCCTCCGCCTCTTCGGGCCTGACGCCTCGGATGATCGCCACCAGCGGGCATTGGTCGAGGCGCGTCCGCAACAGCAAATAAGGGGTCATTGAAGTCTCTCCGCGAGATGGATCGCCCCGGCGACGAAGGCCTGCTCGCCATCCACCACCCTGGTTTCGCGCCGGGCGAGCGCGAGGGCGGCGGCGTAGAGCTCGGTCAATTCCGGACGGCCCATGATCACTATCTCGCCGTGCCAGGCGAAACGAAGGCCGATGGCCAGGTCGGCTCCGATGAGAAGGCCGCTGGTATAGGACGCAGCCTCCACGCCCTCCTCCTTGCCGAGCAGGGCGCGCGCGCGCACCGAGAATAAATCGGCGATCAGATCGTTCTCCGCAAATCCGCGCTGCACGCCCGCCGCGAATGAGTCACCGGGCCGAGCCGGCTCGGCCAGCAGGTCGGCGAGGATCGAATGCTCGCGGAGCAGGTTGAAGATTTCCCCGGTCATCACGGTCCTGAAGCCAAGGATCCGGCCGCCCTCCAGCCTGACCCATTTGTTGTGCGTGCCCGGGTGGCACACGGTCGCGACCGGGCCGACCATGTTCGAGGCGACCGCGCCGAAGAGCTGGACCTCCTCGCCGCGCATGACGTCGGCCTGCTCATGTTCGGTCCAGCTCACGCCCGGCACGATCCCCAGCCTTTCCGGCTCGACCCAGTGGATCGCCCGTGCCAGCTCATCGGCGCCGGCGGGGCAGGGGACGTAGGGCGCCTCGATCCATCCGCGGTTCGATCCGATCATTCCGGCGAGAAGCATTGGAAGATAGCCGAGCCTGTCGCGGATCGCCGCGACCGCCTCGGGGAAGCCGCCCTTGGGGACGGAGAGGATTCCGAGATCGTCCTCCATCTCGCCGAGGCGTGCGCCGCCCGGGCCGATCGCATAAGCGCGGCGGTTCGTCGTTCCCCAATCGACCGCGATGAATCCGTCGCTCCAGCGCATCCTATCCTCTCGGCCCGACAACGAACGGAGCGATTATCGGTCCCGAACCACTTGCACCATGGATTTCGGCGGAGGAAAGGGGCGAATGACCGAAATCGCCTGCGTCGCCGCCGTGCATGCCATATTGGGGGAAGGCCCGGTCTGGGTCGCCGCCAGGAATGCACTCTACTGGACCGACATAGAGGGGCGGCGAGTGTATCGCCGCGACTTCGCCGACGGCAATGTCAGCCAATGGGCGACTCCGTTCCGGGTCGGCTCGCTCGCGCCGTACAAAGGCGGCGGCTTCGTCGCCGGCACCGACCGGGGCCTCTATTTCGCCGATCCGGAACGGAACCTCTACAATCCGATCGCCGATCCGGAGCCCGAGCTGCCCACCAACCGGTTCAACGACGGCAAGGTCGACCGCGCCGGGCGCTTCTGGGCGGGGACGATGGACGGGACGGAGAAGGCTGCGCAGGGCTCGCTCTACCGCCTCGACCCGGACCTGAGCCTGACCCGGGTGGACGAGGGCTACAGCGTCACCAACGGCCCGGCATTCAGCCCGGACGGGCGGATCCTGTACCATAATGACAGCGGCCGGCAGCTCACATACGCATTCGACCTGGACGAGGCCGGCAATGTTTCGAACCGGCGCGCCTTCGCCAGCTTTGGCACGGGCGACGGCTATCCGGACGGGATGACCGTCGATTCCGAAGGCTGCCTGTGGATCGCCTTCTGGGACGGCTGGTGCCTTCGCCGCCTGTCGCCCGAGGGCGAGCTTCTCGAAGTGCTTCAGGTGCCCGTCGCCCGGCCGACCAGCTGCGCCTTCGGCGGCCCCGATCTCGACCATCTCTTCATCACCTCGGCCCGCCGCGATTTCGACGAGACCGCCCTTGCGGCCCAGCCCCAGGCGGGCGGCCTGTTCGTGGCGAAGCCGGGGGTGAAGGGGCTGGCGGAGGCCGTGTTCGGCGCCTGAGGCGATCACCAGCGAAGCGACATGCAGGAGAGGCCGGCGTCGACCTTGGCGATCTCGGTCGTGTCGAGCGGAACCGGGGTCAGGCCGCGCCCGGCGATCAGGTCGATCGTCCTTCGAAAAGCGGCGCCGACGAGCACCGATCGGCCGATCCGAACCAGGTTCGCCCCGCTCTCCTCGCCTTCGGGCGTGATCAGGATCTCGAAGCCCTCGAACGCGCCAGAGGCGGCCAGAGCCGGGGTGGCCAAGACCGCATCCTCGCCGAGCAGGGCCGAATCGGACTTGAGGTGGAGCGTGCCGGGCGGAGTCGCGACGATTCGGGTGTCGCGGCCGATCTTGCCGAGCGAGCGGGCCAAGGCGCGGGCGCCCGCTTCGTCGGTGCGGTTCGAGCAGCCGATATAGACTCGAGCGGGCGTGACCAGCACGTCGCCGCCGTCGGCGCTTCCTTCGTCGAGAGCGAGCAGCGCCTCGAACCTTTGGCGGAGGACCGGCTCCAGAAGCGCGGCTTCGTCGCGGCGGCTTGGAGCGCCCGGCCGAAGCAGGATCGCGCCTTCCGGAAAGACCAAGGCGGGATCCTCGACGAACATCGAGTCGGGATGGCGGTCGAGCGGCGGGAGGATGTCGACGTCGAGCCCGATCCTCCTGAGCGCCTCTACATAGGAATCATGCTCCGCTCGGATGCCGTCGAGCGAAGGGGCGGGGCCGTTTCCGGCGCGAAGTCCGTCGACCGCGCTGTCGGCGGGCAGGCGGACGATCGCATCGGTGAAATCGAAGAAGCCCATGATCCTGCCCTCACCCGTATTTTGAGGCCGCCGAGGGCCGGAAGGTAACAAAGGTAACGACCACGTCCCCCCTCAAAATCACTTTTCAAGCCGGAAAACGGTTCCGAGCGCGGCGTCGCCGCTGCCGCCGTCCTCATCGCCGGCCGCCTCGATCGGGGCGGCGGGATCGGCGCGGCCCTGCCCGATCGCGTCGAGCCAGCGCTTCCAGTCCTGATGCACCTGCCAGGAGCGGCGCGCGGCGGGCGGGCGCGGCGCCTTGCCGATCAAGGCGAGGAGCAGCCGATTGTCGTAGACCCTTTGCTCGCCGACCTTCTCGCCGCGATAGTAGACCGGCTTCGCGACGCCCTCGACGGCGCGCTCGAAGGCGATCGCGCGAAGCCGGCCCACGCCGGCCTCGAGAGCGGCCTCGAAGGCCATCGCGAAGGCCGAGCCTTCGCCGGCGCGGAGGCGAAGCTGCCACGCGCTCTTGCGCGACATCCCGACCCGCGCGGCGGCCTCGCCGATCTGGCCGCAATCGGCCAGCTCCTCGATGAAGGCGCGCTGGCGCTCGGGAGTCCAGCCGTCGAACCGCGGACGAAAGGCGACCGGATCGAACGGCGCGATCTCGCCGGTCGAGGCCGAGGGCGCGGGGACGATGAAGGTGCCGGTCGCGGAATCATATTCGGCGCCGGCGGGGACGAGCGCGTTCTGGTTCTGTTTCATCCGACAGGGTAAGCCAGACGAAATCCTATTTTGCAATAGGAAAAATCCTACTCACCGGATTTCCATCCGGCTGTGTCTCTCTTTTGTCGCACCGGTGGATACGGGCTGGGCTCTCAATGTCCGCTTCTGACCGAGAGCGGACTAGCGGCTTCGGCTCAAGATATGGCGAAAGCTGACGGCCCCGGCGGGCCGGCCGCGGATGGCGTAACGACTGGAGATGGCCAAATGCGCTCGGTCCTCTTTTGGCAATCGGATTGCAGGAAACGGACGGCCCGTTCGGTTCCGGAGACAAGCCGGCTCCCGCCGCTCCGCGCGGCTGGCGAAGCGGCGTCGGCCGGCGCGGTCAGGCAGCGGCGCAGCGCTCCAGGATGTCGAGGCCTTCCACCGCGGTCGCCTCGTCGATGACCAACGGCGGGAACAGGGCGACGACGTCGCCCTCGGCGGCGACGAGCAGCCCCTCCTTCAGGCATCTCGCCTCGATCCTTTCCGCTTGCTCCTCGTCCCCGGTCAAAATTCCGAGCGCCAGGCCCTTGCCCTGGACCGGCCCGAGGCCGAGGGCACCGAGGCGCTCGACGAACAGCCGATTGATCGCGCCGACATGGGCGAGGAGCGTCTCTTTATTGTCCCGCCACCAAGCGAGGTTGGCGAGGGCGGCGGCCGTGCTTCGCGGATGCCAGCCGTAGGTCGAATAGGCACCGACCTTCAGCATCGACTCCGCGATCGCGACACTCGTCAGGGTCGCACCCATCGGCGCGAAGCCGGCGGTGATCGCCTTGGCGAGGGTCAGGATGTCCGGCCGCACCCCGCTATGCTCGGCCGCGAACATCCGGCCGGTGCGGCCAAAGCCGGTCGCGACCTCGTCGAGGATCAGCAAGGTCCCGTAGCGGCGGCAAAGGTCTTGGACTCCGCGCATGAAGGCCGGCTCAGGTACGAGCGCCCCGAGATTGCAGATCACCGGCTCGAGGATCATGGCCGCGACGTCGCGCGGCTTTAGGGCGGTTTCGACCTGGGCCAGACGCGCCTCGTCGAGCGGCGGCTTGATCGTCCGCGGCGCGGGCAGGCCGAGGCGCGGAAACAGGCTCCTTGTCTCGCCGTCGCCGATGCTTCGGGGACCGAGCGTGTTGCCGTGATAGCAATCCTCGATCGTCACGAAGCGGCCGCGGCCGCTTCGTGACGATCGAGGA
>Ga0193706_1001152_pt1 | contig 12301 bp, 14 predicted proteins | sample U3c1metaG_FD_160130 | JGI IMG/M metagenome (GOLD analysis project Ga0193706, IMG submission 160130) | Soil microbial communities from a riparian zone of the East river system, Colorado, United States - U3c1 | ecosystem: Environmental > Terrestrial > Soil > Riparian zone | place: USA: East River... | reverse complement strand
ACCTGCGCCCGAGCCAACACGGCCGAACACACTGGCTCGATAAGCGCGAATAGTCGATCGAAGGAAGCTCTCCGATGTCGCCAGGTCACCCGCAACAGCACGGGAGGGCATGCGTCCATGAAAAAGCCCCAAAGCAAAAAAGAGAAAAAGAAGAATACCCGCAAGGACCGGGGGTTGACGTTTGGGCAGCCTCATAGTCGTCCGGCCAACACCGGCCAACACCGTCGTGACGGCCTAGCCGTCTGCCGCGATGGTGCTCGCGGGAGCGAGACAGATGGCGCACGGTCAATGGACGGAGATCGAGGCGCGTGGCGTCCTCGAGGCCATGGAAGCGGAGCGGCGTCGGGATTGAGAAGTTCGCGCGGAGCCGCGGGCTGGTACCGCAGCGGTTGTGGTGGTGGAAAGCGAAGCTCGGCTTCCCATCAGTCGAAGCCCGACGACGCGAGGCTCGCAGCCGTGGTAAGGCGGTCTATCCATCGCATGCGCGGATGAACTATGCCTAAGCAACGTACTGGTTCCGAGCTCCACTGGCACCACGACCACTGGGACTTCCGACTCTCGCTCAGATCGAAACCTCGTCGTCGGCCCGTCATCCACACGGATTGCACCGATCGTAACGACGCGGAGAAGTTCAGGGTCGAGATGGTTCGGCGCTCGCTGGACGGGACGCTGCCCGTCCTTGCTGATCTCCTCGCCGGCAAGACGAAGACGATCGTCGCGAGCGCGAGCGATCTGGTACAGGCCGGTTTGACCGTTGGGCAGTACGCGGATGGATGGTTGAGCAGCAGCGAGATCAGGAAGCTCGAGAGCTGGGAGAGCGTCGAGTCACTCATGCGCGTCCATCTACTCCCCACCCTCGTCACGGTCGGCGGCGCGAAGGTGGCGCTGCGCGATGTGCCGATCAGGAGTGTCGAGCGCCCGCACATGAAGGAACTCGTGTTCCATCTCGACGAGATGGCTCGGCGCGGGGTCGGACCGAACGGCAGATCCTTCAAAGCCAAAACGGCGTGCAACGTATGGTCGGTCGCAACGTCGATGTTCGCAGATGCGGAAGATTCGAAAGATCCTCGCCTGCAATGCATCGCAGAGAGTCCGTGCGTGCGAGTGCGGGGGCCGGACCTCGCTGGCAAGAAGAACAAAGTCTACTTGTACCCCGCAGAGTTCCTTCTTCTGGTGAATTGCGCGGCGATCCATGCGAGTGGCGCGCGTTTCACGCACTCGCAGTGTACTTGTTTGCGCGCGTCGGCGAGCTGCGACCGCTTTGCGCTACCGACGTGGACCTCGATCGCGGACTCGTTCGTCTTCATCGCGCGCAGCAGCGTGCGACGCGCGGTCAGGCAGGTCAAAATCAAGCTGCCGAAGAACCGTCGCGCTCGATGGGTACCCTTCGAGAAAGCGGTCGTGCCTCTCCTACGCGCGCTGGTCGAAGCCCGGCCGACAGGCCCGCTACTCCGGCTCAAAGAGCTCGCATCGGGCAAGCACCTCGCCGCGATCGCACGAGAACACCTCGTGCTCGCGGGGATCCCGACGACGTGGCTCGATGAGTTGCTGGCGCACGACGACACGCGAGAGCGGATGCGCTTTCATGATTGGCGGGCTACCGGGATCACGTGGCTCGCTTACCGTGGCGTGCCCCCGCTGCACATCATGCAGCGATCGGGACACCAGAGTTACGACGTACTGATGGAGTACGTCCGCGAGGCGGAGAACCTCCGCAACACGAGCTTCGGCGAGCCGTTCCCGCCGTTGCCCGACGCGCTTGTTATCGGACTTCGCGAGGACCTAGGTCTACCGACGTCAGCCGAATGCGCGCCCGTATCCGCGCCGGCGGCATCTTCAGCCCCGCTCAACGCGCCCACCCCGACGTCGGCGCCGACTTTTCTCAGCGCGATTTCTCTATCGGGATGGGCGATACAGTCGGGATGGGCGACCGAGCTGCCCATGATTGGCCAAACGTTTGGCCATAAAAACTCGCAACTACTCGGAACATTTGTGGAGGCGCCGGGAATCGAACCGCGTGATACGTCTGTGCGACGCGTCGTCAAACGTCGCGAAGATGACGCATCGCGCGACGAAAGACGACGCGAAGCGACGTGAGGTTTCGGCTTCGACGCCAATGAGCGCCGCGGAGCCATCCGCGTCGCTGCGAAGCTCGCGATCGGTGCCGGCGATCTCACCTGCGCACGTGCACTGCTCGATCTGCTGGACGACGAGCGATGACGGGGTCGGCGCGCATCGCATGCGAAAAGGATGTGCACCGGGCCGCGGAACGGCGCGCTCGCAAGTTCTGAACGGGCTCCCTCAAGCACGACGCCGTGCGTCGTTCAGGCCCTTGCGCGATCTGATCACGTGCCCAGTGAGTCATCGGGCGATCGCGAGACGCTCGGTGTGGCGATTCGGCCCGCGAAAATGTGATCGAAAAGTGCGGCCCAGGGGGTCATGCTTACCGACATGACACAGTCCAGGAAGCGATCGTTCTTGGTGCGCGCGGCACGGACCCTGGCGAGCCTCGCGACGCCGTTGCCGTTTGCCGTCTGGATAACCGGAGGCTGCGCCCCGGAACCTGCGCACGAAGCTCCGTCGGGTGCGGCCGGTACGGGAGGTTCGCCGACCGAGGACGCGCGTCCGACGAAAGACCCAATCGACGCGGCTGACGCGGCGTCGCCCTTCCCTCGCGATCTTCCGCGAACGGCCGAAATGTACTGGCTTACGAAAATCGGTTGGGGCAGCGCGCAAACGGACCGGGTGTGTGCAAGGGGAAACCAAGACCCCGTGGCGCGGGCACTTTGCGCAAAGCCGCGCGCGCCGCTCTCGAGCTTCGAAGATCTGCTGCGCGCATTTTGGCCCACCGGGCGCACGTGGCAGGAAAACTACACCGCCGGTTTGACGTTCCAGTCTTCTGCGCTCGCGGCTCGGCTCGTCTCGGTTATCAATCCCGCGGTCATTCTCACATCGCTCGCGCAATACGCGCCCGGGGACGACGCCGGTGCGCCCCCCGAGTTCGCGACGGATCTGGCCATCTCATTCACCCGCGGCGATCAGCTGGTCGAGCTTCTCGGCATCGATGGACAGAACCAGCGACTCAACTTCTATCTTCTCGCTTTCGGGCACGCCTGCCGCGCGACCGACAACTGCACGGCCACCGACGTGCTCGGCTCGCGCAGCGAGCGCGACTGGACGTCCTGGACCCTCTATCAAGACGAGGACATCGAAGACACCGGTCTCTCCTGTCTCTCGTGTCACCAAAGCGAGGGCCCCGGAAATCCGAGGCGCTTTCTGATGCGCGAGTTCACCCCTTTCTGGCTTCATTGGGGCCTGCCGTCGAGCGCGTTCCTCACCTTGGGCTGCACGGGTGGCGCTCCGCCCGTGGTCTTGAGCCAATCGCCGCGGCCCGACGCGACCGCCATCATCCCCGATCTCGCGGGTACGTTCGCCCGCGCGCACGCCGACGAAACGCACTTGGCGGGCGTACCCATCGAAACTTTGATCGCGCAGCGAAGCGGCCAAGAGATTTCTTTCACCCCGCGGCGGATGCGAGCCACCGTCCTCGGTCGCGACGGCAGCTTCCCCGGCAGGCTCGACAACAATGAGAGCCGGTTTGCCATCGAAGAGCCGCATCAGATGGATACCTTCGGGACGCTTACGGGACAGTACTGTCAGAACGGCACGATGGATCGCTGGAACGCGTACCGCAATACGCTGCGCCGCGAGGGGATGCCCGTCCCTTATTACCAATTCGAAATCACCGAATCGGAGGCGGGAACGAAGGCGCGCGCCGACTATGCGGGGTTTTTGCGGGATGCATCCTCGAGCGATGCGCTCGATATCTTGGCGCCGCTCGTGAGCGACGACGTCGCCACGGTCATCGGTTTCGTCCCTGAGCCCGAGAGCGACGCACCGACCATCTTGCGGCAAATGTGCGGGCGCTGTCACACGGGAACGGAAAGCCCGGCCCTGAAGCGCGCGCGCTTCGACGCGCGTAACCTCGATCGGTTGAGCCGCGAAGCGATGGCGGAAGCGATGCGGCGCGTGCAGCTGCCCCAGGGCGACCCCGGGCTCATGCCGCCCCGGCGCGCCGGGCAGCTGCCAGCGTGGGCCATCGAGCGGCTCGGGAGCTACTTCGCCAGCCGCTGAGCGCGCGGCGGTGACACCACGGTCCGAGACAACACCACTGACGAGTCCAGCCACGCGCCGGTCACACCTCGTTTGAGATGACCCAGAAGTACATCCGCACGGCCGAGGCTATCGGTGAAGCCATCGGCGCTGTGTTCCCGCCGCCGCCGGCGAGCCTGTTACGTGTCCCCAACCGGCTTGCGAATCGTCTTAACGATCCGCAAGCCTTTGTTTTTACAGTGGAGGCGCCGGGAATCGCTCACTCCTGTACGGAGCGAAGCGCAGTACAGGAGTGACAGATGACCGAAGCGTGCCGTTGAGGCATTTGCCGAAACCAGAGGTGGAGGCGCCGGGAATCGAACCTGGTTAGAACCACCGATTTCTAAGGAATCCCGCGAATTGCCGAGGTCATCAGGCCGGATTGGCGAAGAATCGACCCCGGATTTGGGGGCTCCAGCCGAAACTCGTGCCGAAATGGGGGCCGCCAAACTGGTGTGCAGGTAGCTAGACGGCGGTGGCTCAAACGGCTGGCCGGTGGCTCCGTTGGGACCTTCGCGCGGCGGCGGGCCGGGGCGGTCATCTGCCGGAATGCCGAGCTCGGAGGGCAGGGGAGGGAAGACCTGTCCGAAGTTGGTGTCTCGCAGATTCTCGGCCTCTCGCACGTATTGCAGCATCGTCGCGTAGTCCCTATGCGATGACCGATGCATGATGAGCACGGCGTTGTCGCCATTTTGCGACGGGTTTCTTGGCCGACGAACAACTCCTCCCGCGTGATGCCCGACAAAGCCATATGCATGCGTAGCGTCGCGGCAAGCTTCTTACCATCGTCGAGTCCATCGATATGCGCGAAAACGGGACCTGTCGGAGCCATCTGAATCAGTGAGCGCCAGACCGGCACGCTGTGAGGTTCCATCGGAATGTAACGCGCCCTCTTGCCCTTCAAGTAGTGAAGTTGTCCTTTGCGGTCCATCCGCTTGTGGATGTGGACACGTCTGTGCTCGACGTCGATGTCCGGCGCGTCGATGCAGCGCATCTCGCTCACTCGCATGTACGCATACACACCGATTGCGTAGAATCGGCGCCATTCGATCGGAACGAGCGAACACCGCAACAGCTTCAATAGCTCGTTTGGGTAGATGAAAACTTTTGCTTTCTCGGCGCCGGGATCGGGTCCCCTTACACCGATGCAGGGGTTCGCGCGCAGCACCTTGAGCTTGGGGTCCTTCGACGTGTGCGCATCTTGGAACAGCTGCGTCACGGTGGACCAAACGTTGATGGCGCGCTTTTCCGAGAACTGTCGTGCGGTGCTCCTGCGTTCGATAACTCGCTGGTCGAGGGCGTACACGAGCTCGACGAGGTGCTCGCTTTGCACTTGGAGAATGGGGATGTCGCCGAACGGCACGGGCGCGTTCCGGTAGCTGACGGGGGTGCTGAAGACGTGCACGCGCAAAGCGCTCTCGTTGTCGTCGTGCGCAGCCAGCTTCGTACGGGTGGGACTTCTCAACCAGAGGTCAGTTGCGTACTGACAGACGGTCATCCCGGCCTCGGCGAGCACCGCCGACTCGATCGCGAACGTCTTCTTCCCGGCAATAAGCTCGGACAGGCGCGGCAGCGTCCCGTCGATGCACCGCTGGGCAATCTCCTTGCGAGCTGCCTCGGCCGCGTCCGTCGTCGTGATGCCCAACATGCAGATCGATCGCCGAACCTCGGGCTGCGTGCAGACCGTGATGCGGACGTCGTAGTGATCCCCATGCCATCTGGGCTTTGATCCGGTGCGCGGTCGTCCCACGATAGTCCTACTTCCTCGTACGTAGTACGCTTGCCCCCATCACTGCCTCAAGGTCAAGCTGTTTTGGCCGTGCCTTGTCGACCGGAGCCGCCTGCAGTTTCGCTTCGCTTTTGTTATCAGGCGCGGTCGAACTGGCATCCTCACTCGGCAGGTAGAATCTTGCCGCGTCCTCGACGCGGGCGATGCGCTTATGCCCGCGGCGTTTGTTCGGAAATCGCATGGCGCGAGCATCCGACGTAAATTCCTCTGGCGTGATGCCAAAGATCTCGGTGCAATTCATTTGCGTGACGGCCAGCGGTCGGGGCATCGTGGCGATCAGTGCACTGCGCGGCACCAGAAGTGGGACCAGTTCGTCTTCGGGATCGGAAGATCTTCCGCGATTGCGCATGAGGCCTTCCAGTCTTAACTGCCGGTCTCAAGAGACAACGTCGTCGAGCAGAGTGTCACCGGGGTCATCCCTGGCGCATTGTCCGCGTGCGTGGTGACATCAGCAGCCCGATGGCCAGAGCTTGTCCGGCCGTGAGGCCTTCCCGCGAAGGAACCGCGCCAGCTCGTCGACGTGCCAAACGAGCGTTCCCTTTCCACCTCGACGTGAGGTCGGGAAGACATCACCCCTGTACCAAGCCTTTCGAAGGCCGGCGTTGGACCGAAACCGGCAGTAGCGGGCCGCCTCGCTGGTGGTCAGGAACGGGCTGCTCCTCACCGACTCCGGGGTGGACACCGATTTCGACTTGCCGCCGGTCGTTGATGACCACCGCGCCATCGGTGAACCGACCGATGTCCCTCGACGCTCGCCGAGCCGTGGTCCGCCGTTTTGGCGCAGCACCGTCCTGCGCCAAAAGGGGCTCGGCGACGTCGCGTAACCGCGCCGCGTAACCGCGCCTCTCCCAACCACCGGACTCGGCTCTCGGTGGCACCGGTGTGCCATGGATCCCGATTGCCTCCTCTTTTGCCCGCCACCGACATCGCCCTCTGCCTCCAACCTGCCTCGGAGTGCCTCCAAACGACCCAGGGCACCTTCCCAATCCTCACCGTCCACCCTCCCGACCCACGCATCATTTACTTACGCTCCACCGGCATCGTGAGGAGCGGCGGGCACTGACATGACCGGCAAACCGGCATCGTGTCCCAGTCACGCGACTCGCCGATTTCGAAACGGACGTCGAGCGTGGGCTCGAGGATTCGATTCGCGTCGTCCACCACGCGTGAAGACTCTCGGCCATTCCGCTACCTGGGCGGCGTGGGCCCGTGTCGCGCGCGCGAAGGCGAAACAGTCTCGAATTGGGGATCAATGCGGCTGTCGCACCCAAAATCAGCGGCACGACCGAGTTGCCGATCTCTCGTCGGTAGCGCTCGGGGGGGGACCGGCACAGGGCACACGTCACGTACGACCCAATTGTATCAGTGCTTATGTATCATTGACCGCCTGGGCTCAGGGCGATATATAAGCGCTTGTACAATGCAAGCTCCGGGTTCGGGCCTCGGTACTCTCATGCGCCATCTGCTCGAGCTGCTCGATGGCGACGTCGAGAAGATCTACCGGGCAGCCTCGCTCGACTACCGGCCTCGGTTTACGCCGGTGATGCGCGCGCTTCGCGACCACGGTCCGTTATCCATCAAGGAAATTGCCGCCTACGCGAGAGTGACGCATTCGGCGGCCAGCCAGACGGTGACGGCCATGAAGCGCAAGAGACTGGTTTCGGTCGCTACTGGCCGGGATGCTCGCGCGCGTACGATCACCATGAGCCGCCGAGCGAAACGGCTCTTGCCGCGGCTCGAGATGATGTGGATCGAGACGAACGCGGCGGCGAAAGCTTTGAACGAGGAGCTGCCCATGCCGCTCGACCCGATTTTGCGGTGCGCCATCGACGCGCTAGAGCGGCGTTCTTTCGCCGAGCGGATTCGCGAGCAAGGCTCGAACAAAGTCGCCCCCCCGAAAGCAGAGAGCAGGAGAACAAGTCGAGATGTTTGAAACTCGTTCGGTCATCTGGGTCGGGCTTGCGATCGCCGCGCTGGTCTGCGTCGCGTCCTGTCACCCCCAAACGCCCGGCCGTTCCCCCGCCGATCGCGAGGGCCCCGAATTCGCGCTCGCTCCAGCCGAGCGCGAAGAGCTCGTCGCCGCCGTGCTGGCGGAACTCGATGGCAAATACGTCTTTCCGGAGGTCGCCTCCAAGAACCATCCTGTGCTCGCCAAACGCTGGGCAGACGACGCCATGAACCGAACGACCTCCAGCCGCACGATCATGGCGAGAATGAACGCCGATCTTCAGGAGCTATTCAACGACAAGCATGTGCGGCTTCTGCCTGTGAACGCCATCCCCGAAGCAATGCTTCGGGACGCAGAAGAAGCGACGCCCGGCGAGCTCGCTGAGATGGCGAAAATCGAAGCGCGCGAACACTTCGGCATTGCCCGCACGGAAATACGCGAAGGCAACATCGGTTATCTCGAGCTCGTCCATTTCCCCTACGCGAAATTACCTGGAACGGAGCAGGCGATCAGCGAAAGCATGGGAGTCATACGCGATACGCGGGCGCTGATCGTCGATCTGCGTAACAACCATGGCGGGGACGGGGACACCGTGACGCTGTACATGAGCTACCTGTTCGACAAGAGCACGCTTCTCTCCGAATCGTACGATCGGTTGACCGGCAAGACCACGCCCGACCGAACGCGCACCGAGGTTCGAGGGCACAAGTATGGGGAGAAGCGGCCGCTCTGGGTGCTGACCTCGAGCGCAACGTTCTCCGGCGGAGAGGCGTTCGCCTATGCCTCGCAGACGCTCCAACGCGGCACCATCGTCGGTGAGAAAACCGGCGGGGGCGGTCACTACAACAAGGTCGTCAAAGTCGGCAGGCATTTTCTCTTGTCGGTGGCGGTCGGCATGACCAAAAGCCCGATCACCCACACCAACTGGGACGGCGTCGGCGTGACGCCCGATGTCGCGACCTCGGCCGACGAAGCGCTCGATGCCGCCATGATGCTGGCGCGAAAAACGATGCGCGACGCGAAATGAACTCGCCGCGTTCCCTCGCCGAGCGCGCCTGCCATTCCTCAAATGCCGCCGAGCGGTCGGTCTCGCTTGAACCCTCTTCTGCCGGCGGACGGCTTGGACTTGGAAACGGCCGCTGCATGAGTTTCGGCACAGAATTCTGTAAGTATCGAGAAACTATTGTGGAGGCGCCGGGAATCGAACCCCGTTTAAGTATTGGTCGTTAATGGCGTTTCGTGGTGCTGGGTGGAGGTTTTCACGAATTTCTTCCATCAATCGGCCTCCAAGAACCTCCAAGAACCTCCACGGAGCGGTGGCGACCCTTGATGCCACTCAAGAAACCTCGACCCGGCGCTTCTAGTGAACCAACCGCTCCGTGTCGAAGTCTAGACCGTCGATGTACTCGAACCTTGTCGTCGATCCCCGGCGGGCTTTTCCCGGTGGACTTGCGGCCTTACGTCGCTTCTTGGTGGGATCTTTCCTTTCGGTAGGCAGCGATCAATGTCGCGGACGGCTGCCATCCGTGACCGACCGAATGAAAGCCCGCCAAGCGACGAATGACTAAGCCGACCTGCAGATCCCCTGGGTGGATGCCCCTGAGCCGCGGATGTTGACGCGGGTAAACAACAGGCCGAACTCGCATCGCGACCCGCGGTTCCGACCGAAGAGTCCGTCATCAATGTGTCGGGGCCCGGAAGGACGCGGTCGTCAAGTCGGGCGGCCGAGGCTCTTGTTCTGGCGGAGAGCGCACCCGAAGAAAGCACCGACTCTGCACCGCCCCGCCCCACGCGGAACTCTCGTTCCGATCCGCATTGCCCCAACACGGTGACCGTCGCGTGCCGCCAGCGCGTCGCCGGCGGGAAAGTGGGCATTGGTTTTGTCGTGGACCTCGACGAAACGAAGGTGCGACTCGCCGATGCCGAACGCGATGACGGGCGCCCGGTATTGAAGGGCTATGTGGCTCCGCTCGACGTGGAGGCTCTTTCCTCGGAGGTGCGGCGCCTGCGCAGCCAAGGTGGAATACGGGACTTGCTCGTTGAACATCAGCGCACCCACAGCGTAAGGTGCAGCTCATCAATGGCGTTGAGCTTTTCCAGAAAATGCGTAAATCGCTCGGCAACAAGAGAAACGAGCTGAGCAAAGCGCACATCGAGACACTCGCGAAGACGTACGGCGATTTTCTCACCAGCGACATTGCCAAAATCTTCGACAATGAAGATTTCGGCTTCCATCGCATCACCGTCGAGCGTCCTCTGCGGTTGAACTTTCAAGCATCTCCCGAACGCATCGAACGATTGCAGGAAGAGACCGGCTTCGCAGGGCTCGCCAAGTCGAAAAAGAAGGGTGCTCTGGGCGAGCGAGACGCGGACCAGGGGCGGGCGCTGCAAGAACAGATAGTGACGACGCTTGGCGCCCTGAACGCTACGCAGGTGGTCAAGAATCGCGATGTGTTCGAGAAGTCGCTTCGTTCACCGGATCGGTCCACGACCTGCGTCTGACACTCATGGATTCCTCCGTGAGAGCGAAACGCGGACTTCCCATGTTGGCGACAGTAGCTCTCGTCGGCAAGAATCGCGACGGGAGTCTTTCTCCGACGGAGAAGAGCGAATCTGGGCGTTCACGGCCCGGGGCGCCGGCGTGAGCCGAAGCCGCCCTGACTTCGCAGCCACTGCAGGACCGCGTCGCGCGAGATCCGGAACGTGTGCCCGATCCGCCGAACACCGGGTATATCGCCGTGCGAGACGGCTTCGTAGACGGTCTTTCGGTTCAGGCGGAGGAAATCCGCGAGCTCGTCGACGGTAAGGATCGGCGGCAGATCGGGTACCTGGCGTCCGGCGCCGGTCTCATCGTCCGAGCCAGGAGCAGCCTCCGCCCTTCGGGCTTCCTCTCCCATGAAGGGAGAACGCGCGCATCAATCGCGGCGGCGACACACTTCGATACGAAAAACAATCGCCGACCAAAAGACAGCTCTCGCTGTCGCCCGCGCAAGGCGACCTCGCGTTTCGAAGGCATGGCGGGTCGGAAGCGCAATCAGAAGGACCAGGCCCCCCGCCGACGTGGGAGCTACGCACGGGCGATTGCCTCGCCGGCATGGCGTCTCTTCCAGACGCTTCGGTCGACGTAGTCATCACCGATCCCCCGTACGAGGCCGAGGCCCACACCGCCCAGCGAATGGTCGCCCGCGCCGGCGGCCGCCTGGAGTGCGAGCCAATCGCCTTCCCGCCCATCACCGAGGAACAACGCACCGAGTCCGCCCGCCAAATGGCCCGCCTCGCTCGCCGCTGGATCCTCGTCTTCTGCCAGGTCGAAGGGGCGATGAAGTGGCGCGCCGCGCTCGAAGCCGGCGGCGCCGTCTACAAGCGCACCTGCCAGTGGATCAAGCCCGACGGCAAGCCGCAGTACTCCGGCGACCGCCCCGGCATCGGCTACGAATCGATCGTCGCCTGTCACGCCCCCGGCCGCAGCACGTGGAACGGCGGCGGCTCGCACGGCGTCTTCATCATGAACAAGAGCGGCGATCCGCGAACCGGCCATCAGACCCAGAAGCCTCTCGCGTTGATGGAACGGTTGGTGCGGCTCTTCTCCGACCAGGGTGAACTGATCCTCGATCCGTTCACCGGCTCAGGAAGCACGGGCGTCGCGGCCTTGCGACTGGGGCGCCGGTTTGCCGGCTGGGAGATGGACCACGAGTACGCCGAGATGGCTCGACGCCGCCTCGCCGCGGCCCGCGAGCAGCTCGAGATCGGCTTCTGAGCAGCGCGAAGAAACGACTCGATGAGCGGCGGCAGAGCGATGAAGGTCGACGACGCTTGGTTCGCAGGCGTCTGATGGCAGCACGCGCGTTCGACCCTTCAGACCGATCCTCCTCGCCCATGAACACCAACGCTCCGGCGATCACCCACACGCCTGGCCGCGCAAGCAATGTCGGGTTGTGGGTGCTGCAGGCAGTCCTGGCCTTCCAGTTCGCCGGGGGGGCGGCATCATGAAGGCTGCGCTACGTGGTCGGCGTGCTGGAGGTGGCCGGCGCGGTCGGGCTGCTGATCCCGTTGCTCTCGAGCCTCGCAGCCCTTAGATTCGCCGCCGTGATAGTCGGCGCGGCCATGACCAACCAGTTCCTTCTGGAGGAGAGCCCGTGGCTGCCCCTGGCCCTCCTGGTAGTGGCTGCGGTGATCGCCTGGGCTCGCAGATCCAGTAACTCAATCCTGGTCGACATTCTCCGACGGTGACGACCACGCATCGAGAAATGGAGAGAAGCAATGAACGAGATGACACTTCGTGTGACGTCCGCCGACGGGACGAAGATCGCCTACGACCGGAAAGGCACTGGCCCGGCGGTGATCCTCGTCGGCGGCACCCTAGACGACGGCGCTGAGAACGCGCCGCTGGCCCGGCTCCTTGCCGACCATTT
>Ga0193706_1001151_pt1 | contig 12318 bp, 8 predicted proteins | sample U3c1metaG_FD_160130 | JGI IMG/M metagenome (GOLD analysis project Ga0193706, IMG submission 160130) | Soil microbial communities from a riparian zone of the East river system, Colorado, United States - U3c1 | ecosystem: Environmental > Terrestrial > Soil > Riparian zone | place: USA: East River... | reverse complement strand
GCTGACATTGGGCAGGAAGGGCACGCTCGGCGCACGGATCTCCACGCCTTCGAGGGCGTTGCCCAGGGCGTCGGCCGCGGGCCGCATGCACTCGGAGTGGAATCCGCCGGCGACGACCAGCCGGCGCGTGCGGCGCACACCGTGTTCCTTTGCAGCGGCTTCCACCGCGTCGAGGGCGCCAAGCTCGCCGGAGACGATCACCTGGCCCGGTGCGTTCAAGTTCGCGACCGAGCAGATTCCGTGGCGGCTGCCGAGCTCCGCCAAGGTGCGCGCCTGGGCTTCGCTGGCGCCCATCAAGCTGACCATCGAGGATGGAATCGCGTCGCTCGCGGCCTGCATCGCTTCACCGCGCAGGCGCACCAGGCGCAGGGCATCGACGAAGTCGAGCGATCCGGCGGCCCACAGGGCGCTGTACTCGCCGAGCGAGAGTCCGGCGACCATCGAAGCCTCGGAGAGCTTCAATCCGCGCTCCTCGAGGACGCGCACGATCGCGACGCTGGTGACCAGGATTCCCGGTTGAGCGATGTCGGTGCGGTGCACGAAGTCGCCCTTGCTCCAGCAGGCTTCCTCCAAGGAAAAGCCGAGCACCTGACTGGCCTCGGCGAAAGTCTCCCGCGCGCGCGGAAAGGCTTCGCACCAGTCGCGGCCCATGCCCTCGAACTGCGCGCCTTGCCCGGGGAAAAGGATCGCCTCGCCCATCACCAGCGGATCAAGGTCCCGCCCCAGGTGAGGCCTGCGCCGAAGGCGACGAGCACCGCGAGCTTCTCCTTGCGCACGCGGCCCGCGCGCACGGCTTCGTCGAGCGCGATCGGCACCGAAGCGGCGGAAGTGTTGCCGTACTTGTCGATGTTGATGAACAGCTTGTCGAGCCCCCAGCCCAGGCGCTCCATCGCGGCTTCGAAGATGCGCTGGTTGACCTGGTGCGGCACGATCAGATCGAGTTGCGAGATGTCCTGGCCCTCGACCATCAGCTCGATCATCTCGGCCATCTTCGCCACGGCGAAGCGGAAGGTCTCGCGCCCCTGCAGGCGGATGAAGTGGTCGCCGCGCGCCACGCTCTCCGCGGTCGGCGGCGTCTTCGATCCGCCGCCTTTCATGTGGATGGTCGCGAAGCCCGAGCCGTCGGCGCCGAGCTTGGTGCGCAGGATCTCGCCCTGGTGGCAGTCCTCCCACGGCATCAGCACCGCGGCTCCCGCGCCGTCGCCGAAAATGATGCAGGACGAGCGGTCCTTGATGTCGACGAAGCGCGACAGCGACTCGGCGCCGATCACCAGCACGCGCCGCGCGCGGCCGGCGGAGATGAAAGCCTCGCCGGTGTGCAGCGCTGTCAAGAATCCGGTGCAGGCCGCCGACACGTCGAAAGCGCCCGAATTCTTGGCTCCCAGGCGATCCTGGACCAGGCAAGCGCAGGCCGGCAGGAGGTAATCGGGCGTCAGCGTGCCGACGATCACGAGGTCGAGCTCCTCGGGTTTCACGCCGGCGGCGTCGAGGGCCATGCGTCCCGCCGCGAGGCACAGATCGCTGGTGGTCTCGTCTGGGCCGACCCAGCGGCGCTCGCGGATCCCGGTGCGCTGCACGATCCACTCGTCCGAGGTGTCCACCCACTTCTCGAAATCGTGGTTGGTCAGGACTCGCTCGGGCAGCTTGGAGCCCGTACCGGCGATTCCGACGCGGACGCGAGCGCTCATGCTTCCGCCAGGCCCTGAACGATGTTCTTGTTGACGTCGGAGTCGAGGGCGCGCTGAGCCTGGACCAGCGCATTGGCCACGGCCCGCGCATCGGAGCGTCCGTGGCCCTTGACCACGATGCCTTGGACGCCGAGCAGCAGCGCGCCGCCGTACTCCGCGTAGTCGATGTGCTTCTTGATCTTGCCCAGGGCTTCGGGCGCCCACTGCACCGAGTGGGCTTTCAATTCGCCGAGCATCAGGTTCAGGATGAAGCCCGCGAATTCCTCGATCAGCTTCAACACGACATTGCCCGTGAAGCCGTCGGTGACGACCACGTCGGAATGGCCCTTGAAGAATCCGCTGCTCTCCACGTTGCCGACGAAGTTGAGTCGGCTGGCCGCCAGCATAGGGTGGACTTCCTTGAGCAGCTCGGTTCCCTTCGAGGCCTCCTCGCCGATGTTGAGCAGGCCGACGCGCGGGCTGGCCACGCCGAGGCAGTCGCGGGCGTAGATCGAGCCCATGGTCGCGTACTGGACCAGGTGCAGGGCCTTGGGCGCGATGTTGGCGCCCATGTCGAGGATCGTGACCGGGCTGCCGGTCAGCTCCAGGGTCACCGCGATCGCGGGGCGCTTGACGCCCTCCAGAGTTCCCAGGCCGAGAGTGGCCGCTCCGACGACGGCCCCGGTGTTGCCCATGGAGACGATCGCGCCGGCGGCGCTGGTCTGGACCGCCCGCACGCAGACGGCGATCGACGAATCCTTCTTGGCCTTGAGCGCGGTGCTCGGCGACTCGGCCATGCCGATCACCTCGCTGGCATGCTGGATCGCGAAGCGGCCCTGGGCACCCTGGCGGCGCAGGAAGGCATCGATCACGGCCTCGTCGCCGACGAGCAGGATGCGATCGGCGGGCAGCTTCATCGTGCCGATCGGAGAGGTGGCCATGAGGGCGCCCTCCAAGATGGCATCGGGAGCGTTGTCGCCACCCATCACGTCCAGAGCGATGCGTTGCAGACTCATGCCATCCAAGTCCTCTCAATGACCATCAGCTGAACGCCGCGACCGAATCGGGTCGAGGGGAGAACGCAGCGCGGGTACGACAGTTCCAACCGTTGGAACGCCCGGCGCCGATCGGCAGAGACTACCCGCGCGGGGGGAGCGGGTCTCTAGGAGCCCGTTGAAAAGGGCGCCGTAGCCAGGCACAGCGCGCGAAGGCGAGACGAGGAGCGCGACGGAACGGCGGCAAGGGTTCCCACGTTAGAGCGCGAAGCGCTCGTAGCGAAGGCTCCTGCGGAGCCTTCGCAGTGGGAGGCGGCCTCCTGGGCCGCTGAGCACGGCGTTCCTAGCGCGACGAAGTATCGCCGCAGAGCGCGAAGCCGAGTAGGCGACTTTTTCAACGGGCTCCTAGACCTCTTCTTTCTGCAAAACGTCGGTGCCCTTCTTCTCGCCGCCCTTGGAGAAGCCGTAGTGGCCGCAATTGTCGCAGACGCGATGCTGCTTGGTCGGCGCACCGCAGCGCGGGCAGTAGTTCGGCGTCAGCACCGCGAGGGCGTCGTGGGAGCGACGGTTGCGTGTGCGGGTGTTGGAGTGTCGACGCTTGGGATTGGGCATGGCGCGGCTTGGCTGGGCTGGCGCAGCGCGCCGGCAACGATCAGGTGGGCGAAGAAAGTATCCGCGAGGCCGGGGAGAGTCAATCTCCGAGCTTTTCGCTGAGCCAGCGACCCGCGAGCGCCGTGGCTTCGCCGAGCGCGGCGGGGTTCAGGCCCTGGCCCTGGGCGGTGTTCGGCCTTCCCCCGCCGCCTCCCCCGAGCACTTTCGCCAGGGCCGTGGCCGTCTGGCCGGCGTGCAGCCCCATCGCCAGCGCCTTGCCCTCGCAGACCACGAGGAAGGGAATTTTTCCGTCCGAGCGCGCGAACAGCGCCAGCGCGAGATCGGGAGCGAGGGTCTTCACACGCTCGCCCAGGGAGCGCAGCCCTTCTCCGTCGAGGTCGGGCAGATCGACCACGGCGGCGCTGATTCCCTGGCGCAGCTTCAGCGCGCCGCGCACCAGCTCGAGCGCGGAACCCACGTCGACTCCGGCGCCGGCGGCTTCCTTCTTGCGCGCGTCCTTCAGCTGCTGCTGCAGCTGCTCGATGCGCGATCCGAGCTCTTCCGGTGCGGTCTTCAGGAGCCGCGCGGCGCCCTGCAATTGCCGGCGCAATTCCTGGGCGCGCAGCAGCGCGTTTTCGCGCGTCACCGCCTCGATCCGGCGCACGCCGGCCGAGAGGGCGCGCTCCTGGACGATCAGGAAAGTCCCGATGTCGCCCGCCGCGCGCACGTGGGTGCCGCCGCACAGCTCCGCGGAGTACTCGCCGACGCTGACCACGCGCACGCGGTCGGCGTACTTCTCGCCGAACATCGCCACCACGCCGCGTCCCTTGGCCGCTTCGAGGTCCTCGACGGTCGTGTCGACGCTCGCATTGCGGGCGATTTCGCGGTTGACGTATTGCTCGATGCGCTCGAGCTGCTCGGGAGTGACGGCCTGCGGGCTCGAGAAGTCGAAGCGCAGGCGATCGGGCCCGACGTAGGAACCCTGCTGGCCGACGTGCTCGCCGAGGACTTCCTTCAAGGCCTTGTGCAGCAGGTGGGTCGCCGTGTGGTTGGCGCGCGTCGCCGCGCGACGGCCTGCGTCGACCTCGGCCACGACCTGGGATTCGGGGGCGATCTCGCCCTTCGCGCCGCCGACGTGGACGACGATCTCGCCGAGCTTCTTCGTGTCCTCGACCGTGAACTCGAAGCGGCCGTCGGCGCTCTTGATCAGACCGGCATCGCCGACCTGTCCGCCGGATTCCGCGTAGAAAGGACTGGCTTCGAGCACCAGGGCATCCTTCGCGCCCGGGGCCGGAGCCTTGAACAGGCGCGCCACGCGCGTCGAGGCGCGGCAGCCGGCGTCGCCGGGCTCGTAGAAAGTCGAGCGCGTCGGCGGCAGTCCGCTGAGCTGCTCGGCCGAGAGCAGCTGCTTGAACGCGCCTTCGGATCGGCTGGCGGAGCGGTGCAGCGACTGAGCCTTGTCCCAGCCGGCGCGATCGAGTTCCCAGTTGCGCTCGCGCAACATCTGCTCGACTAGGTCCTGAGGAAATCCATAGGTCGCGTAGAGCTCGAATGCTTCCGCGCCGGGCAGGGTGCGACCCGACGGGTTTTTCTTCTGCGTGCGAGCGACAAGATCCGCGAACCAGCCCAGACCGCGCTCGAGGGTCGCGCCGAAGGAATCTTCCTCGGCGCGCACGACGAGTTGGATGTGCTTCTCGCGCTGAGCGAGCTCCGGGAATGCCTTGCCGAGGACTTCGACCACGGTGGGCACGACTTCGAACAGGAAGGGTCGATCGACCCCGAGCGCCTGGCGGCCGAAACGCGCGGCGCGGCGCAGCAAGCGGCGCAGCACGTAGCCGCGGCCCTCATTCGACGGCGAAGCCCCGTCCGCGATCGCCACGCACACGGCGCGCATGTGGTCGGCGATGACCCGGAAAGCGATGTCGCGCGACTCGTCGGCGCCATAGCTCGCGCCGGTGAGCTGCTCCAGCCGGCGGAAAATCGGCGTGAAGAGGTCCGTGTCGTAATTGGAGCGCTTGCCCTGCAGCACAGAGAGCACGCGCTCGAAGCCCATGCCGGTGTCGACGTGCTGCGCCGGCAGCTTGACCAGGCGACCGTCGTCCTGACGGTTGAACTCCATGAACACGTTGTTCCACAGCTCGATGAAGCGCTCGTTGCCCGCGTTCACGCCGATCTTGCGGTCCGCGCCGTCGAGCGGATTCGAATCCGGCCCGCCGCGATCGATGTGGATCTCCGTGCAAGGACCACAGGGCCCGGTCTCGCCCATTTCCCAGAAGTTGTCCTTGCGGCCAAAGCGCAGGATGTGCGTCGGATCGATGTCGGTCTCGCGCCACAGGCTCGCGGCCTCTTCGTCGACCGGCAGACCGTCCTTCTCGTCGCCGCCGAAGACCGTCACCCACAGCCGATCCTTGGGCAGTCCCCAGGTCTTGGTCAGGAGCTCCCAGGACCAGTGGATCGCTTCGCGCTTGAAGTAGTCGCCGAAGGACCAGTTCCCCAGCATCTCGAAGAAGGTGTGGTGGTAGGTGTCGAGGCCGACCTCCTCGAGGTCGTTGTGCTTGCCCGACACGCGGATGCACTTCTGCGAGTTCACGGCGCGGCGGTAGTCGCGCGTGCCCGTGCCGAGGAACACGTCCTTGAACTGGTTCATCCCGGCGTTCGTGAACAGGAGCGTCGCGTCGTCCTTGGGGAAGACCGGGCTCGAGGGCACGAAGCGGTGGCCGCGGGCCACGAAGAAGTCGATGAATTGCTGGCGGACCTGGGCAGCGCTCAGGACCGGTTTCGCCGCGGGTGTGTTCGCCGGATTGGGCATGGGGCGGAGAATCTAAGAGATGCGAGCCCGCGCCGACAGGCGCGAGATCGCATCCCGATCGATCCGTGGACCTGCGGTGCGCCGCGGGTCGTGCGGATCAGGCCTTTACCGGCGGGCGAGCGGACTTCGCCGAGCGCTGGTCCGCATTCCCATTCACAGGCGCCGCCGAAGCGGACTTGGCTGCCGCGCTGCTCGAAGAATTCGCGCTGGTCGACGCGGACGCAGCCGGGCTTGCCGCTGCAGCAGGTGACGACGGAGCCGAAGCCTGGACGGCCGCAGTGCCATTGGAACCCTCGGCGGGCTTGGGCATCAGGAGCGCGCGCACCGCGGCATCGAGCTCCTTCGCCAGGTCGGGATTGTCGATCAAGAACTGGCGCGCCTTCTCGCGGCCCTGCCCCAGTCGGATCTCGCCTTCCTTGGCGGTCTTGATCGAGAACCAGGTGCCCGATTTGATCACGATGTTCTTCTCGACGCCCAGGTCCAGCAGGTCGCCTTCGTAGCTGATCCCGCGATCGAACAGGATGTCGAACTCGACCTTGCGGAAGGGCGGAGCGATCTTGTTCTTGACCACCGTCACCTTGGTGCGGTTGCCGATCACCTCTTCGCCTTCCTTGATCTGGCCGATGCGGCGGATGTCGAGGCGCACGGAACAGTAGAACTTCAGCGCCTTGCCGCCGGTCGTGGTCTCGGGGCTGCCGAACATCACGCCGATCTTTTCGCGGATCTGGTTGATGAAGATCACCAGGCAATCGGACTTGGCGATCGCGCCGGTCAGCTTGCGCATTGCCTGGCTCATCATGCGCGCCTGGAGGCCGACGAAGCTGTCGCCCATCTCGCCTTCGATTTCCGCGCGCGGAACCAGGGCCGCGACCGAGTCGACGACGACCACGTCGACGGCGTTGGAGCGCACCAGGGTCTCGACGATCTCGAGCGCCTGCTCGCCGTTGTCGGGCTGGCTGACCAGGAGGTCATCGAGCTTCACGCCGACCTTGCGCGCGTAGGCCGGATCCAAGGCATGTTCCGCGTCGACGAAGGCGCAGATCCCGCCTTCCTTCTGCGCGCTGGCGATCACGTGCAGGGTCAGGGTGGTCTTGCCCGAGCTCTCCGGCCCGAAGATCTCCACGATGCGCCCGCGCGGCAATCCGCGTCCGCCGATCGCGAGGTCCAACGAAATCGAGCCGGTGGCGATCCCGCGCAATTCCGCGAAGGCGCTGCGCTCGCCCAAGCGCATGATCGCGCCCTTGCCGTAGCTCTTTTCGATCTCGGCCATCGCGGCGCCGAGCGACTTCGACTTGCTGGCGTCGCTGTGCGTCTCGCGCGTGAGCTGCGGGGCCGCGGGAATCATGGTGGAAGGCTGTTGCGCCGACGGAATCGACATGGGCGATGCTTGGCTTGGGGTTGGAAGTCGGGGCTGGTTCTGGATCTGTTAGGGCCCATGGTAGCCCTGGCGGAGGCTGAAACAAGGGCGAAGCGCCCCAAAAATCTGCGGCCGGCGCCTCTCCCCCACCAAGGACCGTCCTCGACTCCTCTGGCGGCCCGAATTCTAGGAAAAATCGCTGCTCAGACGGTCGTGATCTGCAGCAGTTCCTGGAAGCGAGCCTCGATCTCCGGTCGCTTGCGCCGGCCGATGTCCTCGATGCTGAAGCCCTGCACGCAATAGGAAGCCGTGACCGTCCCGTAGAGCATCGCGCGGCGCAGGGTGCGCGGCTCGGTGTTGTCCGCTTCGGCGATCGCGGCCATGAAGCCTCCCGCGAAGCAATCGCCAGCCCCGGTCGGATCGATGACCTGGTCGACGGGATAGGCCGGCAGCGAAAAATGCGCGTCGCGGCCGATCAGGAAGGCTCCGTGCTCGCCTTTCTTGAGCACCACGTAGCGCGGCCCCATCGACAAGACCTTGCGCGCCGCGCGGATCAAGTTGGTCTCGCCGGCGAGCATGCGCGCCTCCTCGTCGTTGAGCACGATGCCGTCGACCTCGCGCAGCACGCGCTTCAAGTCCGGCAGGTACTTGTCGATCCAGAAATTCATCGTGTCCGCGACCACGAACTTGCGCTGCGAGCACTGCGCGAGCGCCTCGAGCTGGACCGCGGGCTCGGCATTGGCGAGAAAAACGTAGTGCGACTCGCAGTAGCTCTTCGGCAGCTTGGGATGGAACTGCTCGAGCACGTTGAGTCGCGTGAACAGCGTCGTGCGCGTGTTCCAATCCGGCGCGTAGCTCCCGCCCCAGTGGAAGCTCTCGCCCTTCGCGTGCTCGATACCCTGGGTGTCGACGCCGCGCGCGCGCAGGAGCTCCAGATCGGAGGCCGCGAAGTCCTCGCCGACGATGCCCGCCATGCGCACGGGGCCGAAGGCGGAAGCCGCCATGGCGAAATAAACCGCCGATCCGCCGAGCGCGCGCTCGCGCCGATCGAAAGGCGTTTCGACGGTGTCGTACGCGAGAGTGCCGATCACGAGGAGGGACATAGGTGCTTTCGAAGTCGTCGCGGGGGAAGAAGATAGCGTTGCGAGGTCCATGTCTAGTGCAGATCCTTCATCTCGGAGATGCGCGCGCTGCCGGGGGCGAAGAGGAACAGGCCGGCCGCCAGCGAGATCGCCATCTGCAGCAGGCCGAAGCTGATGCTGGTCGCCAGGCCGACGGCAGCCGAGGCCCCGAGCATCGCGAAGAGGTAGCTGTAGGCCGCTTCACGTACGCCCCAGCCTCCCGGCGCGATCGGAATGGCGCTGATGATCGTCGCAACTGGGGCGATCGCGAAGTAACTCGACCAGGAGAGGATCGTGTCGCCGAACGCGCGCCCGAGAACCAGGATCCCGCCGATCACGGTCATGTGATTCAAGAAAGAGAGTGCGACGCACAGCCCGAGCGCGAGGGGTCGCGACGAGTAGGTCAGCACGGCCTCGTCGATTTTCTGGATCAGGCCGGCGAGCGGCAGCCGCGCGAAGAGCTTCTCGAGACCGACTGCGCGGCGCAACCCGCGGCTCAAGGTCGCGATCGCGAACAACGATCCGATTCCCGCTGCAGCGACCACAGGCGTGCGGATCTCGGCAAAGGTTTCGCCCGAGAGCAGCACCGCCGCCGCGGCGAGCAGGATCATGCACAGGAGGCCGACCAGGCGATCGAAGGCGATCGACACCAGGGCCGCCGGACGCTGCGTCGGATGGGCCCGGGCAACCAGCAGAGCCTTGACCAGGTCGCCGCCGGTCACGCCGGGGACGACCAGGTTGAAGAACAGCCCGAGGCTGGTCAGCCGCAGCGATTCGTACCAGCGGACGCGCAGGCCGGCCGCGGCGAGCAGCCGCCACCAACGCGTGACGACGATCAACTGTCCGAGCGTGAACAGGCCGAGCGCGAGGATCAGCGAGCGCGCGTTCATCTCGCGAAACACGCGCAGCATCCCCGGCCGCCAGTTGATCGCGAGCTGATCCGACAGCGGAGCTGGAGCACCGACGGGCAGGCGGACCAGGGCAAACGCGCCTTCGCTGTCGCGCGGCATATCGGCGATCGCCCGCGGCGGCTCGGCGGGCAAATGCGAGGGCTTGAATCGAACGCTGTCGCTCTTCCAGTCGCCGATCAGCTCACCCTCGAGCTCGGTCTCGACGTTCGCGATCCGAAACGTCGCGACGTCGTGCCAGGGGATGGAATGCAGCACCCAGGCCAGGGCGAGCACGGCGCAGAGGATCTGCAGCGGAGTCCGCCAACGCGCGAAGAACGAAGGCTTTTCGGGCACGCCGCGGAAGACCTTCGGATCAGCGCGCGGTCGGCTGGGTGCGCGCGTACCACCACATTTCCCAGTCCTCTTCGCGCAGGCTCTTGAAACCAGCTCCAGCAACCGCGCCGAGCGTCGCCATGGCGCTGACTCGAACGCCCTCGTCGGGGTGCACGGTCGCGACCTTGTAGAGCAGCGCGAGCTCGCCTTCGCGCTCGCTCTGCGCGCCCGCGGCGTCCGCCGATTTCGCACCGGGCAAGCCCAGCGCGCGGATCATCGACAGCATCGCAAGCTGCACCTCGCGCTCAGGCTCCGTCCCGAGCAGCGGGAACTGCTTCGCCAGATACGCGGGTCCGTTCGCGTGCACCAGTCCGCGCAGCGCCGCCGCGCGGACGTTGGGATTCGAATCGGCCGCGGCGCGATCGAGGGCGATCTGCACGGTGCGCCGCTCGAGATTGCGCACGAGGTCGAGCAGGAGCTGGCGGCTGTTCAGGTCGACAGCGTGGTGCTGCAGCAGGAATGTGCAGGCGGGCAGGGCGCGCAACAGTCCGTCGAGGTCGTAATTGAGCTCGGCCATCCCGCGACAAGCGGCTTCAAGGTCCGACGCTGGCGCGGCGAGCGACTGCAAGGGCTCGCGAGGCCTGGGAGCCACGGCGCGGATCAAGGGCGCGAGGGCGTCGCGCACGGCTTCCGGCGTCGCGACGGGTCCGCTGACCGTGGCCCGCGGAAATTTGGCGAGCTCGAGCCGAGCTCCGGCCGTTCCGAGCGCTCGCGCGCAGATCTGACGCGAGATCTGCCAGGGATCGTTCACCGCGTAGCGCGCGAAGTACTCGACCTGCAGCGCGGCCGTGCCTTCGTCGCGCGGCTCGATGCGCGAGAGGTCGAGCAGGTTTTCGACGCACTTCTCGAGCGGATCCTCGATCTTCTGAGGACTGTTGCTCGAAAGTTTCGCGGCCCCGCCCGGCAGGAAAGAGCCGAAAGCGTGCTGGAACACGTATTCGACGCCATTCGTCAAGTCCGCCACGCGCTTGTGGCGTCCCGACTCCTCGTGCAGCGCATGCAGATTCTGCGCCTGAGCCTCGGCAATCTTGCAAGCCGGCGCGAAACCAAGCGCGAGGGCGAGCAGAAGTAGCAGCAGAGGACGAAGGTGCACGGTGGATTCCAAGCGGGATTTCAGCAGCACGATCCGTGGATGGCCGCGAAGACTTCGCGAGCCGCGGCTGCGACGCGATCGGCGGTGAAACCCAGGCGCTCGAGCACCAATTCGCCAGGAGCGGAAGCGCCGAAGCGATCGATGCCCAGAGCGACGCCGTGGTCGCCGACATGGCGCTCCCAGCCGAAGCTGCTCGCAGCCTCGACCGACACGCGCGACTTGACGTGGTGCGGCAGGACGGACTCGCGGTAGGTCGCATCCTGGGCATGGAACAGATCCCACGACGGCATCGACACGACACGGGCGCGCAGCCCTTCCTTCTGGAGGATCTCGCGCGCGGCCACGCACAGCTGCACTTCCGAGCCGGTGGCGATCAGGATGATCTGCACCGAGCCTTCGGGCGCTTCCATCAGCACGTAGGCTCCGCGCGAAACTCCCTGGGCCGCGAGCTCGCGCGTCCCGGGCAGCACGGGCAGTTTCTGGCGCGAGAGGATCAGGCAGGTCGGCCGCTTGGTCTGCTCCAGCGCGACGCGCCAGGCATGCGTCGTCTCGTTCGCGTCGCAGGGCCGGATCACGCTCAAGCCCGGCATCGCGCGCAGCGAAGCGAGGTGCTCGATCGGCTGGTGCGTGGGACCGTCCTCGCCCACCGCGACCGAATCGTGGGTCCAGACCGTGATCAGCGGCAGCTGGCTCAAGGCCGCGAGGCGCACCGGCGGCCGCATGTAGTCCGAGAACACGAAGAACGTCGACACGAAGGGCCGCAGCCCGCCGTGGTAGAGGATCCCGTTGGCGATCGAGCCCATCGCGTGCTCGCGCACACCGAAGTGCAGGTTGCGGCCGACCGCTCCAGTGCGATCGAAGGCTCCGCCCTTCTCGATCGAGGTCTTCGTCGAGCAAGACAAGTCCGCGTCTCCGCCGAGGAACTCCGGCAGGCGCGCGGCAATCGCGTTCTCGACCTTGCCGCCGGCATCGCGGGTCGCGACCTGCGCTCCCGCTTCCCAGGTCGGCAGGTCGCGCGCGAAGTCCGCGGGCAGCTCGCGAGCCTGGGTGCGCTTCCATTCCGCCGCCAGCTCGGGATAGGCCTTGGCCCACACCTCGAAGCGCTGCTGCCAGGCGCGGTGCGCCGAAGCTCCGCGCTCGCGCGCCGTTCCCAGGTGGGCGGCGGCATCGGGCGGAACGAAGAAGCTCTTCATCGGGTCGAAACCCAGCGCCGACTTCGTGACCGCGAGTTCCTTGGGACCCAGCGGCGAGCCGTGGGCGTCGCAGGTGCCTTGCTTCGCCGGCGAGCCGAAGCCGATCGTGGTGTGCACGATGATCAACGACGGCCGTTGCGCCTCGCGGCGCGCCTCGACGATCGCCGCGTGGATGCCGTCGATATCGGTATCGCCCTGCGCGACGTCGA
>Ga0193706_1001150_pt1 | contig 12321 bp, 9 predicted proteins | sample U3c1metaG_FD_160130 | JGI IMG/M metagenome (GOLD analysis project Ga0193706, IMG submission 160130) | Soil microbial communities from a riparian zone of the East river system, Colorado, United States - U3c1 | ecosystem: Environmental > Terrestrial > Soil > Riparian zone | place: USA: East River... | reverse complement strand
GACGAATCGACGAATCCCTCGATCGACGGGACGGCGTTTCCGATGACAGCCAGCGAGTACTTCTGGTCGTCGTCGGCGGTCGTCGAGGATCCTTCACGAGCCTGGACTGCCTTCTTCGCGAACGGCAGCACTTACAGTTTCGCCATGAAGACACCGAGGAGCGTTCGTTGCGCGCGCTGACAGGGCGGCTATGGGCGACTGTGACGAGCCGACCCGAGGTTCACTTCGATTTCATCGGCGGTGCGCGCGAAAAGCGACGAGCCGCAGCGGGGGCAGAGAAACGCCCGGCGTAGTCGCGGATTTCGCCAGCGATCGTCACTGCATTCTCGGGGAACACGGCGGAAGCGTGAAACAGGGCGCCATGGTCCTTGCGGCAGTCGAGACAATGACAAAGGCCGACCCGGTAGGGCAGTCCCGACGCCACCATTCGGACGTTGCCGCGCCGGCAACCGCCAGTGAATCGGTCCATGCTGCGTCTCCTCTACAATGAAACCGAGCCTCAGGAGAGGCGGCCGCTCTCCACCGATTTCTCGACGTCGCGGCGATCGGCAGAGCGCATCTCACAGAGCGCCAGAAGGAACGAGAGGGTCGATTCGGCGCCCTGGTTTTCGTTCAAGCGGTCGACGTGGAGGCCGTCACGGCAGCCCCCCGTGGTGGGGTCGTACAGCCATTGCTGCAGTTCATTTTCGCCTAAATACCAACTGAACGCTTGGCGAGCACGGTCCGTCCAGCGCGAGAGGCCGGTGATGCGGCGCGCTTCGAGACAAGCGGAAACCGCGGCGTGCGCCTCGACGGGCTGTTGATCGAACGCTGCTCTCGAACCGGTGCGCTCATAGAAACCGTTCGATCCGATGGGCGAGAAAAACCCTTCCGCCGAGGATTGCAAGGACATCAACCATTCGAGTGACTCGAACCCCGCCACCGTCATCTCCTCGTGGCCCATTGCCGATCCCGAGACGACGAGCGCTTGCGACAAACGCGCATTGCAATAGGTGAGACGGTCCTCGAACCACGGCCAATCAGGACGCCGGGCGCGGCGGAAGAGCTCGAGCAGCTTGTTGGCCAAAACGGCACGCATCGCTTCGGCTTCGCCGTCGCCTTGGAAAGCATGCAAGTACTCGTCGATGCCGAGCAAAGCGAATGCCCACGCGCGAGGACTCGTGAAGGTCGACACGACGGGGAGCCCGCGCCGCATGAGATGCGCGCTCAAGCTACGCCGTCCCGGATCTTGCGAATGGCCGAGCACGCTGCCGAGCGCCCATAGGGCCCGACCATGACTGTCGTCCGAGCCCGCTTCCTCGGTAAAACGGCGCGAGTAGCTCATGAAATTGCGAAAGCGCCGGCGCTCCGGATTGAAAGCGTGATTGACGAAGCCAAGATAGCGTGACGCGAGGGCGCGTACGACCTGGCGATCCTCGGTGCCAGCATCTTCGATGAGGGCCATCAAGAGCAAGGCGCGCGCGTTGTCGTCGAGACAATATCCGCTCTCGCACGAAGGGACGGTGAACACCGCGTGCTGCACGATCCCGGTGTCGTCCGTCATGGCGGCGAGGTGTTCGAGATTGATCTCCGGCAGCTCGGTGGGGCGGGCCGCCAGCGTTCTCGCCCGGACCGCGGCGCGCTGACGGCTAGCGTGCTCGACCCGCGCGCGCTCGAACGATTCGACGTAGCTCGCGGCGACCGCTGACCATTTCATGCTGCTGCCGTGCGCAGCCGCACATCGGCTGAGCTCGAGGCGCTTGGCGTCGTTGCCGAGAAGGTCGATCGTCTCGCGCGCGATGGCGGCCGGGTCCTTCCACGGCACGAGAATGCCGCGACCATCGGCCAGAAGCTCGCGCGCATACCAATAGGGTGTGGAGATGACGGCCTTCCCCGAACCGACCGCGTACGCCAACGTCCCGGAGATGATCTGCTCCGGTTTCAGATAGGGAGTGATGTAAATGTCGGCAGCCGCAAGAAACTCCGTCAACTCCGCTTGGCTCACGAAGCGATTGTGGAAGATGACGTGAGAACCGACGCCCAGTTTCTTGGCGCGGCTCTCGAGCATCATTCGATATACCTCGCCGTGGCGCTCCTTGACGTGGGGATGGGTTGCGCCGAGGACGATGTACACGGTGTTGGGAAACTGCGCGACGACGGATGGTAGTGCGTCGATGACGTGCTCGATCCCCTTGTCAGGCGACAAAAGCCCGAACGTTAGGATGACGGATTTCCCACCCACGCCGAGCTGCTCTTTGGTCAGCCGCGCGCTGGCGACGTTGGGAATGCCATGGGGAATGAAGTCGATCTTCTCGGGCGGCACACCGTGGACGTCTTGCAGAAGGGACGCACCGAGCTTGCTCATCACCACGATGCGATCCGACAAGCGCGTGATCTCGTCCATCGCTGCGCGCTGTAGAGGGTTCGGCTCCGCCAAGATCGTGTGCAGCGTCGTGACGAGAGGCATGCGCAGCTCGCGCAAAAGCGGAAGAACGAGGCTGCCTGCTTTGCCGCCGAAGATGCCGTACTCGTGCTGCATGCACACGAGATCGACGGTGTTTGCATTCAGAAAATCGGCCGCATGCCGATAAGAGTCGACGTCGTTTTCAGCGATCTCGAGACGAACGCGCGGCGGGTACGCATGACGCTTGCCAGCGTCGTTCATGGCGACCACGAAGCACTCGAGGTTGGAGAATTGGCGCGTGAGCGCGTCGCTCAGATCGCTCGTGAATGTGGCGATGCCGCATTGCCGCGGAACGTGATTCCCCAGCATGGCGAGCTTGCAGTTCGTTCCGGTGTCGATGGGGCCTCCAGACGAGCGCGGTGAGGGATGATGCCGCGCGCAGGAGCCGCCACGCTCGACGACCGGTACACGGCGGGCGCAGTATGCTCGCTCGAAACTGCTCGCGCAACGGGCATTCGACCGAGCGCGGCCCGGCTAAGCCATTGCTGACGCTACGAACGCTTCAAGAGCGCACGTGGAACCGCCAGCCGCCAAGCCACGGAGGCACGCTCTTGGATGATCGCCGCGAGTGCTTCGACGAGTTGTGGTCGTCCCAGCATTCCCGCAAGTTTCCTGGCTTCGGTGATTTTCCCCGGCCAGGGGCGCTCAGCGGAGATACCGCCGGCCGACGCGATCCGACGAAGTACGCGCCGTGCCCAGAGTTCGCCGCGGAATGCCGCGAGTGTTTCCAAATTCATTTGTTGGTCTTTCCAGCATTCGTGAAAATGCCCGACTGCTGGGCTACGGCGATGGCGCGATGGCGCTCCCAGCCCATTTGTTTGACAGTCGAGGCGAGCACGACGTCGTCGAATTGAATGTCCATCGATTGGGTGAGGCCCCACGGACGGATGCGAAACGAGCCCGTTTCGCGGCCTGCTGTCTCTGCGACGCTGCCGAAGATCACCTGCATGTTACGCAGATGAATTCGTACCTCGCGGGCGAAGTCGACGACACCGCGAATCGTCGATTCGTGGCCGTCGCGTTTTCGCACATTTGCCTGGAGATCATCCATCACGAATCTGTCGCGGAGTCGTCGAGAGTCATCGAAGGCGAAGATGATCCGTAACGATTACGGTTCGCCCGGCGCGCAAGTGGCAGAAACCCAAGTGACGCGCGAACTCATTCGGTAGGCGATTTTCGCAAGAAGCGCGCTGCCGAGCGGAGGTGCGTCAGGCCGTTGCGCGCGTCGTCACTATGGCATGTCTACTCGGTTAGGCAAGCAATTCATTGCCACGTACCGCGAAAATACCGGCTCAATCGACGATCTTGGCAAAGCCGTGATAGAGCGCTTGCTCGACGGAGAGGACGAGACGGCGCCCGACGATCATCTTAGCGCCATCGAACCAGTGACCCACGAAATATCCGTCCGCGAGGTGGAGCTTCACGCGATCTCCGCCATCGCGCGAATTGAACGAATAATGACCATAGAGCCGGTAGACCACGACTTCGGAGCCGGGCGATTGCAGAACCATAGCCAACACGCGCCCCCGCGGCGCCGATCGACGCGCGACGACCGCGCCTCGAGCGTCAGACTATGACAGCATTTCAGATAGATAGCTAACAGCGCGGCAAACATGCCCGTCACCCAAGCGGAGCTGGCTATCCGTAGCGAATGGTCACCCCGCTCCAGAGGTGACGGCGGCGAGATTGGCGACGGCTGTTGCCAGCGCATCCGGACTCACCGGCTTGCCGAGATGTGTGGTGTAGCCCGCGCCAATGGCCTTGCCGCGATCTTCTTCGCTTGCAAAGGCAGTGAGCGCGAGCGACGGCACCTTCCCGCCCTCCGCCGAGGAAAGAGCGCGAATGCGACGCATGAATGTGAAACCGTCTTCGTCGGGCATTCCGATGTCGCTCACGAGGACGTCCGGCCGAAAGCGCTTGAACGCCTCGAAGCCGAGTGCCGCCGAGGGCGCGGTTTCTACCACGGCTCCAGCTTGCTCGAGCACGGCGCCGATCAAATCGCGAGCGTCGGGCTCGTCATCGACGGCCAACACGCGAATGCCGCTGAGCTCGCGGACCGTCTGCGCGTTTCGCACGCTGACGGGCGCGGGCAGTGGCGTTTCTGAAGCGGGCAGCATGGCTCGAATGGGAAGCCTGATCGTGAAAGTGGCGCCGGTGCCAGGTCCATCGCTGGCGGCAGCCACCTGACCGCCGTGCAGCTCGACGATGTGACGCACGAGGGCTAACCCGAGCCCGAGCCCTCCCACGCGTCGCGTGATCGAGGAGTCGGCCTGCTTGAACCGGTCGAAAACAAAAGGAAGAAACGCGGCGTCGATTCCTTTGCCCGTGTCTTTGACCGACAGAACGACGGTGGAAGCTTCCTGACCGACGGCAATACGGATGTTCCCACCTCCATCGGTGAATCTGACGGCGTTGGATAACAAGTTCCAAACGACTTGCTGCAGACGCTCGGGATCGGCGACGAGAAGACAGAGCTCGGTTCGGGGCATGAACACGATGTCGATTTTCTTCGCTAGCGCTGACGGCCGAACGACTTCGATCGCCTCGCGCGCAATGGCGACGATATCGGCAGGCCTCGGCTCGAGCAGAAACTTTCCCGTGATGACCCTCGACACGTCGAGGATGTCGTCGATGATCTTCACCTGCGATTGCGCGTTGCGATAAATCGCCTCGAGCGATTTGGCCACTGTCGGGTCGCTCACCCGGCTTTTGAGAAGGCTCGACCAGCCGACGATCGCCGTGAGCGGTGTCCGGAGCTCGTGGGAAACGGTCGCCAGAAACTCGTCTTTCGCTCGGCTCGCTTCTTCCGCCACCCTCGCCGCGTCCTGCGCCGACTTGTAAAGTTGCGAATTTTCGAAGGCGACCCCCGCGCGCCGTCCCAGCTCCTCGACCACGGTGACGTCGCTTTCGTCGTAACGGCGATCCGATTCGGCGAAGACGAGGGAGATAGCGCCGATCACCTGACTGCGAACACGGATGGGAGCGAGTAGCGCCGCTTTCAGACCCACGCCGCGCAAGGCGTCCAGGTGTGCGGGATCGCGCGCCACCTCGACGAGCATCTGATCGGTGATGTCGTTGTAGAGAGCCGCCTCGCCGCTCGAGACCACGCTCCAAAGACCCCGTGAATGTCTGGTGCCGGTTGGCATCTTCCGTGGCTGCTCTTGCGCGTTCGGAAGGTTCGTTCCATCGATATGTGCAATGGCAACGTTGCGAAGCTCTTCGCCGTCGCGCAGGTAGATCGAGCACCAATCGCCGAGCCCAGGCACGAGCACACGGGCGAGCGTCCCGAACATCTCCTCGTACCTCAGCGAAGCGCCGAGCGCCGCGGTGGCGTCGCCCAGATACTTTGCCTGTACGTCATGGCGCCGCTCGACGGTCACATCATGCCAGATGGTGACGGCCAACTCTGGTTTGCCGTCGGCGCCGAAAACGGCGCTCGAGCGTACGCGGGTCCACCACCCGCGCGGTGAACCACGTTCCCGTATGTGGAGGGTCGCGCCGCTGTCCTGTTTGCCGGCCAGAACCCGGTGGCTGGGGGTTTCTTGTGGTTGAAGCGGTCGGTGGTGCTCATCGAGTATTTCGAAACGCGCGAAAACGTCGGCGGGCGATGTTTTAATCAGTTCGTCGACCGATTCGAAGCCGCAAATTCGGGCCGCCGCGTTGTTGGCGAAGACGACGCGGCCCGAACGTTCTTGAACGGTGATGCCGTCGGCGACGCCTTGAAGGATGATTTCGAGCCGCTGGCTGAGATCGCGGTAGCGCTCTTCGCTCTCTCGAACGCGGCGCTCGGCGTCTTCGGCCAGCGAGCGTGCCATCTGCTCGCGGAAAAGCTGCCGCTCCGTCGCTTCGGCTTCTCGGGGGATCGTGAGGTCACGGGTGATCTTGGCGAATCCGATCAGCTCGCCCTTGTCATCGCGAAGCGCCGTCAGAATGGCGTTTGCCCAGAAGCTGCGACCATCTTTTCGAACGCGCCAGCCCTCGTCCTCGCATCGACCCTCGGTTCGAGCTCGGGCAAGCTCGCGCGCCGGCTTACCGGCCGCGGCATCCTCCGCGTTGAAGAAGATGGCGAAGTTCTTGCCGATGACTTCATGGGCCGTGTACCCCTTCATTCGTGCAGCGCCGAGGTTCCAGGTGGTCACGCGACCTTCGGGGTCGAGCATGTAGATGGCGTAGTCGCCCACGCTTTCGACGAGCAATCGAAAGCGCTCCTCCGACCTGCGAAGCTCCTCTTCGGCGGAGCGGCGACCGCTGAGATCGCGCGTCACCTTGGCGAAACCGATCAAACTGCCTTGCGTGTCGCGAAGCGCCGTGATGACGACATTCGCCCAGAAGAGCGAGCCGTCCTTGCGCACGCGCCAGCTCTCATCCTCATAGCGACCTTCTCGTCGCACGGTCTCGAGTACCTGCTGCGGCTTGCCGCGCGCGTGGTCTTCCGGCGTGTAGAAGATCGAAAAGTGCTGTCCCACGATCTCGTCGGCTGCGTAGCCCTTGAGCCGCTCGGCTCCGGGGTTCCACGTCGAAATACGCCCCGTTGGATCCAAGATGAAGATGGCGTAGTCGGTGATGGCGTCCACCAGAAGGTGGAAGCGTTGCTCGGCATCATGATCCTCGTCCGGCTTCGCGGTGAGGTCGCGCGTCACCTCCGCGAATCCGCGCAGCTTGCCGACCTCGTCACGAAGAGCAGTGATGACGATGCTCGCCCGAAAGCGTGAGCCGTCCTTACGAATCCTCCATCCTTCTTGCTCGATGCGCCCTGCTTCGCTCGCGATGTTCAAATCCTGATTGGGCTTGCCCGCCGCGACTTGCTCGGGAGGGTAGAATTTCGAATGGTGCGTGCCGATGGTCTCGGCAGCCGCGTAGCCGGTCATTTTCTCGGCCGCGCGGTTCCACGTGGCGACATGCCCGCCGATATCGAGCATGAGGATGGCGTGGCCGACGATGCTCTCGACGAGCTGGCCGCAGTCGTCCCACGAGAGAGCGGGCACAGTCAGCAACCCGGTAGTGCTTGCATTCGGCGTGGGCATGACGCAAAAGCGCGCCCGCACGTACGGGCGAGCCTAGATTCATAGCGCGGACGCGGAGGGCTGACGTAGGACCTTTGGCGCATTCGGCCGGGCTGGACGTCGCCGGAGGGCCCCCGTATGACCGATAGATGCGGACTCCGGCCACGGAAACGCAGGGACCGGACGTGCCCGCATGACGAGCGAGGTACCGCCGGAGGCGAGCGTGTTGCTCGTCGACGACAAGGACGCAAACCTCCTCGCCCTCGAAGCCCTCCTCGAGCCGCTCGGATGCAATCTGGTCCGCGCCGATTCGGGCCGCGCGGCGCTCCGCCAGCTCCTTTTCCGCGATTTCGCGGTGATTCTGCTGGACGTCATGATGCCCGACCTCGATGGCGTGGCGACCGCCGCCCTCATCAAAAAACGGCAGGCCACGCGGCATATCCCCATCATCTTCCTGACCGGTGTCGATACGCAGGCACGAATCATGTCCCAAGCGTATGCGCAAGGAGCGGTCGACTACCTGGTCAAACCGTTCGATCCCGGCATCCTGCGCTCCAAGGTGGCCGTTTTTGTCGAGCTTTATCGCAAGTCGCAAGAGCTCAAAGCGCAAACCGAGATCGCGCGGCAGCGCGAGGTCGAAGCGGCGGAGAGCCGTCTGCTCTACGAAGAGGAGCGCAGCGCTCGAGCGCACGCCGAGGAGATAGCGCGCACGCGACAGGAAGCGGTGGCTGTGGTTTCCCACGATCTTCGCAATCCCATGAACGCCATCTCCACCAGCGCGACCTTGATGGCGATGGCGATTGAAAAGGGGAATACCGACGGCCTTCTGGCGCGGGTCCAAACCATTCAGAACGCCGTGTCGCGGATGAACGCACTCATTCGCGACCTGCTCGACACGACACGCATCCAATCCGGCGGTCTGACCATCCATTTGCTGGCCGAAGATCTGTCCGTCATCGTGGGACAGATCGTGCAGCTGCTGACGCCGATCCTCGCTGCGAAAAAGCAGACCTTCGAAATCGCGCTGCCCGAGGGCGGCGTTTTTGCAGCGTTCGATCGCGAGCGCATCTTTCAGGTTCTGTCGAATCTCGTAGGGAACGCGAGCAAATTCAGTCCCGAAGGGACGGCGATCACGATCCGGGCGACGGCCGCCACCAGTGAGATCCTGGTCGAGGTGATCGATCGCGGCGCGGGGATTTCATCCGAGCATCTCCCCCGTATTTTCGAGCCTTACTGGCGCGCGTCGCAGCAGCGGCAAACGGGTCTCGGGCTGGGGCTCGCCATCGCCAAAGGGATCATCGATGCGCACCGATGCCGGATTTGGGTCGAGAGTCGCGTCGGCGAGGGCAGCCGATTTTGCTTCACCTTGCCGATGCCCGACGCAGCCGAGCTGCCGGCAGAAGGCAATCGCAAAGCTGGTTAGCTGGGCACGCTGTCGCGCCCACCGCTCTCGCGCGGCAAACGCACCGTAAAGGTCGTGCCCTCTTCCGAGCCCGATGCCACCGTGATGCGGCCGCCGTGCGCGACGACGATCTGCTCGGCGATGTAAAGGCCGAGCCCGATACCGCCGTTGTTTCGGACGCCCGCGCCCCTGCCGCGGCGAAACGGATCGAAGATGATGGGCAAGACATCGGTCGGAATCGGATCGCCCTCGTTCGTCACTTCGATCGTCACCTCGTCGGCGGCGCGGCCGTCGATGCGAACGTGAATCGGTTTGCCCGGCGCCCCGTACGAGCTGGCATTGCTGAGAAGGTTCGATAGGACCTGCGTCATGCGACCCGGATCCCAACACCCTCGCGTCTCTCCGACGAGCTCGGTCACGACGTCGACACGGCCGCCGCCGCACAGCTCTTCCGTGATCGTCGCCACGAGCACCGCGAGATCGGCGGCGACCCGCTTGACGCGTATCCCTTGGCCGAGTCGGCTCGAGGCGAGGTCGAGCATGTCGTCCGTCAAGCCCTTCATGCGCTGGGTAGCGCGCAGAATCATGTCGGCCAGTTTCGTGTCCTCCGGCGTCGCGGCGCGCCGCTTCATCAACTCGCCGGCGACCTGGACGGTGCCGAGGGGCGTCCGTAGGTCGTGACCGAGGATGGCTACGAATGTTTCACGCAGCTGATCGTCGCGCTCGCGGCGCTTGCGTGCTTCACTTTCGTGGGTCACGTCCATGGCTACGACGACCGCGCGCGACGACTTGGACGGGGAGCGCACGGAATTGGCATAGAGGCGGTAACAGGTCAACGCCCCGCTGCCGTCTCCGACTTCTACCTCCACCGGCTCAACCGGCCCGTCTTCGTGCACTTCACTGGCAAACGATCGCACCTTGGCGAGCATGCCTTCGGAGCGGGCCAGCTTTTCGCCCATCTCATTGACATAGTAGATTCCGCCCGCAGGATCGGCGACGAAGACAGCGAAGGGGAGCTTGCTGAAAATCCCCGTGAGCTCGGCGCGCTCTTCAGCGAGAGCGGCTTGCCGTTTCTCCGCCGCCTTTTTGTCGCTCACGTCACTGATGACGAGGCAATAGATGGCATCCGGCCCATCCACGTCGAGCGGGAAGGCGGAGATGACGGAAATGATCGATTCGCCGCCGGTACGGATGAGAAACTCGCCCGGGGCTTGCCCTTGGGTTGCAGAGCGCAGGATGGTGCGGATCGCCTCTTCGTCCAAATCGAGGCACTCCAGGATCGAATGACCGACCACCTCCTCGACCGGCGACCCGAGCATTTCGCAGAGCCGCTTGTTGGCGTAGAGGATGGTACCGTCGCTGGCGACGGTGGCGGCGCCCTGGCGCATGCCTTCCACGAGCACGCGGTACGCCGTATCCGCGTTTTGCAGCGAATGGATCTTGTACGAATCGCGATAGCGCAAGACGAACGCGTCGACCTCGCCGTCATGGATCGCTCGAACCAGCTCGTCGGCTTCGGAGAGGCGATGGCGTAGCGCGGCGATCTCGTGCTCGACTTGGTTCACAGCTGTTTCTCCTTACTCGGCCGAAGATCGAGGCCGACGAGGGCGCGTTCTTCGTTGGAAAAGTCTCCGATGAGTTTCTTCATCGGGGCAGGAAGCTTGCGCACGAGGGTGGGGATGGCAAGGATCTGATCCCCTGACGCAAGCTGTGGCGTCTCGAGCAAGTCGATGACCTCGATGTGGTAGCGGCCCGACAGATGCTCCTCGCACAGGCGTTTCAGGTTGGTGAGCGCCGTGAGCGATTTTCTGCTCTGGCCGGCGACATAGAGACGCAAGTCCCATTCGGCTGCCGCGGAGCTGTCTTTTGGGGCGCCCTTCCGGATTTTCATCCGCGTAACTCCTGTCCGTTCTTCTTCCGGCTGCGAGGCTGGGGATTCTGTGTGGCACTGTCCGCGTTCTTGCGCCGCGCGAGCTCTCCGCGAAGGGCATCGCCGCGGTCTCGGCGCGAGAGCTCGACGTTGCGGTCGAGCTCGAGGGAGGACCGGTCCTCGTCTATCTCTGCTCGAATGGCGGCGATCTGTCCTTCGAGCGCCGCGTGCTTGCGGCGCATCACCCGCTCACGCTCGTCGATCGCGGCGCGCCGTCGCGTTTCCTCCGCAGCTTCGAATGCCTCTTGATTGACCCTCGCCGACCCCATGAGCACGCCTCCCGAACCGGTGTACACGTCGATGAGCTGGATCCCCTGATTGGTCATGACGAATTCGCGGACCTGATTCGAATGGGCCATCCCACGTGATTTCAGCACATAGAGCCCGCGGTTCCGCTCTCCGTCGGCTTCTAGGTTCCGCAGCAAAATCCAGGTGTCCATCATGGATGAGACGCCCACCTCGGTCGCCTCTACCGCGCTGCCCCCCGCGGTCAAGCTCGTAAACATGCTGGTGATCCCCCGCAATTTCAAAAAGTCGAGAAGACGTATCAACATGGTGGCGGCTTCTCGCGCGTCGCCGACTTGCAGAATGTTGGTGACAGGGTCGACAATGACAGCCGAGGGCTCGAATTCTTCGACCATTTTGTGCATCGCCGCCAGATGCATTTCGAGCCCGCAGAACGTGGGGCGCGAATTGCGAAAGCGCAATAGGCCATGAGCGACGCAAGGGGCGAGATCGATTCCGATGGAGCGCACGTTGCGCAAGATCTGACTTTCGGACTCTTCGAAAGCGAAATAGACGCATCGCTCGCCACGACGACAGGTAGACGCGGCAAAAGTGGCGGCGAGCGTGCTCTTTCCCGTCCCCGCTCCGCCACTAGTGAGAACACTGGAGCCGCGAAAATACCCCGAACCGCCAAGCATCCGATCGAGCCGGTCGATGCCGGTGGTGACGCGCTCTTCCGAGGCTTCGTTGGTCAGCCCTACCGAGGACATGGGCGTGATCGAGAACCCACCATCATCGATGAGAAAGGGACACTCGTTGGTGGTGTGCTTCGAACCTCGGTATTTGACGATACGGAGGCGGCGCGTAGAGATGTCGTTGACGACGCGGTTATCGAGCAGAATGACGCAGTCGGAAACGTACTCTTCGAGACCCTGACGCGTCAGGGCGCGATCGCCACGTTCCCCCGTGATGACCGCGGTGACTCCCTTGTCTTTGAGCCACCCAAAGAGCCGTCGAAGCTCCGCCCGCAGAATCCCCTCGTTGGACAGGCCGGAGAAGAGCGATTCGATGGTGTCGAGCACGATGCGCCGTGCACCGACGGTGTCAATGGCATGGCCGATACGGATGAACAGGCCATCGAGGTCGTAGTCGCCTGTCTCTTCAATCTCGGATCGCTGGACATGGACGTGATCCACCAAAAGCTTTTTTTCTTTCACGAGGGCCGCGAGATCGAAACCCAACGACGCGACATTCACCGCCAAGTCCTCGGGTCGCTCTTCGAAGGAGACGAACACGCCCGGCTCGCCGTACTCCGTAG